>OGOL01001714.1_pt1 | contig 19343 bp, 16 predicted proteins | sample 1552641 | NCBI WGS metagenome assembly OGOL01 (sample SAMEA2580140, study PRJEB22360) | human gut metagenome | biome: human gut; feature: human-associated habitat; material: faeces | place: Denmark | collected 2008/2010 | reverse complement strand
ACGATCCCTTCCATCCTAAGTCCCCCTAAAAACGGAATCTGCATTGCTGCCAAAGCCATAGAGGCAATAATGATCCCGCCTACAATGTGAATCAGAATCTTTGAAACACCGTGTTTTCCGGCAAAAAGTGACCATGAAAACACAACACAGCCGACAAAAAATGCCACAAATGCTTCCCTTGATGTTCCGCCAAGCAGATAACCCAATCCACCGGCGCTTAATCCCGCCGCCGCTATCTGATAAGGAATACGCTTGACCGGCATCTTGTCGATCTTCTTTAACTTCTTTATTGCTTCTTCAATTCCGACATGTCCTGCTGCAATTTCCCGGGACAGATCATTTACTTCTGCTACGATTCCAAGATGTGTAGAGGAAAGCGGTACCTGTTTTACTTTTGTATACAACTTTTCTTTATCCGTTCCTGCACAGATAAACAATCCATGACTCAAAGTAAACAGCTCCACATATTTCACCCCGAATCTACGACAGATTCTCATCATCGTCTCTTCTACACGAAAGATCTCGCCTCCGTTTTTCAAAAGCATTCTTCCTGCTTCCATTGCAAGATTAATTACACGTTTTGTGTCGATTTCCGACATCAGTTCCTTTTTCAGATATACCTCATCTTCATCTGTGAATCCACATTTTTCACAGAATTCCATGATGTCCCGGCATCGGTCTTTTTTCATATATCCCCAGTCATACTGTGAGCAGTAATGTTCACAGATATAATGGATCATATACCGGCCATACCCCTTGCCACGGTCTTTTTCTATGGTTACAATATTTTTTATCTCACATTTCTTTTCTTCCGAAAATATAACCACGCACAATGTACGGAGTTTTCCATGCTCTTCAAGTAAAAAGAGTTCACCTTCTTCCAATACTTTACGGATTCTGGATTCATCCGGATCTCCCATACGAAGCAATTCTATATAATCTTCTTTGCCGTCTGTTATCTGTCGAATATTCATGCCTTTTCTTTCTGCTCCTTTTTGCTGTAAAGAACTCCATCTATGCTTTGATATGCCGGATTGTCCGGTGCAACCTCTATATACATAAGATTTTCCAGTTTTTCCAGGGCTCCGGGTTCAATCCATGTAATATTGGCCGGAATATAGATTTCTTCCACTCCCGTAATTCCAGTTAATGCTTCTGCTCCGATCCCCTTACATCTGTCGTCTGACGGCAATATAATAATTCCATCCTCGGCAGCCAGAGACGGGTTCTCACAACGTTCGATCATGCCATTTTCTCCTATGATAAATCCATCAAGATTCAGCATACCACTCTGCTGTTCTTCTGTGCTGCTCTTGTCCTCTTCAGCGCTCTCAACCGCTGCTTCCGCAGTTGTTGTATCTGCCGCAACAAGTGCAGCGTCCGCATTCTTTTCAGCTTTCAAAATCTCAGTTCCATCTTCCGAAGCAGACGTGTTCATCTCTTCTGCAGCAGGCAGCTTTGTAATTCGGCTGTCATCTTTTCCGGCATCAGCTGTTGATGTGGTCACATTCATAATTGTTCGATTCGGTGCCGCTGCCTGAGCGCACAAATTTTCGATTATATTCTTCGCATTCGAAACACACGATGCTTTTATTTCCACATATCCTTTTACATTTTTCCGTCCGCAGCCTTCCATTATGCCGCCGGCTATCTTATACCCGTTCCGGCTTTGAATATATCTTTCCCCTGCATATTCCAGCCTCGTGAAACACTGTATGGAAACTGCGATCACAAGTACCATTGCCAGATCCGTATATCTGCACCTTCTGACCCGGTATTGTTTTTCTGACGCTGTACCATTCTTCATATTCTTAATCTTTTCCATAGCCTTTTCCATATATCCGCTTTCTTCCCCCTTATACTTCCATATGGATTTATTATAAATCATATATACAAGAAAAGAAAGTGATGTTCCATTGCTCACTGAAACTCCACTTTCTTTTTCATGTTTTTATTTGTTACAGAATCTTATACATTAATCTCTGCTGTTACTCCAAGAATATCCTTATTTGCTTCCAGCACAGGATTCACGACATTCTTCAGATATACATCAACCTGAATCGGCGCACGTCCCACATATTTTGCAGGATCCATCGTCTTCTGCAGTTCTTCCAGCGAAAGATTGAATGCAGGATCTGCAGCGATCAGTTCAAGAAGGTTGTTGTCTAATCCTTTTTCTTTGACATTGCGTCCGGCTTCCATAGACAGCTCACGGATTCTCTCATGAAGTTCCTGTCTGTCTCCACCTGCTTTTACAGCATCCATCATGATATTTTCTGTTGCCATGAACGGAAGTTCTGACATCAGTCTCTTTTCGATAACTTTCGGGTATACTACCAGTCCGTCTACAACATTCAGACACAGATCCAGGATACCATCAATTGCCAGAAATCCTTCCGGGACACTGAGACGTTTGTTAGCAGAATCGTCAAGCGTTCTCTCAAACCACTGTGTTGCAGATGTGATTGCCGGATTCATAGCATCTACCATCACATATCTTGAAGCAATTCTTTCACTTCTCATAGGGTTTCTCTTATATGCCATTGCCGAAGATCCGATCTGACTCTTTTCAAATGGTTCTTCAATCTCTTTCAGATGCTGAAGGAGACGGATGTCATTGGACATCTTGTGTGCGCTTGCTGCAATACCTGCAAGTACATTTACCACTCTGGTATCTACCTTACGTGAATAGGTCTGACCTGATACCGGATAACATGTCTCAAATCCCATCTTTTTGGCGATCATCGGATCGATCTTATCAATTGTCTCCTGATCTCCGTCAAAGAGTTCCAGAAAGCTTGCCTGTGTTCCGGTCGTTCCTTTTGATCCGAGAAGCTTTAAACTTCCTTTTACATATTCCAGATCTTCCAGATCCATCATGAATTCCTGCATCCAGAGTGTTGCTCTCTTACCTACTGTTGTAGGCTGTGCAGGCTGGAAATGTGTAAATGCAAGTGTCGGAAGACTCTTATGTGCATCCGCAAACTTTGCGAGTTCGGCAATCACATTGATCAGTTTCTTTCTGACAATCTCCAACGCTTCCGACATCAGAATGATATCTGTATTATCGCCTACATAGCATGAAGTCGCACCAAGATGAATGATTCCTTTTGCATTCGGACACTGTTTTCCATATGCATACACATGAGACATAACATCATGACGGACTACCTTTTCTCTTTCTTTTGCCACATCATAATTGATATCATCTGCATGTGCTTTTAATTCTTCAATCTGTTCTTCTGTAATATCCAGTCCCAGTTCTTTTTCCGTTTCAGCAAGTGCGATCCAGAGTTTTCTCCATGTACGGAACTTCTTATCCGGCGAGAAAATGTACTGCATCTCTTTGCTTGCATATCTTTCTGAAAGTGGACTTGTATATCTGTCATTACTCATACTAATAATCTCCTTCGTCAATTCTTCCACCCGACTATTTTAACCTGTTTTCTATTCAAATGCCAGCGAAACATCTCTTCCAGGTACTTCCATCGGATAATTACCGGTGAAGCATGCGTCACAATATGCCAGATCACCGACCATGTTTTTTAATTTATCAACTTCCATATAGCCAAGCGAATCTGCCCCGATCATCTCACGGATCTGCTCTGTTGTATGGGAATGTGCGATCAGTTGTTCATTCGAAGGCACATCTGTTCCGAAATAACATGGATGCAGGAACGGTGGTGAACTGATCCTTACATGTACCTCTTTCGCTCCGGCCTTTTTGAGCATCTTGATAATGTTCGCACAGGTTGTTCCTCGTACAATAGAATCATCTACCATAACAATACGTTTTCCCTTTACAACCTCTTCGATCACGTTCAGCTTGATCTTCACACTGCTTTCCCGCTGACTCTGTTTTGGCTTGATAAATGTTCTTCCGACATAACTGTTCTTGTGGAATGCCATGCCATACGGAATTCCCGACTGTTCCGAATATCCTTTTGCCGCAACCAGCCCGGAATCCGGTACTCCGACAACCAGATCTGCATCAACCGGATAAGATTCTGCCAGAGCTTTCCCTGCAACAATTCTCGCATGATATACATTCACATCATCGATCACGCTGTCCATTCTTGCGAAATATATATATTCAAAAATACATCTTGCCTGCTTTTTGGGATCGATTGCCATAGTTTTATCTGATTTCATTCCATGTTTTGTAAAACTTACAATCTCTCCAGGCTCTACGTCTCTTACAAATTCTCCTCCGACGGCAGCAATCGCACAGCTCTCCGAAGCCAGGAAATAAGTATTATCTCTTTTTCCAATACAAAGAGGTTTCAATCCAAATGGATCTCTGGCACCGATCATCTTTCTCGGCGAACTGACAACCAGTGCATACGCCCCCTGTATCTTCTTCATCGCATTTTTCACCGCATCTTCTGCCTTCTCTACATTCAGACGTTCTCTGGCGATATGATATGCGATTACCTCCGAGTCAATCGTTGTCTGGAAAATAGCGCCTGTGTACTCCAGTTCATGGCGAAGTTCAATGGCATTTGTCAGATTGCCGTTATGTGCAATTGCAAGGATCCCTTTCACATAATTGATAACCAACGGCATCGCATTCTCAGCTCTGGAAGCACCTGCTGTCGAATATCTTACATGTCCGACACCAAGATTTCCCTTCAATTCCTGTAAAGACTCTTCATCGAACACTTCATTTACCAGTCCAAGTCCTTTCTTGGAATGTACTTTTCTTTCTCCATATGTATCCGTTACCGCAATACCACAGCTTTCCTGTCCTCTGTGCTGCAATGCAAAAAGTCCATAATAAACGGATGGTGCAACATCTCCGCCATCCATATCATAGGCTCCAAACACACCGCATTCTTCACCCAGTCCTGTTGTTACTTTTTCAAATTCACTCATAAATGCAGACTCCATTCTTTTCAAATTTTTCATTTGTCAAAACTGTCTTTAAAAAGCATTTTGCTATATCAGTATAATACAAGGCAAACGGAAAAGCAATATTTCCATCTACCTTGTATTCCTGCTGATACATTATTTATAATGCGTCGTTTAATAAGCGCAGCTTATAAATTTGCTCTATTCATTAGTTTTCCCGCGGTTAATCATTGAATTTTCCGAGAAATTCTTTCATTCTTTCATTAGATGAATCGAACACTTCTTCCGGAGTTCCTTCTACTGCGATCACACCTCCATCCATGAAGATTACATGATCCGATACGTTTCTCGCAAAATTCATCTCATGCGTAACAATCACCATCGTCATATGCTCCATCGCAAGTTCCCTGATAACTTTCAGGATCTCTGCAGTCAGTTCCGGATCCAGCGCGGACGTCGGCTCATCAAAAAACAGAATATCCGGATGCAGTGCAAGTGCTCTCGCGATTGATACACGCTGCTGCTGTCCTCCCGACAACTGACAAGGATATGCATCTTCCTTGTCGGCAAGTCCCATCTTCTTCAAAAGTTCTCTCGCTTCTTTATAGACTTCTTCTTTCTTTCTCTTCTGTACTTTCAGCGGTGCATCAGTGATATTCTTCATCACCGAATAATGCGGAAACAAATTAAAATTCTGAAACACCAGTCCAAAAGTTCCGGAATAATGGATTTCCCCTGCATCCGCAGTCTCAAGCCCCGTTGCACATCGAAGAAGGGTTGATTTTCCCGAGCCGGAAGGACCGATGATACCAAGGACTTCTCCCTTTTCCACCTTCAGAGAAATGTCTTTCAGAACTTCGACCCCGTTAAAATTTTTTTTGATATTTTTCATTTCAAGCAGACTCATGATCTATTCCTCCTAGTGGTAATAATTCAACTTTTCTTCAATCTTTTCCATAATCATCGCAACAAGCAAATTAAATACATAATAGAAGATACCTGCTGCAATATACGGAACCATAGAAGTCTGTGCCGCCGCAATCTGTTTTGCCATTGTAAACATCTCCGTTACAGCCAGCACAAATGCCAGTGAAGTGTCCTTTACCAGCGTGATGATCTCATTGGTCACTGCCGGCAGAATATGCTTACATACCTGAGGAAATACGATCCGGAAAAATGTCTGGCTTTTGGAATATCCCAGTACCTTTGCCGCTTCATACTGTCCTACCGGAATTGCCTCAATCCCGCCTCTGTATATCTCAGCAAAATATGCCGCATAATTAATTGCAAAACCGATCAGCACCGCAGTCATACGGTATCCTATGGAAATGCGCATTCCAAACAGATAATATGGTCCGAAATACACTACCATCAACTGAAGCATCAGCGGGGTTCCTCTCATAATCGATATATATAATTTTGATATCCATCTGACCGGTGCAATCTTCGACATTCTCCCGAATGCGACCACCAGTCCAAGCGGCAGTGAAAAAAGTAATGTCAGAATAAATATCTCTGCCGAAATCCACATTCCTCCGCCAAGTTCTCTTATCAGTGTTCCTATCTCCATCTATAATGTCCTCCAGTTTTTTCACGCTTCTTCCGAATGAATGGCGAGCCAAAAGGGACCAATCCCCTCCGGGGTTGGCCCCTTCATTTTACTTGCTGTTCTTTCCTATGCAAAGAGCTCCCGGAACTCCGTAATCTGCATATTTTTCTGCAATTTTATCAACCGTTCCGTCTTCGGCCATCTCATCCAGTGTCTTCTGAACTTTATCTTTCAGCTCTGTGTTTCCTTTTTTGAATCCGACTGCATACTGTTCAGATGAAATTTCTTTGTCCAGGATCTTGTAATCATCCGGATTTTTCCTTGAATTCACCTGATAGTTTGCAACTCCGATGTCCATAGCGATTGCATCACATGCACCGGATTCCAAATCCATGAATGCTGTATTGTATTCTGCAACCTGATTAAGATCTGCGAAGGTTGCCGCCAGGTCCTTCTGATCTCCTTCCAGAGCCGCAAGTGCAGAAGAGTCTGTCTGTACTTCTACATGTTTTCCTTTCAACCCCGAAAAGTCATCAATACCCGAATCACTTCTGACTACCACAACCTGCTTGTTGTCAATATATGGATCTGACCATGTATAATCATCTTCACGACCATTCATAGTGAATCCATTCCAGATACAGTCAATTGTTTCCGAATTTAGTTCCGCATCCTTAGAATCCCAGTCTATCGGCTGTTTTACCAGTTTCCAATCATTTCTATCACATACTTCCTGTGCAAGATCAAGATCGAATCCTACATATTCTCCGCTATCATCTTTATAACCATACGGAGGGAAAGAAGCATCAAACCCAACGATCAATGTGTCATCATCATTTTCTACTTTTGATTCTTTTGCCGATTTCTTTCCACTGTCAGATGAACCTGAATCTTTACTTCCACAGCCTGCCAATACCGTTGTAGCTGCCATTGCCGTAACAAGGAGCAGTACTAATCTCTTTTTCATAACATATATCCTCCTGTATTCCTTTTACGTGTGCCAAACAGCCGCTACGCTCTTTTACCAGTTTAGCAGTTGATTACTTTACCACACTAAAATCTTTGGATATATTATCATATTCCACGGTGTTTGTCAATCCTGCGGTACTCCTTTTTCCATTCATTCAGCTTTTCTTCCGGAATATCCGCACCTATCTTTTTCTTTGTTTTTTCCATTTCATCACGCAAAATAGTGTCCAGACTCAGAAGGATTGGATTCCCCGACAGCATTTTTAAGTATTCATCATGCGGAAGAGCTTTATAACAGCTATAAAGATACGCCTTCAATATATCAGGCTGTTCACATATCTTATACGCTTCCTGATAAGCCTTTGCCGCTTCTTTATACAGGAACTGATGACCATATGCAGATCCCATGCTTGCATACACACGACCGTAAAACTTTTTATCTACCGATTCATCCCAGTCTTTGTTAAGGATGGACTGATATACTAGAATCGCTGATTCGTATTCTTTACTGTTTTGAAGCGTATCCGCCTTATATTTTTCTTTTTCTACGTCTCTCTGTGACTGCAGTTGTTCCAGAACACTCTGCATCTTATGAATTTCTGCCGCGGCATAGATATTAGATTCCTTCAGGATCGTAAGTACAAATTCTTCCATCGATCCATTCTCCCGAAGAAGCCTTCTTAATTCCTCTGCCAGCTTCGGCAGTTCCAGTTCATCCCCGACCCACCGGCACAATCGTTCATTGACGATCGTATAATCGATCAGATACAGATTATTACAGATGTAATAACACAATTCTTCTATCGTGTAAATCCGCATATGAACTCTGGATATTTCAAAAGGTCGTTTGGCCCGTTTTTTATGACAAAGAATTAAACTGCCCATTGATACCTCCTAAATGTAATTCCTTTTCTACAAGGAAATCTGATGCCGGATAAAATTCTCCGAAACCAACATCTTTAAAACGCAGCCTGCAGGTACGCTCATCCATAAACATGACTTCAATCTGAAGACGCAAAGAATAATCTGTTCGTTCCGGCAGTTCTTCCAGTGACACTGTCTCAACTTTAAGATCCTCTCCGTCAAGTGTCTCTATATGGATCTCAATATCCGATGTATCTTCCAAAATCACTTCCCACTGTCCGTCTGCCTCATACCAGTGTGTTCCCCATGCAACAATCGGATACCATCCTTCCTGTCCGCCAATTCTCATACGCAGGCAGATCTGTTCTGTCATCTTTGTTCCATCCAGATAAATCGGACCATCATCATACGGATCTGCATAGCGCATGGATGAATAACATGCACCCTTACTGTATAAGTTATTTCCAAGGAAAGCCCTCCGTCCGTTACACAGTACCTTCAGGGAATTCGGATACCAGTTATTCTCAAATCCTTCTCCTGTCAGATAAACAGACGATACCACTTTTTTATCAAATACATTCTGGATGAAAGACTTAAAACTCTCATCCGCATCTTTGGCTTTATCTACATTCAGCACAGGATAGATTGCTTCCAGTTCTTTCATGTGCGCATTGGCGACTTCTTCTACTGTCACAAACATATCCCTGCTCTTGGTGCTTACTGTATTCAGGCGGCGCAGCATATATGCACGGATTTCCTGCGCATCACAATAAAACAATGCTGATTCATATTGCCACAATTCTTTCGGCTGATAAAACATATACTGACAGAAACTTTCCTTATAATCCTGTACAAATACACATTCTCCCGGTACACCGATATATTTTCCGATTCCCTTTAACATCTTCGACATATCAACATTCGTATACGGAACGGAAAACGTAATATAATCAATCTGTTCGAATTTCTTCAATGTCATGGAAATGAACTTTGCAAGAAGCCATACGCCATCATGGATTTTCCCGCCTACGCGTACTTTTTTTCTTTTTACAGCTTTACGGAACAGATGAGTGACAATATCTCCCTCTCCCGCTTCTCTCAGTCGTTTTGCTTCCTGTCCATATACCCATCGTTCTTTATAATAGCCAAGGATCAGAGGAATCTGATAATTATCAACTGCTGCTTCCATCGTTTCCGGTTCTTCTTTATTTTCATCATAATAACTGATCTGACAATTCTTTTCATTCAGATCATAGCCCAGAACACTTCCTTTTTGCATTATCGTCTCCTCCTTTCATTTTAATATATCTTAAATATCTGATCTGCCATCTGTTCTTCTTCTTCAAACTCAAGCATGGCTTTCGAACGTTCCGCATCCGAATCCATATCTGTCATTGCATTCAGCATCTGATATTTTCCGGCAAATACACGTTCTTTATCTGTTTTCAGCGTCTTCTTGTCTGTTGTGATCATTTCTCCGTTTCCGGATTCCTGGAAATAATAATTCACTGATTCATCATTATAAAGGACAAATTGTTTTACATACAGGTTTTCATAGACCGGCATCATTGCCTCTGCCCGGTATCCCAGTTCTTCCCGGTCTTTTTGTTTCATCTTATAGTACAGTCTTACTTTTCCTCCCGGTTTACAGCGGTATGCTGCCATCACCTTATTATAGAGTTGTACTTCCCGCAACCATTCCTCTTTATAATTCATATAATATGGGAAGACTAGTTGTTTTTCGCACATTTCCCGTAGTACCTGATGAAGGACATCTTCCAGTTCACCTGTGTATTCTTTATCTGAATAATATTTCAGAAGTGCAATCTTACATACATCCGGCAGATCTTCTTTCTGATCACATTCATTTGCAATGATTTCAAATACACATTTTTCCAGACTTCGTCCATACACGATATATTCCCTTGTAACGTAAGCAAGATATGCCTGTTTTAAGCGGAAATATACATTGTCCGACAGATAATAATCTTCAAAAATATGCTCTTCCTCATACAATGTCTCCGAAAAGACCATCTGTGTAATGATCCGTTCACTGACCTTATAAGACGGAACCCCATATTGTTTTAATACTTTCCAGAGCCGCTTCATATCTCCGATTGCGCCACAGTAATACTCCGCAAGATACGTAAGTGTCACCTTGTCATACTGTCCTCTCCGGAACATTTCAAAAGCAAGATAACTTAAGAAGTCATCCTCCGTATAATTTTCTTCCCTGATTCTTCTGCTGCAAACCAGGAAGACATCCTTATCCTCAAATGAATCTATCCCCTTTGCCTGGATCTTTTCATAATCCGGTTTTTCTTTCTCCGGCTCCTGATTCCAGAATCCTGTAGATGCTGCATATTTTCTGCACATATCTACAAAACGCGGCTCATAAAACAGTCTTTTCGTCTCATATGGAATGGAATCCGTATAATGTCTGCCCTCTACAGACTCCCATACAATTCTCGATTCCTTATCATACAGATAAATGATAGCTCCATTCTTCGTATCATACGGGATACGCTGACGTACCGAACCATCTTTTTCAATTACCAGCACACATTTCATCCCGCGTACCTTTGTCCTTACTTCATAAGAATAACAGATGTCACGCATCGCCTCCATACGTTCTGCCGTCATCTCGTCTTCTCTGCAAAATCTTTTGTACAATGTACGCAGTGATTCTGTTATGTGGCGCTTTTCCAACTGTTCCCATGTAAATGCCACCATCTGTTCTCTGTAATTCAGATACAGATCTCCTGCCTGTTCCTCATGGATCACAAGACTTGCATACAGATACGCAGCCTTCTTATAATCGAGAGCATTTCCATGCATAAAATATAAAACCAGCGATTTCGGCAACGGTCCGTGCGCACTGTCTTCGTCGATTGTCATCATATAATATTCATAAAGCTGGGCAATCTTAAGATCCGAATCAACTGCCTTCTGATACCATGAAAAATACTTCTTTGCCGTTTTATTTCCTTTGATCAAAAGTGTACAGATCGTATTCAGTATCATCGGCTCTTCATACATCTTATAGATTCTTTCCAGGATTCTGAACAGATTGTCACTGTATTTTTTCTGCTGACTGGCAAAATTTGAAATATAAAGTGCCAGTTCTTTTGTCATCATGCGGTATTTGGTCGCAAAATTCAACACCTGAATCTCAAATGTGCCTAATTTCTTAAGAAGTGTCGGCTTTTCCTGATAGCACAGATATGCTTCCAAATAGAACATTACTGCATGGATTCCATACTCAAACTGCTGTTCCAGAACTTCCAGACGTTTATAAGGATTCTTATATCTGTTGTCAAGATTCAGTATCATATAGAGCAGCCACCAGGAATCCTGATGACGCATATATGTTTTTCCGACCTCATCCAGCACCCGTTCTTCATAGTTCACATCTCCGCGGATCTTTGCAGTCAGATACAGATAATAACAGTTTGTCAGCGGATCTTTTCCGATTGCAAACCGATTATAATTGTAATTCTCAAGAATCCATTTTGCTTCTTCCGTCTTACCTCCGAGCAGATAGATATTACCAAGCATCAACTGATATACTTCATTCAGAGGATCCAGCTTACGCAGTGCTACCATCTTCTCGACCGCACTATCCACCCAGTGTTCCAGTGTCACTCTTCCTGCCACATATCCTACATATTCTTTGATGATCTGAGCCAGTAAAAGTTCCGGCATCCTGTGATCTTCGTCATACTCCTGATTCTGCAATACCTCAACTTCATAAGTGAGTGTCTCGTATGGTGTCACGAACTTCAATGCTCCGTAATTCCGTCCGCCATGAAGTTTCTCTGCTCTTACTACATATTCGATCTCATGTGCATTTCCCACAAAATCTTCTGTGCTGATCTCAGGTCTGGACACCCGGATAAAATCACCGACTGTCTCAATATGGATCGGCATATATCCCCATGTATTTTTCATCAGAGTCAGTGTTCCCTTTGTCGACTCTGTCAGATCTTCGAATAGCATTCCCTCTCCCTGAAGCGTAAGGAAAATGCATTCTTTCTGTTTGATCCCTACCATGAATTCTTCCATGGCCTGTTCTCCGAGAGACCATTTGCGCATATTATCGTACAGATAGAATGTACGCTCATTCTCATATTTTAAAATCTCATAGAATTCTTTGGAACGGAAGAGCCTTCCCGCTTCTGAAAAATCCTTAATTGCAAGTTTACGGAAATCATCGGTACTCTGTACTTTTCCATAGGTTGTCATCACATATGGTTTCTCAATGATTGCCGTAAAAGCCAGTTCAAACTCACCCCCGGTACATACGACCGTGAATTTTCCTTCCTCTACATGTCCCGGGCGAAGTCCCCGTCCGTCATACGTAAATTCCACTCTTGCCGGATTTCCCTCAAATCCCTGATCTTTAAAATGGACGCGGAAAGAAGACGAGTACACCAGTCCTCGTATCCTTCCCTCATTGTTCGCCCTCATTGTAAAACTTCCTCTGTATACTTCCCCTTCACCTATAATGAGTACCAGATTGGTCTCATCGAATATAACATCAGGTCGTATCAACTGAAAGTCGCCTTTTGAAAATTTTTGGATTTTATTTTTCAAGTCCTACACCTGCTTCTTTCGTTGCTTTTTTCTTAAAACATACTATAATAAATTATAGCATTGTTTGTCAATGAATAGCAATGCCGTAAAGAGAAAATATCAAAAATGTGTCGATAGGATGAAAAATATGAAAAAAAAGCCAGAATTTCACGGAAGCGATCTGGAAAAGATCGCAGATTATTATCACCTTAACAAGGAAAATATCATTTTATTTGGAGCAAATGTAAACCCTCTCGGATTATCTGGACAGGTAAAAAAAGATCTCGCAGAACATCTGGATATCATCAGCAGTTATCCAGACAGAGATTATACAGATCTGAAAAAAGCAATTGCTGCATATACCAATACCTCGCCGGAACATATTGTTGTCGGAAATGGTTCTACGGAGCTTATCTCACTTCTGATCAGCCAGCGCGCACCAAAAAGAGCGCTGCTTCTGGGACCGACCTATTCCGAATATGCAAGAGAGCTGAATCTGGTCGGCGGCACACTGGAATATTATAATCTGAAAGAAGAACAGGATTTCAGACTGGATATTTCCGATCTGACCGATACACTGAAAAGTGATATTGATCTTCTGATCATCTGTAATCCGAACAACCCGACCTCTTCAGCCATCAGTACCGCTGATATGAAAAAGCTGTTAACCGTATGCCGGTCACTTGGTATCTTCGTTATGATCGATGAGACTTATATCGAATTCGCACCGGAAAGCACTTCCCTCTCTGCAGTTTCTCTTGTACCGGAATTCGACAACTTCATGGTCATCCGCGGTGTATCCAAGTTCTTCGCCGCACCTGGACTTCGCTTTGGTTATGGTCTCACCAGTAATCAGGCATTTCTTCAGACGCTTCTTACCCACCAGAATCCGTGGAGCCTGAACAGTGTCGGAGCTTATGCCGGAGAACGGATGTTGAAAGATACCGATTATATTAAGAAGACCTGGACTCTCATTGATTCCGAGCGCACCCGAATGTGCACAGAGCTTTCCGGACTGGATACCGTAAAGATTTATCCTGCTTATGCCAACTTTGTCCTTGTAAGGATTTTAAAAGAAGGACTCACTTCTTTCGATGTCTTTGAAAAAGCGATTCACCAGAATCTCATGATCCGGGACTGTTCTTCTTTCAAAAGCCTGAACGGAGAATATGTACGGTTCTGCATTATGAATCCAGAGGATAATGACCGGCTGCTGGATGTATTCCGTTCATTATAATCAATGCAGAGAACCTGCCACCGGCAGCTTCTTCCGAATGCATGGCAATACAAACACCTGTCTGCGGCCCAGTATCATTCCTGAAATGATCCAAGTTACAGACAGGTGTTTTTCATATTTTCCAATATTATTTTTTTAAGATCAATGCCATAAAGGTAAGTTCTTCATCACCGGTGTTCTTAATTCCATGTGCATCTCCGTCTTTACACAGGAACAGATCGCCAGGATTTGCCGGCTGTTTTTCGCCGTTATCGTCATAAGTTCCGTGTCCGGTCAGAATGAAGTAAGACTCCGTCTCACCATGATGATAATGGTATCCTACTTCACATCCCGGATCCAGATGAATCTTGGCATACATCTTACATGCTTCTCCAACTTCTTCCGAAGTAACCATTGCTTCTCTTACAATATAACCGTCTCCGCCATTTACATGTTCCACTTTTACCAGTTCTCTTTCGCCTTCTCTTGTCATTTTTAAGTTCCTCCTTGATTCGTAAAATATTCTAAAACAACAATACAACCTGAAAGATACAAAGTCAATGGTAAACCCTTAATCTTAATTCACGATCCGGTAATATTCTTTCGCAGTTATACTGTAAACGATGATATAGAATACCGCAAACACCGCTATCGTAATGATTGTGCATACCGCAAACAACGATACATTCGTAAGATTTAATACTCCCAGAATTTTTGTCATTACTTTAAAGGCTACTGCAACATGAATCACTGCTACAACCAACGGCAGGAAGAATACGCTTAAGACCTGGCTTCTGATGGAACGCTTCACTTCTTTTTTACTCATGCCAACCTTCTGCATGATCTGGTAACGCTCCCTGTCATCATAGCCTTCCGATATCTGCTTATAATAAATGATCAGTACCGTTGCCATAATAAACATACTTCCCAGATAGATTCCAATAAAGAACAGTCCGCCGTACAATTCATAAAAAGAAGAACGGCTTAACATACGGCTTTCCATCGTTCCATCCGGAAACTTTTCATAAAATTCGTTCTGTATCTGTTCCAGTGTCTCTTTTTGTTTTCCGTCATCTCCCTTCAGGTTGAATTTATCTGCATAAGAAAATGACTCGATACGTTCAATCTGCTCTGCATTTGCAAATACAATGTATAATGTCTTATACATTTCTGCCGTGCTCTTCGGCTGGCTCGTCATCTCGGACAGTTCTTTTTTCACCTGATAGTTCTGTCCTGCAATGTTTATCTGTTTTTTCCCACATTTGCCGTTCGTGGTATAGGTCAGTATCTCCTGTTCCTTTAACGAAACATTCTGTTTTTCTATCCGGTTATACTCTTCCTGTGTGATCATCTCTACATAGTAAAAATGATTATCCGGATAGTACTGCTCTACCTTTTCCAGATTATTTCCTTTCAAAACCGCATTCATACTGCCATATCTGTACCGGACTCTGTCTGTTATTTTTACCCCTGCTTTCTCACATTGTTCTTTTATCAGTCTCTGAAGAGTCTCTTCCTTATTTGTATCGGCTTCATTGCAGACAATTGAAACATCTCTCGGAAAACGTGAGTCCAGGATATCTTCCATTCCCGCATACAAAGATACCGTTGTGGATACCATAACCAGCACCATCGTACTTAACACACAGATGTTCGCAAGTCCCGCTCCGTTTTGTTTCATACGATAGATCATGCCTGATACACTGGTAAAATGCTTTGGATTATAATAATAAGCTTTATTTTTCCGGAGTATTTTCAATACCACAATGCTTCCGGCAATAAAAAGTGCATAAGTTCCAATAATCACACAGACCACTGCAACAAAGAATTTCAAAAGTGCTTCTAACGGTGCCTCTGTTGTAAGTGCAATCCAGTAACCATTGCCCAGTGCCGCCACACCGACGATCACAAGCAGCCATCTGCTCTTCGGCTCTTTCTCCCCCTGATTGCCTCCGTGCAGAAGTTCCACCGGATTCACCAGCTGTATCTGTAAAATGTTATATAAATACGTCAGAAGAAAAATTCCTGCAAATAATATGACAGTCTGTACAATTGCAGTCCCATTGACCGAAAACTGCATATCTACGCTATTGTGCAGAATCTTAAGGAGCAGCAGATACATCAGTTTCCCAAATATTATTCCAAACACCAGACCGCCAAGAATACTGATTCCCGCCGTCAGGATCGTCTCAACTGCCATCATTCGTGCAATATGCCGCTTTCCCATTCCAAGAATATTGTATACTCCGATCTCTTTCTTTCGTCGTTTGATCAGGAAACTATTCGTATAGAACAGAAAAATCACCGCAAATACAATGATCACACCCGTTGCATACTGAAGACATATCTTCAATGTATTCTGGGTAATACCTTCCCCCTTGCTCAGTGCGTCAATGATATAGAACATCATGACGGTCAGAACCTGTAAAGATATAGGGTACATAGGTCTTACGGTTATTCTTAAGATTGGTCACAGCAAGTTTTTCATAGATGAAATTATTCATCCTCCTCACCTCCTGTGGTAAGAATCTTCAGCGTATCTGAAATTCTTTCATACATTTCTTCGTTCGTAAGATTCCCCCTGTAAAGCTGATGGAATACTTTTCCGTCCTTGATAAAAAGCACCCTTTTCGCACTACTCGCCGCTTTCACACTATGTGTCACCATAACAATCGTCTGACCTTCCTGGTTAATCGTTGTAAAAAGATTCATCAGACTGTCTGCCGCTTTCGAATCCAGTGCTCCCGAAGGTTCATCGGCAAGAATCAGCTGTGGTTTCGTGATCAGCGCTCTTGCAATTGCAGCTCTTTGTTTCTGCCCACCGGACACCTCATATGGATATTTCTCCAGTAGTTTTTCAATTCCAAGTTTTTCTGCAATCGGTTTTCCATCTCCGGATATTTCTTTCCGGATAATACCAGTGGCAGGAATATATTATCCTTTAATGAAAATGTATCTAACAAGTTAAAATCCTGAAATACAAAGCCGAGATTCTGACGTCTGAACGTTGCGATCTCTTTTTCTTTTAATTTTCCCAGATCCCTGTCTTTTAAATAAACCTTTCCTTCTGTCGGTTTATCAAGTGCCGCCAGAATATTCAGAAGCGTCGTCTTTCCCGATCCAGACTCTCCCATGATTGCAACATATTCCCCGCGTTCTACCGTAAAATTCACATCTCTTAAAGCCTCTACCTGATTGCTCCCAAAACGAGTCGTATATATCTTCTTCACATTTTTTACTTCCAGTAATGACATAAGTTTTTCTTCCTTTCTTTTTAAGATTTCTTCTTTACGGTATCTATTATAAAAAAAGAGGAAATATCCTGCCATCGAAGCATGTGACATTTCCCCTGTTTAATCTTACATTCCTGTAAGGTTTTCTCTTTTTGTCTGATCGTTATTCCGGATTCCATTCTTGCCTTGTCAATTCCAGATATACACGGGTTCCTTTTCCCACCTCTGAATCAATCCATATCTTATGTCCCATCTTATCCATGATCTTTTTGCAAAGATACAGTCCAATCCCTGTAGACTTCTTATCTGCTCTTCCATTATATCCGGTAAACCCTTTTTCAAATACTCTAGGAAGATCTTCTGCCTGAATACCGATTCCATTATCCTCGATCACCAGACACTCCCGTCCTCTTTTTTCTTCCAGACAGATTCTGATCTCGCCGCCATTCTTTGTGTATTTCAAAGCATTAGACAGAATCTGTTCTGTCACAAACTCCAGCCATTTTTCATCTGTAAGAACTATTCGTTCCACCGGCCGGTAATCCAGACGGATCTTCTGAAGAATAAACATCTGAGAATATTTCCGGACAGATTGTTTCAGAATCTTATCCAAAGATACCCTCTCAAACTGCAGATCCCCGGACATATCTTCCATGCGGAGATACGTCAGCACCATCTCCACATACTGTTCCATTTTAAAAAGTTCCATCTTCATCTCTTTTAATTCCGGCAGTGCCGGATTTTCATCTTCCACCGATTGCAGCAATATGTGCATCGCAGCGATAGGTGTCTTGATCTGATGCACCCACATACCATAATAATCACTTAAGTCCTGGCCTTTGATTCTTGCCTCTGATTTCAACTCCAGAATCTTTTCGTCAAAGATCCCCAGTAATTCCTGATAATCCAGTTCCAGAAGATTCCTGCACTCTGGAAGTTCTTTTGTGCACTCCTGCGTGCTCTTCTTAAACCGTTCCAGCAGAAGATGCTTCTTCCGGAAGCGATGATATTCCGTTATTACATATAGGAGCAGCCACAATATCACCAGCAGCAGTGCATATTTCAACGCATCCATCCTGATATTATAAAGAAATGCTACAACAATAAATATTCCGACCGTTCCGGCATAAAGGCTGATCTCTCTTGTTTTATCTTTTAAAAATGCTATTAAAAGTTTCATGCCTCCACCATATATCCTATTCCCTTTTTTGTGATAATTTTTCCGCCAAGGCCAATCTGTTCCATTTTTTTACGGAGTCTTGCCACATTGACCGTCAATGTATTGTCATCAATAAATTCATTGCTGTCCCAGAGTCTTGTCATAATACTTTCACGGCTTACGATCTTCCCCGTATTTTCCAGAAGCATCTGCAAGATCTTAAATTCGTTCTTCGTCAGTTCCTGTTTCTGATCCTGATACAAAACTGTCGCATCTGCCAGATTCAGGATCGCACCATTCCACTCCATGATATCTGCCGTTCCACGGAATTCATAGGTTCTTCTTAACACGGCCTGCACCTTTGCCGTCACCACATTCAGGTCAAACGGTTTCTCGATGAATTCATCGCCGCCCATATTCATTGCCATCACAATATTCATATTATCATTCGCCGATGACAGGAAAATGATCGGCACTTTCGAGATCTTCCGGATCTCCTGACACCAGTGAAATCCATTAAAAAATGGAAGTACAATGTCCAATAACACAAGCTGCGGATCAAAGTCCACAAATTTTCCCATTACGTCTTTAAAATCTGTCATACATTCTGCCTGATAATTCCATTTTTCCAAATGGTTTTTCAGACCGCCTGCTATTGTTTCATCATCTTCCACGATTAAAATCTTATACAATCTTTCTTCTCCCCATATATTCAGCTTTTGTCCCTGTATGTAACACCTCTCAGATGTGTACCTGACATCTACATGACCTGCCACCTACAGAACTTGCCACCTACAGAACTTGCCACTGGCAACTTCTTACGGATACTTTGGCAACTGGCAGCTCCTTACGAATGCATGGCAATAGCAAAAGGGGCTGTAAAAAAACTCCCCTGACAGAAAAATCGCCCAGACCGTGAGGTCTGAG
>OGOL01001713.1_pt1 | contig 19367 bp, 17 predicted proteins | sample 1552641 | NCBI WGS metagenome assembly OGOL01 (sample SAMEA2580140, study PRJEB22360) | human gut metagenome | biome: human gut; feature: human-associated habitat; material: faeces | place: Denmark | collected 2008/2010 | reverse complement strand
CACGTTTGCAGGCCGAGAAGTATTTTCTTCGACGCACATGTCGCCGAAGAAAATGTTTGGACTTTCTTTGCGCCTGCGGGCGCAAACTCTACGAGGTTTTTGTCAGCTGGGCTTATTCGCTGCCGGGCTGCGGCTTCGCGACGCGGAAGATCATGCGCGGGGTCTCGGTGCTGGCCTTCGTGTTCGGGGCGATGGATTCGGTGATGAACGAGTTGCCGCCGATGACGGAGTTTGCGCCGATGACGGTCTTGCCGCCGAGAATGGACGCGCCGGAGTAGATCGTGGCGTTGTCGCCGACGGTCGGGTGGCGCTTGCCGGTCACGGCGTGCCCGTGGCGCGGGCTGAGCGCGCCGAGCGTCACGCCCTGATAGAGCTTGACGTGGTCGCCGATGACCGTCGTCTCGCCGACGACGATGCCCGTGCCGTGGTCGATGAAGAAGTATTCGCCGATCTGGGCGCCGGGGTTGATGTCGATGCCGGTCGCGCCGTGGGCATATTCGCTCATGATGCGCGGGATGAGCGGCACGCCGCTCTCATAGAGCTCGTGCGCCACGCGGTAGACGAAGATGGCGTACAGACCGGGGTAGGAGAAGATGACTTCCTCCTTGCTGCCGGCGGCGGGGTCGCCGTCGAAGTTTGCGGTCACGTCCTTCATGAGGATGGTCTGGATCTGCGGCAGGCGGCACAGGAAGCGGTCGCAGACGGCGTTTGTGCGCTCGCGCAGCTCACCCTCGTCCGCAATCGTGTTGGAAAAGGCCAGATGCACCTGCTCACGCAGGTCGGTGTAGATCTCGCCGAGCAGGAACTCCGCAAACGTCTCAGCCGAGACGTGCGACACCGTGCCGCCCGCGAAATACGCCGGGAAGAACACCTTCTGCAGATTCTCGATGATCTTGATGATGACCTTGCGGTCGGGCATACGCAGGTGCTCACTGTACATAGGCACCTCGGCGGTCTCGTAGCCGTTGGCGATCTGTGCGGCAACGGCGTGCAGCAGACTTTTTTGTGTCATGATGGGCAATCTCCTTTTCGATTTTCTTCTTTTTTCCACGGGCTGCAGACAAAAAACGCAGGAAGCGCGCTGCTTCCTGCGTAAAAACCATTGTGGATACCATACGGGCGCGATCCCGCGGCCGTAGGGCTACCGGCAGAAAGCGACGCAGCTTTGCGCACGACAACAACAGGCCGCCGGACATGCCGCGACCCGGATGCTGCTGCAGCTGCAAAGACGCATTGCTCAGGCTCCTTCCGGTAATGCCCCTTCGATGGGGCGCTCTGGTATCTTGTATAACACGAACTGCCGCACTTGTCAAGTGACGATGTGCCGCACTTGTCGCACGCACCGCTCAGGTGCGCTTTTTCGGCAGCTTCGTGACGCGGCCGTCGCCGTGGTCGATGTATGTGTTTTCGAGCACGTCGATCGTGCTGCGCCGCCAGTCGGCGATGTATTCCTCGCGCAGCGCCTTGCGCTCGGCCTGCTCGTCGGGCGTCAGGTCGCGCTCGCGCGCGATGCGCGTCAGCTCGCTGATGCGATCCATCTTTTCCTGTGTCAAGGCTTTTTCTCCTCTCAGTTTTTCAGGCTGTGCAGCGGGGCGGGGATGCGCCCGCCGCGGGCGATGAAGTCCGCCGCGCTGCAGCGGTTGACCGGCATGACCGGCGCGCTGCCGAGCAGCCCGCCGAACGCCACCGTGTCGCCCACGGCCTTGCCGGGCGCGGGGATGATGCGCACGGCGGTGGTTTTGTTGTTGATCATGCCGATGGCGGCCTCGTCGGCGATGATGGCGGAGATGGTCTCGGCCGTGGTGTCGCCGGGCACGGCGATCATGTCGAGCCCGACCGAGCACACGCACGTCATCGCCTCAAGCTTCTCGAGCGTGAGGCGGCCGGCCTCGGCCGCGGCGATCATGCCGGCGTCCTCCGACACGGGGATGAACGCGCCCGAGAGCCCGCCGACGTGGGACGAGGCCATGACGCCGCCCTTTTTCACCGCGTCGTTGAGCAGCGCGAGCGCCGCCGTCGTGCCGGGTGCGCCGACGGATTCCAGCCCCATCTCCTCGAGCACGGCGGCCACGCTGTCGCCGACGGCGGGCGTCGGTGCGAGCGACAGGTCCACGATGCCGAACGGCACGCCCAGCCGCGCGGATGCCTCCTGCGCCACGAGCTGGCCCATGCGCGTGATGCGGAAGGCCGTCTTTTTCACCGTCTCGGCCACGACGTCGAACGGCTGCCCGTGCACGCTCTCGAGCGCGTGCTGCACGACGCCCGGGCCGGACACACCGACGTGCACCTCGCACTCCGGCTCGCCCACGCCGTGAAACGCGCCCGCCATGAAGGGGTTATCCTCCACGGCGTTGGCAAAGATGACGAGCTTGGCGCAGGCCATGCCGCCCTGATCGGCGGTGAGCGCGGCGGCGCGCTTGACGGTGCGCCCCATCTCAGCCACGGCGTCCATGTTGATGCCTGCGCGCGTCGAGCCGACGTTCACGCTTGAACACACCAGCTCCGTCCCGGCCATCGCCTCCGGGATGGAGGCGATGAGCACGCGGTCGGAGTCCGTCATGCCCTTTTGCACGAGCGCGGAAAAGCCGCCGAGGAAGTTGATGCCGATCTCATGCGCGGCGCGGTCGAGCGCCTGCGCATACGGCACGTAGGAGCGCGCACCCGTGCCCGCCGCGACGAGCGAGATGGGCGTGACGGATACGCGCTTATTCACGATGGGGATGCCGAACTCGGCCTCGATATCCTCGCCCGTGCGCACGAGCCGCCCTGCGAGGCGGCAGATCTTGTCGTACACCTTCGTGCAGCTGCGCGTGATGTCCGTGTCCGCGCAGTCGAGCAGGGAGATGCCCATCGTGATGGTGCGGATGTCGAGATGCTGCTGGTCGATCATGGCGATCGTCTGCAAAATTTCACTGCGGTTGATCATGGCTGTGTCCTCTCAGATGCGGTGCATGGCGTTGAAGATATCCTCGCGCTGGGCGCGGATCTGCAGGCCGCGCTGCGCGCCGGCCTCGTCGAGCGTACGGGCGAGGTCAGCAAACGGGACGGTGCACTGCGACGCGTCCACGAGCATGATCATCGTGAAATACTCCTGCAGCACCGTCTGGCTGATGTCCAGCACGTTCACACCGTACTGCGCCAGCAGGGCGGTCACGTCGGCGATGATGCCGACATGGTCTTTTCCGATCACGGTTACGATTGCACGCATAGATTGTCCTCCTTATTGACCGATCGCGCCGAGCTCGTCGAGATCGCGCTCGAACGCGGGAATGAAATGCTCCAGAAAATACTGTACCTCCGGCAGGGGAGAGGCATCGAGCGCCGCGCGCGTCTGCGCCTCGGCGGAGAGAAACTCGTTGTTGCCGGCCTTGCGCTCCTCGATGCACTTGATGTAGGCCGAGAGCTTGTCGGCCGCCTTCACGAGCGGGTAAATGTCGCCGTTCTTGTCCTCGCCGAGCACATCGGCATAGGTCGCGCGCAGCTCCGGCGGCAGCATGCCGAGCAGCTTCTGCACGGCCAGATCCTCCACCGCGTGGTAGGCCGACATGATCTCGGCGTTGTGATACTTGATCGGTGTCGGCAGGTCGCCCGTGAGGATCTCGGACGCGTCGTGATACAGCGCCGCCGTCGCAAGGGCGTTGACGTCGCACGGCTGGCCGAAGATGTCGCGCCGGATTACGCCGAGCGCGTGCGCGAGCACCGCGACCATGTGGCTGTGCTCCTGAATGTTCTCGGGCAGGGCGTTGCGCATCAGCCCCCAGCGCGCGATATAGCGCATACGCGAAATGAGCGCAAAGAAGTTGGAATCCATCGTTTGCTCCCCTCAAAACGGTTAATTTGCGATATGGGCACATTTTATCATGCCGTTCGGGGAATGTAAACACGAAAAAGTGTTGCAATATCAGGTTTTCCATGCTAAAATGCAGATTTGTGCAAACAGAAATATCTAAAAAATGTGATTCTCTTTGAGGAAGTGTGCAAAATGGAGAAATTGAGAAACATCGCCATCATCGCCCACGTTGACCACGGCAAGACCACGCTGGTCGACGAAATGCTCAAGCAGGGCGGTGCATATCGCGAGCATCAGGAAGTCGTCGAGCGCGTCATGGACTCCAACGATCTGGAGCGCGAGCGCGGCATCACGATCCTGGCCAAGAACACCGCCGTGCGCTACGGCGACACGAAGATCAACATCGTTGACACGCCGGGTCACGCCGATTTCGGCGGCGAGGTCGAGCGTGTCCTGAAGATGGTCAACGGCGTCATCCTGCTCGTGGACGCCGCCGAGGGCCCCATGCCGCAGACGCGCTTCGTGCTCAGCAAGGCGCTCGAGCTCGGCCACCGCGTCATCGTCGTCATCAACAAGATCGACCGCCCCGACCAGCGCATCCACGAGGTCATCGACGAGGTGCTCGAGCTGCTCATGGACCTCAACGCCACCGACGAGCAGCTTGACTCGCCTATGCTCTTCTGCTCCGGCCGTCAGGGCACCGCGTCCTACTCCCCGGATGTGCCGGGCAAGGATCTGCGCCCGCTGTTCGAGACGATCCTCGAGTACATCCCCGCTCCGGAACAGAATGTCGACGCGCCGTTCCAGATGCTCGTGTCGTCCATCGACTACAACGAGTTTGTCGGCCGCATCGCCATCGGCCGCATCGAGCGCGGCGTCATCCACCAGAACGAGGAGATCGCCGTGTGCAACTACCACCAGCCGGATGCGCCGGCCAAGAAGGCCAAGGCCGTGTCCATGTATGAGTTCGAGGGCCTGCAGCGCGTGCCCGTCACGGAGGCGGAGGCCGGCAGCATCATCGCCATGTCCGGCATCGGCGACATCACCATCGGCGACACGATCTGCGCGCCGAGCTGCGTCGAGCCGATCGAGTTTGTCAAGATCTCCGCGCCCACGATGGAGATGACCTTCTCCGTCAACGACGGCCCGTTTGCCGGCCGCGAGGGCAAGTTCGTCACCAGCCGCCAGATCCGCGAGCGGCTCTACCGCGAGACGCTCAAGGACGTGTCTCTGCGCGTGACCGATCTCGAGGGCGCGACCGATTCGTTCAACGTCGCCGGCCGCGGCGAGATGTCGCTGTCCATCCTCATCGAGACCATGCGCCGCGAAGGGTATGAGTTCCAGGTTTCGCCCCCGCGCGTGCTCTATCAGACGATCAACGGCCAGAAGTGCGAGCCCATCGAGCGCCTCGTCGCGGACGTCCCGACCGATGCGGTCGGCTCCGTGATCGAAAAGCTCAGCGCCCGCAAGGGTGAGCTGCAGCAGATGGAGCCCATCGGCAAGCGCACGCGGCTGGAGTTTCTCGTGCCGGCGCGCGGCCTGTTCGGCTACCGCAACGAGTTCATGACCGACACGAAGGGCGAGGGCATCATGGCCTCCGTCTTTGACAGCTACGCCCCGTACAAGGGCGACCTCAGCCGCCGCAATACCGGCTCGCTCGTCTCGTTCGAGACCGGTGAGAGCATTACCTACGGCCTGTACAACGCGCAGGAGCGCGGCCAGCTGTTCATCGGCGCGGGCGTGCCCGTGTATGCCGGCATGGTCGTCGGCGTGTCGCCGAAGCAGGAGGACATCACCGTCAACGTCTGCAAGAAGAAGCAGCTGACCAATACCCGCGCCGCCGGCTCTGACGATGCGCTGCGCCTCGTGCCGCCGCGCAAGCTGAGCCTGGAGCAGAGTCTGGAGTTCCTCGCGGACGACGAGCTGCTCGAGGTCACGCCCAAGAGCCTGCGCATCCGCAAGCGCATCCTCGACCATGAGCGCCGCATGAAGGCCGCGCACGGCAAGGGCGCAAAATAAATCTTTACAAGCGCGCCGCGATGTGCTATTGTAAAACAGTCCATGTGCCCGGATCCGGGGTCTGGCCGCTTTGCAGCGGTTCCTTTCCGCCCGGTTCTGCGCCAGCGGATACGAAATAAAGAAAGGAATGTATCACCATGATCACCAAGACCGAAAAGACCGCAGTCATCGAAGCCAACAAGACGCACGAGGGCGACACCGGCTCGCCGGAGGTCCAGATCGCCATCCTCACCGAGCGCATCCGTCAGCTCACCGAGCACCTGAAGGTGCACCCGAACGACAAGCACAGCCGTCTGGGCATGTACAAGATGGTCGGCAAGCGCCGCCGTCTGCTCGACTACCTCGCCAAGAAGGACATCGAGCGTTATCGTGCGATCATTGCAAAGCTGAACATCCGCAAGTAAGTTTGGCTTTTCCGAAGGGTATGAACGTTTGAAAGCAGGGGGATAATTTCATATTGTCCCCCTGCTTTTTTCGTCCGCGCCCGAATGTTCATCTTTCGGGAGCGCCGCTGCCCAGTATTTGAATCTGCGCCCCATCGCGTATGGGACGCGGATGCAAGTGCTGGCTCTGGCGTTTCCGCTGACAAAAGAAAGGAGCACCAGAACCATGATCATCACCACGCACAAGCAGTTCCCCAACTACAAGCGCTACGAGATCGAGTACGAAGGCCGTCCCCTCGTGATGGAGACCGGCAAGCTCGCCGAGCTGTGCAACTCCGCCGTCCTCGTCAGCTACGGCGAGACGACCGTGCTCGTCACCTGCACGGCTTCCGCCCGCCCGAAGGACGGTGTGGATTACTTCCCGCTGTCCGTGGACTTCAATGAGAAGCTCTACGCCGTCGGCCGTATCCCCGGCAGCTTCATGCGCCGCGAGGGCAAGCCCAGCCTGCCCGCCGTGCTGGCCAGCCGCCTGATCGACCGCCCGATGCGCCCGCTCTTCCCGAGCGACCTGCGCAACGACGTCATCATCGCCTGCGAGGTGCTGTCCGTCGACCGTGACTGCAGCCCGGAGATCACCGCCATGATCGGCGCGAGCGCCGCGGTGAGCATTTCCGACGTGCCGTTCAACGGACCCATCGCCGGCATCGTCCTCGGCTGGGACGGGGAGAAGTACCTCTTCAACCCCACGCAGGAGCAGCGCAAGACCAACCGCATGATCACCACCATCGCCGCCACCCACAAGAAGATCGTCATGATCGAGTCCGAGGCCGATCAGGTGCCGGACGACGTCATGTACGAGGGCATCGTGCAGGCGCACGAGCATCTGCAGCCCGTGCTCGACCTCATCGACAAGATGGTCAGCGAGATCGGCAAGCCGAAGTTCGAGTATGAGCACGCCTCCTTTGACGAGGAGCTGTTCGACCTCCTGTGTGCCAACGAGATGGAGGCCATGGAGTACTGCATGGACACCGACGACAAGAACGTGCGCGAGGCGCGCGTGAACGAGTGGATTGCCGCCGTGCAGGAGAAGTATCTCGACGAGCATCCGGACATGATGCAGTTCATGGACGAGATCCTCTACAAGATGCAGAAGAAGATCGTCAAGAAGTGGCTGCTCGCCGGTCACCGTGTCGACGGCCGTCAGATGAACGAGATCCGCCCGCTCGATGCCGAGGTCGGCGTGATCCCGCGCGTGCACGGCTCGGGCCTGTTCACCCGCGGCCAGACGCAGGTGCTGTCCATTGCCACGCTTGCCACGCTGTCCATGGCGCAGAAGCTCGACACCATCTGGGAAGAGGAAGAAAAGCGCTTCATGCACCACTACAATATGCCGCCGTACTCCACCGGCGACGCCCGCGCCGCCCGCAGCACCAACCGCCGCGAGTACGGCCACGGCGCGCTCGTTGAGAAGGCGCTGCAGTGCGTCATCCCGCCGGTCGAGGAGTTCCCGTACGCCATCCGCGTGGTGTCCGAGGTGCTCTCGTCCAACGGCTCCACGTCGCAGGGCTCCATCTGCGGCTCCACGCTCGCGCTCATGGACGCCGGCGTGCCCATCAAGGCGCCGGTCGCCGGCATCTCCTGCGGCCTGATCCAGGACGGCGACGATTTCACCACCTTCATCGACATTCAGGGCGTTGAGGACTTCCACGGCGAGATGGACTTCAAGGTCGCCGGCACGAAGGACGGCATCACCGCCATCCAGATGGACCTGAAGAACGACGGCCTCAAGCACGAGATCGTCAAGGAGGCGTTCCGCATGACGCGCGAGGCCCGCTTCCAGATCCTCGACGAGATCATGCTCAAGGCGATCGCCGAGCCGCGCAAGGAGCTGGCCGATTCCGCCCCGAAGATGATCCAGATGAAGATCAACCCCGACAAGATCCGCGAGGTCATCGGCTCCGGCGGCAAGGTCATCCAGAAGATCTGCGCCGACACCGGCTGCAAGATCGACATCGAGGACGACGGCTCCATCTTCATCGCCTCCGAGGACATCGAGGCCTGCCGCGCCGCGCGCCAGACCATCGAGAACATCGTCTTTGAGCCGGAGGTCGGCGAGCTGTACTACGGCAAGGTCTCCAACATCCGCAGCGAGTTCGGCGCATGGGTCGAGCTGGCTCCGGGCAAGGACGGCCTCGTCAAGATCAAGGATCTCGAGTTCAAGCGCACCGAGAAGGTCGAGGACGTGCTCAAGATCGGCGATATGACCTGGGTCAAGGTCATGAACGTTGACGACCGCGGCCGCATCGACCTGTCCCGTAAGGACGCGATGCGCGAGAAGGGTCTCATGTAATCTCGATATCAGCACAACTGTGTGGGCGGGGTGCAAGACACTCCGCCCATTTTTTCAGGGGGGCACAGCACACTATGTACGAAAAACGAACGCTGCCGAACGGCGTGCGCATGGTCTATGAGCATATGCCGCACGTGCGCTCGGCGGCTATCGGCGTGTGGATCGGCGTCGGCTCGCGCTACGAATCGCCGAGCAATGCCGGCAGCGCGCACTTCATCGAGCATATGCTCTTCAAGGGGACGGCGCAGCACACCGCCTCGGAGCTGGCAGAGCGCATGGACGCCATCGGCGGTCAGGTAAACGCCTACACCACGCGCGAGGGCACGTGCTACTATGCGCGCGTGCTCGACGAGCACCTTGACCGCGCGGGCGACCTGCTGGCCGAGATGCTCTTCACCTCGAACTTTGCCGAGGCGGACGTGGCCAACGAGCGCGGCGTCATCCGCGAGGAAATGGATATGTATGCCGACACGCCGGAGGATCTGGTCACGGAGCGGCTCATCGGCGCGGCCTTTCCCGGCACGCTCGGGCGTCCGGTGCTCGGCCGTCCGGCCACGATCGAGCGGCTGACGGGGGCGCAGCTGCGCGCGTTTCAGCTTGCGCACTACATCGCGCCGCGCATCGTCGTGGCCGTGTCCGGCAGCTTTACGGAAGAGAACCTTGCGCATCTGGCGGCGCACTTTTCGTGGCTGCCCGCGCGGCCGGATCTCACGATGCGCCGCGGCAGCTACACCCCGGCCTTCACGCTCAAGCGCAAGGCCATCGAGCAAAACCAGATCAGCATCGGCTTTCCCGGCCTGCCGACGGGGTCGGAGGCGCGCTTTACCATGGCGCTGCTCTCGTCCATTCTCGGCGGCAATATGTCCTCGCGCCTGTTTCAGACCGTGCGCGAGAAAAACGGCCTCTGCTACGCCGTGTACAGCTACACGGCGGGCTTTCTCGACTGCGGCATGTTCGCCGTCTCCGCCGCCGTCGGCCGCGAGACGGAGCAGCGCGCCCTCGCGCTCATCCGCGACGAGCTCGACCGCTTCCGCACCGACGGCGTCACGCAGTCGGAGCTTGACCGCGCGCGCGAACAGGTGCACGCGAGCGTGCTCATGGCGGAGGAATCCACCGCCGCGCGCATGAATAAGCTCGGCTACTCCGAGCTCTACCTCGGCCGGGTGCTCTCGGCGGACGAGGTGCTCGCGCGCTACGACGCCGTCACCTGTGAGGACATCCTCGGCCTTGCGCGAGAGACGCTGGACTTTGACCGCGTGTCGTTTTCGGCCGTCGGCCGCCTGCGCGCGCAGGAGGAATACGAGCAGCTGCTCAAGGGATAACAGAAACGCCGCAGATCGATCTGCGGCGTTTTTTTATGCTGTTTTTGCGTTCAGGCGTTCTGGATCAGCAGCTCTGCGATCTGCACGCAGTTGGTGGCTGCGCCCTTGCGCACCTGGTCGCCGCAGCACCAGAGGCACAGACCGTTGGGGTCGGTCAGGTCGGGGCGGATGCGGCCGACGAACACGAGATCCTGATCCGACGTGTCGAGCGGCATGGGATACTGCAGCGCGTCAAGATCGTCCACGAGGCGGCAGCCGGGGGCGGCGGCGATGGCCGCGCGCGCCTCGTCCACGGAGATGTGGTGCGCGAAGTGCACGGCGGCGGAGATGGAGTGGCTGCGCACGACGGGCACGCGCACACAGGTGCACGACACGTTCATGTCCGGCAGGTGCAGGATCTTGCGGCCCTCGTTCTGGAGCTTCATCTCCTCGGAGGTGTAGCCGTCGCACTGCTCGCCGCCGATCTGCGGGATGACGTTGTAGGCGATCTGGTGCGCGAACACCTTCGGGGCGTAGGCCTTGCCGTCGCGCAGGGCGTCGACCTCGTTTTGCAGCTCGACCGGGCCGCCCGCGCCTGCGCCGGACACGGCCTGATATGTCGAGACGACCATGCTGTGGATGGGCGAGAGCTTGCGCAGCGCGTTGATGGCCGTGAGCGTGATGATGGTCGAGCAGTTGGGGTTTGCGATGATGCCGTGGTGCAGCTTCACGTCGCCGGGGTTGATCTCCGGCACGACGAGCGGCACGTTCGGGTCGAGGCGGAAGGCCGAGGAGTTATCCACGAACACGGCGCCGGAGCGCACAATCGCAGGGGCGAAGCGCTCGGCAATGTCGTTTTCCGCCGCGCCGAGCACGATGTCCATGCCGGCGAAGGCGGCGTCCGTCGCCTCCTCGACGACGATGTCCCGCCCCTGCCACGACACGACCTTGCCGGCCGAGCGGGCGCTTGCGAGCAGGTGCAGCTCCCCGACGGGGAAGCTGCGCTCGGCGAGGATCTTCATCATTTCCTGACCCACGGCGCCGCTGGCGCCGAGGATGGCAACACGATACTGCTTCATATCGGAACTTCCTTTCTTACTTCACAAAGCTGTTGTACAGGACCTGAATGGCGGGGGCAAAATCCTTCGTGTCCACGCCGACGATGATGTTGAGCTCGTCCGGCCCCTGCGAGATCATGCGGATGTTGATGCCGTGTTCGCCGAGGGCGGCGAAGATGCGGCCCGACGTGCCGGGGCGGAACACCATCTTCCGGCCGACGGCCGCAACGATGGAGATGTTCTCCGTCACGTGCAGGTGATCCGGCTTGAGCTGCTTTTCCAGCTCGCCGAGCACGGAATACAGACACGGGGCGATCTTCTCGCTCGGCACGACCAGCGACAGGCAGTCGATGCCGCTGGGGGCATACTCGATGCTCACGCCGTTGCGCTCAAACACCTCGAACACCTGCCGGAACGCGCCCACGCTCGAGGACATGCCGGTCTTGGCGATGGTGACGATGGAGTAGTTTTTCTTGCCCGCGATGCCGGTGATGAGCCGCCCGTCGTCCACATCGTCAAATGACTCCATGATGAGCGTGCCGGGGTGGTCGGGGTCGTTGGTGTTGCGGATGTTGAGCGGGATGTTTTTCTCGCGCACGGGGAACACCGTCCCCTCGTGCAGCACCTGCGCGCCGACGAAGCTCAGCTCGCGCAGCTCGTTATACGTGATGCGCTCGATCGGCAGGGGATCGGGCACGATGCGGGGGTCAGCCATGAGGATGCCGGACACGTCCGTCCAGTTTTCATACACGTCGGCATTAAGCGCCGCCGCCGCGAGCGCGCCGGTGATGTCGCTGCCGCCGCGGGAGAAGGTGCGGATCTTGCCGTCGGGCGTCACGCCGTAAAAGCCGGGGATGACGACGCTGCGCCCCTCGGCCAGCCGCTGCAGCGCGGCGTAGGACGCCTCCTTGTCGATCGTGCCGTCAAAGCGGAAGCGCACCCACAGCTCCGCGTCGAGAAACGAGTAGCCGAGGTAGTCCGCCATGAGCAGGGCGGAGAAATATTCGCCGCGCGACACGAGCTCCTCCTCCGAGATGCCGCTGCGCAGCTGCTGGCGCAGCACGTCGAGCTCGGCCTCGATGTCGACGCTCAGCCCGCACTCATCACGGATGGCGATGTAGCGCTCGCAGATCATCTGAAAGATGCTCTCGCAGCTCACGCCGTACTGCAGATGCGCGTGGCAGAGGTAGAGGAGGTCTGTGAGCTTGTGGTCGTCCGCGTCACGCTTTCCGGCGGCGGACACGACGATGACCCTGCGCGCGGGATCGGCGCGCACGATGTCGCGCACCTTTTCAAACTGCTTGGCGTCCGCCGTCGACGAGCCGCCGAATTTTGCAACCTTGAGCATGGCGTCCTCCTTATTGCAGCGCGGCAAAGAAGCTCTCACCGTCCTGCCCGAGCGCCTGCGCCATGAGCGCGTGCATCCGGCTCACGGGGATGGGCTGCGTGATGACGGCACCGTCCCAGTCGCCCTCGGCGAGGGCGGCCAGCTCCGGCAGCGCGGCGCGCGTGCGCACATAGTAGCGGTGCTGCACGCCGGCATTGTCCGGCACGGCCGGAACGAAGGAATCGGTGTAGAAGGCGTGCACGCCGCGCGTGATGTCCACCAGATCCTGCACAACGTTGTAGGCGGTCGGGTAGCGCCCCGCGCCCTGACCGAAGAAGCTCTGCACGCCCATACGCTCGCCGTCCATGCTGATGAGGTTGAAGTTCGCGGGCACGGCGGCCTCGAGCGCATCGCTGCCGAGCAGCGTCGGCTCGACGTAGGCGCTGATGCTGCCGCCGCGCTGTTCGGCGGCGGCGATCAGCTTGCACGTGCAGTCGTGCGCCTGAAAGCGCGCGATGTCCGCCTTGCGCACGTTGCGGATGCCGGACACCGGCACGTCCGCCTCGCGCAGCGATACGCCGAAGGCGACGTTTGCGGACAGGATCAGCTTGCGCTGGATGTCCAGCCCGTCGATGTCGGCCGAGGGGTCGGCCTCGGCATAGCCGAGCGCCTGCGCCTGCGCGAGCACGTCGGCAAAGTCCACGTCGCTGCTGTGCATCGCGTCCATGATGTAGTTGGTCGTGCCGTTGAGGATGCCCCAGACGCGGGAGATGTGGTTGGCGCGCGCGGCCTTTTCGAGGTTTGTCAGCCACGGGATGCCGCCGCCGTGCACCGCAGCGCCGCACCGTGCTCCCTGGCGAGCGCGTTGAGCTCGTCATAGTAGCGGCACATGAGGTATTTGTTCGAGGACACCACGTTCTTTCCGGCGCGCAGCGCAGCCGCCACGTACTCATACGCCGGGTGCAGACCGCCCATGACCTCCACGACGGTATCCACCGCGGGGTCGCTGAGAATGTCCTGGATATCATACGTGGTCTTGGCGGTCAGCTCGCCGAGATCGCGCCGGCACAGCACCCACGCTGCGCGGATATCGTCCCGGTCGGCGAGCATATCGTAAACGCCCCTGCCGACAACGCCAAAACCCAGAAGTCCGATGTTCATGATGTTCCCTCACTTTAGATCCGATGAAATTGCCCGCGATAAGCGGACATATGTTTTTCGAGTGAGAACAATATACCACGCCTGTCTGTGAAATGCAAGGCTGCGCGGCACTTTTGCGCCGAAAACGGCAAAAAACCGGCAGAAGCGAACTTCTGCCGGTGCGGTTTGTGCAGTTTTACTGTCCGCGATTTTGCAGCGCGGTCAGGTAGGGGTTGAAGCGGCGCTCGGTCTCGAGCGTGGAGCAGTCCATGTGGCCGGGGTAGACCTCATAATCGCCGGGCAGCGCCGCGATCTTCGCCAGCGATTGCAGCTCGACCTCCATGCTGCCGCCCTCGAAATCCGTGCGGCCGCAGGAGCCGGCAAAGAGCGTGTCGCCGGTGAAGAGCGCGTCGCCGCAGATGAGCGTCACGCCGCCGGGGGTGTGGCCGGGCGTCTCCATGACGCGGAAGGTCAGATTGCCGACCTTGACCTCGTCGCCCTCCTTATAAAAGATCGTGCCCTCGGGCGGGACGAACGAGTAGCTGTCGAAGGCGACGGCCGTGCCCGCGTCGAGCGCGTTCATGTACACGGGCGCGCCGGTCTCCTCGTGCACGGCGTAGACAGCGCCGGTATGGTCGTAGTGGCCGTGCGTGAGCAGGATGGCGCGGCAGGTGAGGTGGTTGTCCTCCAGATAGTAGAGGATGGTGTTGGACTCGTCGCCGGGGTCGATGACGGCGCACTCGAGCGTGGTCTCGTCGGTGACGATGTAGCAGTTGGTCATGAGGTGCCCGACGGGCAGACATTTGATGAGCATGGGGTAGCCTCCTTTATAATTGATCGGTATCGAGCAGGATGGTAACAGGACCGTCGTTGACGGACGCGACTTGCATATCCGCGCCGAACTCGCCCGTGCGCACCGTGAAGCCGCGGGCCCGACAGCCGGCGATCACGCGCTCATACAGCGGACGAGTCCAGGCGGCACGGCGGTGTCCGGCCGGGCGGCGGCCGTGAAGCCGGGGCGGCGGGAGCGGCAGTCGGCAAAGAGCGTGAACTGGCTCACGATGAGCAGCTCTGCGCCCGCGTCGGCGGGGTTGACGTTCATTTTGCCCGCTTCATCCTCAAATACGCGCAGGCCGCAGATGCGGTCGACGATGCGGTCGGCTTCGGCCTCGGTGTCGGACACGTGCACGCCCAGCAGGACGAGAAAGCCCTTGCCGATGCGCGCGGTCTCCTGTCCGCCGATCGTGACGGACGCTTCGTTCACACGGGTGATGACAGCTCTCATGCTTTGCCCTCCTGTTTGGTTTTCCCTGCGTTTTTGGCGTGCTCGGCCTGCAGCTCCGCCGTGTTTGCGGTGGCCTTCGCGATGTCGGACGCACCGCTGCGCGAGATGCGGATGACGCCGCGGACGGCGCTCAGGCGGCTGATGATCGTGCGCAGCTCGGCCAGATCGTGCACCTCGGCCGTGATCGTGATGGTCGAGCGGCCGCTGTCCACGTCGCGCGCGGTGAGCGTGCGCACCTTGGCGTTGAGCGTGTTGAGCGCGGTGGCCACGTCCATCACGAGACCCGAGCGCTGTGCGCTGAGCAGCGTGAGCGTCGTGCCGTAGGAATCGGTGGTGTTCTCCGCCCAGCTCACGCGGATCCAGCGGCCGGCGGTCTCCGGATTGTCGCGGCTGGCGAGGTAGTTTTCACAGTCCGTGCGGTGGATGGACACGCCCGCGCCGCGCGTGATGAAGCCGATGATGCTGTCGCCGGGCACCGGCGTGCAGCAGCGGGAGAATTTGATGAGGCAGTTATCGAGCCCCTCGACGAGGATGCCGTGCACGGCGTGGCGCGGGCGCTTATTGCGGCGCTCGGCCGCCTCGTTGATGCGGTCGATGGCGTTTTTCTGGTTGGCCTTCTGGCTGCGCAGAATCTCGTCGCGGATGCGGTTGACGGTGCGCGTGGCGGTCACGCCGCCGTAGCCGATGGCGGCGTACAGATCGTCGAGCGAGGTGAAGGCCAGCCGCTTGAGGATCAGCGGCAGGATCTCGTCGCCCATGATGTCGGCCGGGGCAATGCCGTTGGCGCGCAGCTCGCGCTCAAACTGCTCCTTGCCGTGGACGATGTTTTCCTCGCGGCGCTCTTTTTTGAACCACTGCTTGATCTTTGTGCGCGCGGCGCCGCTCTTGGCGAGACCGAGCCAGTCGCGGCTCGGACCGGGCGCGTTTTTCGACGTGCGGATGTCGACAATGTCGCCGTTTTGCAGCACGTAGTCGAAGTTCACGATGCGGCCGTTGACCGTCGCACCGACCATGCTGTTGCCGATCGCGGAGTGGATGCTGTAGGCAAAGTCGATCGGCGTCGCGCCGGCGGGCAGGTTGATCACGTCGCCCTTCGGCGAGAATACGAACACCTCGTCGGCGAACATGTCTACCTTCAGGTTGTGGAAAAAGTCCTGCGCGTCGGACTCCTGCTGCGTTTCGAGCAGGCGGCGGATCCACGCGAACTTTTCCTCGTCGCCGGCCTTGGTGCCCTCGCCGCTGCCGGTCTTGTATTTCCAGTGCGCCGCGACGCCGTATTCCGCCGTCATGTGCATCTCCCACGTGCGGATCTGCACCTCGAACGGGATGCCCTCCGAGCCGATGACCGTCGTGTGCACGCTCTGGTACATGTTCGGCTTCGGCGTGCTGATGTAGTCCTTGAAGCGGCCGGGCAGCGGCTTGTACATATCGTGGATGATACCGAGCACGTTGTAGCAGTCGGGGATCGTGTCCACGATCACGCGAAACGCGCACAGGTCAAAAATACCGTTGATGTCGAGCTTCTGCGCATACATCTTGCGGTAGATGCTGTAGATGTGCTTGATGCGGCTCGAGATGGTGGCGTGCACGCCGTCGAGCTCCAGCCGCTCGCGGATCTGCGTGCGCATCTCGTCCATGAATTTTTCCAGCGTCGGCATACGCGCCTCGAGCGCGTCCGTGATGGCGCGGTAGCCCTCGGGGTCGAGGTAGAGCAGTGAGAGGTCTTCCAGCTCCCACTTGATCTTCTGCATACCGAGGCGGTGCGCGATGGGGGCGTAGATCTCCATCGTCTCGAGGGATTTGATGCGCTGCTTTTCCTCGCTCTGGTAGGCCATCGTGCGCATGTTGTGCAGACGGTCGGCCATCTTGATGAGGATGACGCGGATGTCCTTGGCCATGGCCAGCAGCATCTTGCGCATGTTCTCCATCTGCTGCTCTTCGACGCTCGTGTACTGCACGCGCGTGAGCTTGGTGACGCCCTCAACGATGTCGGCCACCGAGGTGCCGAAGCTGCGCGCGATGTCGTTATGCGTGAGCGAGGTATCCTCGATCGTGTCGTGCAGCAGCGCCGAGATGATCGAGTCCTCGTCGAGCCCCATCTCCGCCGTGATGATGGCGGCGGCGATGCAGTGCGACACATAGGGCGAGCCGTCGCGGCGCTTTTGCCCAGAATGCGCACGGTCGGCGCACTCGAAGGCCGCGCGCACGCGGCCGAGATCCGCCGGGATGCCGGCGGAGGTGATCTTCTGTTCCAGCTCCTGATAATGCGCCTCGAGGTCGTAAGGCGTCGAGGCAGCGGTTTTGGCGCGGGTCGCGTCAGACATGGGGGTTGCTCCTTTCCAAAAAGGAATGGGAATTTCCTGATAATGTTTCATAGCAGCTTCTGCCGGCGGTCGCGCAGCGCCTGCAGCAGCTTGGATGCGCTGAGATCCACCTTGCCGCTGGTCGGCAGCGGGCGCAGGCGCAGCATCTCCCCGTCAAAGTCGACGGCGGCGAGCCCCATCTCGGCCATGACGCGCAGGCACACGCAGAATTTTTCCGGGCGCATGGGCGCGCGCTCCGGCAGCTCCGAGAGGGAAAAGACCATCGGCGCCTTCAGCCAGCGCCACGCCACGGCGAAATCCGCCCGCAGGGGGTACAGGTCCACCGTGTCCCACGCGGGCACGCACTGGTTTTTGAGCAGCGCGCTGCACAGCGGCAGCGGGTCGCTCGGGCGCACGTCGGTCACGAGCAGCTGCACGCTGCGGCGGCCGCGGAATTCGTTGATCTGCGGCGTGAAGGCCACATCCGCCCACTGGCCGATGCGCACGCCGAGCTCCGCCGGGGTGCAGGAGAAGAAGATGCCAGCATAATTATACCCGCCCTTGGCAAAGTGCAGCCGCAGGTGGCGGCCGCCGCCGATGGGCACGGCGTTGACGAGCCGCGCGCCCGTGATGCACAGCAGGGGCTTGGGGTTGCCGTTGCCGCACGGCTCGAGCGCGTCGAGCGACTCGATGCACGCCATGGTCAGCAGGTGCGGATCGTCCACGCGCAGGTCGCACGTGAGCTCCGGCAGGTCGTCGGCCGGGTTTTGCCGGTAATACTCGCCGAGCGCGCGGCGGAAGCGGTCGATATTCTCGCGCCGGATGGTCAGCCCGGCCGCCAGCGCGTGGCCGCCGAAGCCTTCGAGATACTCCGAGCAGGCGCTCAGAGCGTTATACAGGTTGAAGCCGCCGAAGCTGCGGCACGAGCCCTTGCCGCGCTCGCCGTCGCAGCAGATCATGATCGTCGGCAGGTGGAACTCCTCGCTCAGGCGCGAGGCGGCGATGCCGATCACGCCCTGATGCCACGTGTCGCTTGCGAGCACGAGCGGTGCGCGCGGCGGATAGCGGCACGCGATGGCCGAGGCCTCCTCCCAGATCTGCTGCTCGAGCTCCTGCCGCTCGCGGTTGAGCTGGCAGAGCCCGGCGGCGTAGCGGTCGGCGTCGGCGCTGTCACCGGTCAGCAGCAGCAGCGCGGCGATGGCCGTTTTTCCGAGGCGTCCGGCCGCGTTGATGCGCGGCGCGAGCGTGAAGCCGAGGGCTCGCGGAGTTCCACGGCTTTGGTGGGGGGCGCGAGCGAAAAGCCGATGGTCGTGGCCGTGACAGGCCGTCCCTCCGCGCCGCACTCGTGCAGCAGCGCGCGGATGCCGGGGCGCGGGCTGGTGTTGATCTGCGCCAGACCCTGCGCCACGAGGTAGCGGTTTTCGCCCGTGAGGGGCATGACGTCGGCCACCGTGCCGATGGCGACAAGGTCGCCGTAGTCGCGCAGCACCTGTTCGCTGTCGCCCTCGAGCGCGCACAAAAGCTTATACGCCACGCCCACACCCGCGAGCCCGCCGTTGGGATACTGCGAGCCGGGGCGCTTCGGGTCGACGACGGCCACGGCGTTCGGGATCGCCTGCCCGCTGCACTCGTGGTGGTCGGTGATGACCATGTCGATGCCGCGCTGCAGGGCGTAGTTCGTCTCGTCGATGGCGGTGATGCCGCAGTCGACGGTGATGATGAGCGTGATGTCGTCGGCGCGCTGAAGGCTTGTGATCGCGTCCATGTTCAGGCCGTAGCCTTCCTCGATGCGGTCGGGGATGTACGGGTGCACGGGCACGCCGCGGCGGCGCAGATAGTCCGTGAGTACGCACGTAGACGTGATGCCGTCGACGTCGTAGTCGCCAAAGACGGCCACGTGCTCCCGCCGCTCGATGGCGGTGCGGATGCGCGCGACGGCCTTGTCCATGTCCTGCAGGAGCATGGGGTCGAACACGCTCTGGTCGCCGCCGCTGAGAAAGGCGCGCGCCTGCCCGGCGTCGTCATAGCCGCGCAGCGCCAGCAGCACCGCCAGCAGCGGGGAATAGCCCGCGCGCAGCAGCGCCTCCGGCGGCTGCGGCGCGGTATATGGAATTTTCCAGTTGCGGTATTTCATATGCGCTGTGTGCCTCAAATCCAAAACGATCGATTATAATAATACAATAATTTATTATTCTATCAAAATATCCGTGCAGATGCAAGAGGCGCGTGTTGTTTATCTGCCGCCGCCGGGGGCGATTTTTCGCCGCCGCGCGCCGCGTTTCCTGCCCTTGACAGAGACGCGCTGCCGGTGGTACGATATCACGGATGTGCCGGCGTGGCGAAACAGGCAGACGCAAGGGACTTAAAATCCCTCGGTGGAAACATCGTACCGGTTCGATCCCGGTCGGCGG
>OGOL01001650.1_pt1 | contig 19894 bp, 18 predicted proteins | sample 1552641 | NCBI WGS metagenome assembly OGOL01 (sample SAMEA2580140, study PRJEB22360) | human gut metagenome | biome: human gut; feature: human-associated habitat; material: faeces | place: Denmark | collected 2008/2010 | reverse complement strand
CCGCAGACATACCCGTCGCTTCCGTTCGTGTCCGACACGGTTACAATCCTCGGCGCGACCACGCACGTGGTCACGGTCGTCACGCCCGTGCTCGTGCTCGTGCTCGTGCTGCTGCTGCAGTGGCTCATCAACCACACCAAGATCGGCATGGCCATGCGCGCGGTCGCAAAGGATTTTGAGACCAGCCAGCTCATGGGCATCCAGATCAATAAGGTCATCTCCGTGACGTTTATCATCGGCTCGTTCCTTGCCGCTGTCGGCTCGCTGCTGTACTTCACGAACTACCCGACCGTCATCCCGACCTCCGGCGCCATGCCGGGTCTGAAGGCGTTTGTCGCTGCGGTGTTCGGCGGCATCGGCTCGATCCCCGGCGCCGTCATCGGCGCGTTCATCATCGGCATCTGCGAGACGCTCATCAAGGGCACCAGCATGACGGTGTTCTCCGATGCGTTCACGTTCGCGCTGCTGATCGTTATCCTCGTGGTCAAGCCCACCGGCCTGTTCGGTGAAAAGGCCACGGACAAAGTCTGAGAGGGGGGATCACTGTGCTGAAAGCGAAAGACAAACAAGCGAGCCGCGGCAACTGGATCACCTTCGCCATCGTGCTCGCGCTCACGCTCATAACGATGGTGCTGGAAAACGTCATGTCTCCCGGCTCTCTGCTCTTTACGGTCATCAAAAAGGGCGCGGTGTACTCGCTCGTCGCCGTGTCCATGAACCTGCTCAACGGCTTTACAGGCCTGTTCTCGCTCGGTCAGGCGGGCTTCATGCTGCTCGGCGCGTATGCCTACGCGATCTTTATGATCCCGGATGCCGCGCGCGAGGGCGTGTATTACCTCTTCGGCGGGTCGAGCGTCCACTTCTCGTTTCAGGAGATGTTCCAGCACCTGTTCGGCACCAGCGGCTTCGGCGGCGGCGTGAGCCTGGTGCTCGGCGTACTGGTCGCCATCATCTTTGCGGGTCTGGTCGCGGCGCTCTTTGCGTATCTGATCGGTCTGCCGGTGCTGAGGCTCAAGAGCGACTATCTGGCCATCGCCACGCTCGGCTTTGCCGAGATCCTGCGCGCCATCTTCCAGTGGCAGGCGCTCGGCAAGGTCACCAACGGCGCGAACATCCTCAAGGGCTATCCGACGTTTGCCGACTTCAACATCACGAACGCTTCCGGCAAGGTGCTCTTCCGCCTGAGCGCGGTCATGCCGATCCTGCTTGCCGGCGGGTGCATCTTCATCATCGTCCTGCTCATTAACTCCTCCTACGGCCGCGCATTCAAGGCCATCCGCGACGATGAGATCGCGGCGGAGGCCATGGGTGTGAACCTCGAAAAGCACAAGAGCCTGTCCTTTGTCATCAGCTCGTTTTTCGCGGGCGTGTCCGGCGCGCTCTTTGCGATGTTCGCAACGACCGTACAGGCGAAGGTCTTTACCTCGGCCATGACCTATGAGATCCTGCTCATCGTCGTCATCGGCGGCATCGGCTCGGTCTCCGGCAGCTGCATCGCCTCCTTCCTGTACATCGCCTGCTCCGAGTGGTGGCTGCGCTTCCTCGACAACGAGGCGTATATCGGCGCGTTTAAGGTGCCGCTGCTGCGCAACGGCTTCCGCATGGTCGTGTTCTCGGTCATCATCATGATCGTCGTGCTCTTCTTCCGCAAGGGCATCATGGGCGAGCGCGAGCTGCCGGATCTGTTTGGCAAGCGAGCGAAAAAGGCAAAAAAGAACGTAGTTGAGGAGGGCAAAGCAGATGCGTAAGGACATCCTCAGCGTGGAAAATATCACGATGCAGTTCGGCGGCGTCGTCGCCGTCAACAACCTCTCGCTGCACATTCCCGAGGGGCAGATCGTGGCGCTCATCGGCCCGAACGGCGCCGGAAAGACTACGGCCTTCAACTGCATCACCGGCGTGTATGAGCCGACCAACGGTCTCGTCAAATTCCTCGGCGAGCCGATGGTGCGCAACCATCCGACCGGCAAGATGAAAAAGCTCTATAAGGGCGAAAACCCGCTGCTCTACACAAGCCAATACGATCCCGGTGACGAGACGAAAGAGCAGATGCTCCTGCGCGACCCGCTGGCGCGCACGGGCAAGATCCTCTCGCCGACGCCGGATAAGATCACGCAGCTCGGCATTGCGCGCACGTTCCAGAACATCCGCCTGTGGAAGAGCATGACGGTGTTTGAAAACGTGCTCGTGGCAAAGCATATGCGCGCCAAGCAGAACGTTTTTTCCGCGACCTTCCGCGGCAATGCCAAGGAAGAAAAGCGTATGCGCGACGAGACCATGGCGCTGCTCGCAGAGCAGGGACTGGAAAAGTATAAGGACGACATTGCCACGAGCCTGCCCTACGGCATCCAGCGCCGGCTCGAGATTGCCCGCGCGCTGGCGACCGATCCGAAGCTGCTGCTGCTCGATGAGCCGGCGGCCGGCATGAACCCGCAGGAGACGCTCGAGCTCGCGGCGTTCATCCACGAGCTGCGCGACAAGTACGACCTGACGATCTTCCTGATCGAGCACCATATGGATCTGGTCATGCGCATCTCCGATTATATCTACGTCATCGACTTCGGCAGCGAGATCGCGCAGGGTGTCCCGCAGGAGATCCAGAACAATCAGCACGTGATCGATGCCTATCTGGGGGTTGTGGAAGATGAGTGAACCGATTCTGAAAATTGAAGACCTGCAGGTCAATTACGGCGGCATCGAGGCCGTCAAGGGCATCTCGTTCGAAGTGCAGGAGGGGCAGACCGTCACGCTGATCGGCTCCAACGGTGCCGGCAAGAGCTCCACGCTGCGCACGATCTCCGGCCTCGTCAAGCCGAGCGGCGGCAAGATCATGTTTGCGGGTGAGGACATCACCGGCAAAGATCCGACGCAGATCGTGACGCAGGGCGTCACGCTTGTGCCGGAGGGACGGCGCATCTTCCCCGACATGACCGTGCTGGAAAACCTCAAGATCGGCGCATATCTGCGCAAGGACGATCTGTCGGAGGATCTCGAGTGGGTGTACAGCCTGTTCCCGCGCCTGAAAGAGCGCAGCTGGCAGGCCGGCGGCACGCTCTCCGGCGGCGAGCAGCAGATGCTCGCGGTCGGCCGTGCGCTCATGAGCCGCCCGAAGCTGCTGATGATGGACGAGCCGTCGCTCGGTCTCGCGCCGCTGGTCGTGCGCGATATCTTCTCCATCATTCAGGAGATCAACAAGCAGGGCGTGACCATTCTGCTCATCGAGCAGAATGCGAACATGGCGCTCAAGATCGCCGACGTTGGCTACGTGCTCGAGACCGGACGCATCACGCTGACCGGCAGCGGCAAGGAGCTGCTGAGCAACGACGCGGTGCGTGCGGCGTACCTCGGCGCATAAAACAGATACGGAAACCGAACGGGAGGCCGCCTGCGGGCGGCCTTCCGTTTTTTCGGAACATTTCTTGACCATGCGCGTCGAATCCTGTACAATACCGTTGAAACCATCGAAGGATCAAGAGGTGTACTATGAAAAAAATTCTTTCCGGAATTCTGGTGCTGTGCCTGTCGCTTGCGCTGCTGAGCGCATGTGACCGCGGCGGGCAGCCCGACAAGACGGTGACGGCCGGCGGCCTGACCTTTGCCAAAAGCTACAGTGAGGTCTATTCCGCACTTACCGACGCGCAAAAGGCGATCGCCGAGCGCAACACGCTGCTCAACACCGGTGCAGATTCATCTGAGCCCAACGGCGCAGGCGCTGCCGGCGAGGGCTCGGAGGGCACGTTCTACTCCGGCACGAACGTGCAGGTCGAGGGCGTGGACGAGGGCGACATCGTCAAGACCGACGGCAAGTATATCTACATTCTGCGCGGCAGCGAGATGGTCGTCATGCAGGCCGACGGCAAGGATATTACGGACGTGTCCAACGTCTTTGTCGGTCAGGACTGGGAGCAGACGACGACGGAGGACGGCCTGGCGCACACGCAGGAAAAACTGCCGACGGAGCTGTATCTGGCGGATGGCCGCGCGGTCGTCATCTCGTCTTATTCCGACTGGACGGCCACGGGCGGCACGGATGACAAGGCGACCGGCTTCGGCAAGGATTATGTCGCGGTCGATATCTATGACGTGACCGATCCGACCGCGCCGGCGCTTGTCAAGTCGTTCGGGCAGGACGGCTACAAGATCGCCTCGCGCATGATCGATGGCGTGCTCTACCTGTGCTCGTCGTATTATCCCGCGAACCCCGAAAAGGGCGATGAGACAACGTTTGCCCCCCGGCTGTACGATGGAGACGCGGCGACGGTCGTGCCCTGCGGCAGCATCGGCCTCATGCCGGACGGCGGCTCGATGACCTATGCGGTCGCGGCGTCGTATGATATCGCCTCCGGCGAGCGGCTGTCGAGCCAGTCTGTGCTCGGCGGCGGCGACAATGTGTATATGAACAAGGATAATCTCTACCTGTGCGCGAGCATCTACGATGACGGTGCGGGCAAGACCTATAAGGACGGCAGCTATACCGTCACGGACTATACCTCAAGTGTGAACACGGTCGTCAACCGCTTCGCGATCGCGGACGGCAAGCTCACCTTTGCTGCCAACGGCGCGGTGCCCGGTGCGCTCAATAATCAGTTCTCGCTCGACGAGCGTGATGGCTATCTGCGTATGGCCACGACCGAGCAGACCTATTCCTACAGTGTCTACCGCGACGAGAAGCACGACTTTGAAAACACGAAGGCGGACGAAGACGGCATGCAGACGCGCAACGATGTCTATGTGCTCGACGCCTCGCTCAAGACCGTCGGCAGCGTGACCGGCCTTGCGGAAGGAGAGCGGGTGTTCTCCGCGCGCTTTGACGGCGATTACGGCTATCTGTGCACTTACCGCCAGACCGACCCGGTCTTTGCGGTCGATCTGACCGAGCCGACAAATCCGAAGGTCATCGGTGAGCTCAAGCTCAGCGGCTACTCGGACTACCTGCACGTCTGGTCGGACGGGCTGCTGTTCGGTCTTGGTATGGAGACGCAGTCGGTCGGCGCGAACACGACCGTGGACGGTATGAAGCTCGTCATGATCGACACGTCCGATCCCGCGAAGCTGCACGATCTGCACACGCAGGCCATTGACGCCGACTACAGCGAGGCGCTGAACAACCACAAGGCCATTCTGGTCGACAGCGGCAAGGACATCATCGCCTTTCCGGCGGAAAACAGCTATCTCGTCTATGGCTATTCGGCGGATGACGGCTTCACGCTGCGCAAGGAGATCTCCGTCTCGCAGTGGGACGGAAATAACCGCGGCCTCTATATCGGCGACTACTTCTATGTCGTCGGTTCGGATCAGATCAACGTGCTCGACCTGAACACGCTCGAGAATGTGGCGCAGGCGATCATCCCGCGCGGATGAAGGAGAAAGTATCTGTTTTGTATGAAAATGGAGGCGGCTGGTGGCCTGCCTCCATTTTTAGCTGTCCGAATCGAGTTGACGGCGGCAGAGCAGCGTGCTATGCTGAGAGTGAGAAATGAGAATGCGCCCTTGGAAAAGGCGCGAAATGGAAAAAGGAGAAAAAGAAATGAAGTATCAGACTGCGTATTTTTGCGGCTATGCCAAGCTGCCGTCTGCCTTGCCGACTACGACGACGAACGGAAGCATTACGCTCGGCTTAAAGATTGACCTGGAAACCGCCGACATTGAGGATGTGTCGGTCACGTTCCTGTCGAATCTGGCTTTGAGTATGTGCCGGGAGTATTTTGTGGGCAAGAACGCTCTGCGCGATTATGATGAGATCGTCGAGGAGGTCAGCTATCGCCATCAGGGCGCAGCGGCCAAATCCATTATCAAAGCATTCGGTGATATTCATCGCAATTATATCGAATATATGGAGAAAAACGGGCCATATCTGCGCGCGCATGGCTGAACGGGGCGTGCCAGCAGGGAGATGCTGGGACGATAGCTCTGTTAAAATTGCACAGTTTTTCTGCAAAGATTTCGTAAATTTATCTGAATTTTTTACAAAGCCTTGTTTTTTGCAGGGGAATGTGCTACTTTGAATGTGTAGGAAGCAAATCATAATTACATAGTTTATGAGTTGTTTGATTGTCAGCGTCTCTCTCCCGAGACGGAATCGACTTTCCAAGACCAACTGCAAGAGATTGTAGTTGGTCTTTTTTTATTCAGTGGGAGAAGCTGACAGAGCAGCTGGAGCCGGCACCTGATTGTGTTTTGCGATGAGAAGAAAATGAAAGAGAATAGGAATTGGAGTGTAAGAAGTGAAAAAACAACAGAGAAACCGCCTGATCGTAGCGGCCGTTCTGACAGTGCTCTGCGCGCTGCTGGCTCTGGTGCCGTTCACGGGGCTTGAGGCACAGGGTAAAGGTGTCCTGATCGTTTTTGTGTGGGCGATCCTGATGTGGATTGTCCGGCCGATCCCGGAGTATCTGATCGGCGTTTTGGCTGCGGCTATCCTTGCAATTTTCTTTGGCATGAAGACCAACGTCGTCTCCGGCTTTTCCAGCTCTGGCTGGTGGCTGTGCCTGTGGGCAGGCTTCATCGGCTCTGCCATCAAGTTTTCCGGTCTGGGTGAGCGCGTTGCCTACTGGATCCTCGTGAAGATGGGCAAGACGGAGCTCATGGCCAACTACGCGACCTCGTTTGCAAACACGGTCCTGTCGCTGATGATTCCCTCCAATACGGCGCGCGGCGCTGTCATGTCGCCGATCTGCGACAACATCTGTGAAGGCATGGGCTACAAGCGTGGCGAGCACAAGGGCGACGCTGCGATTATGCTCTCGAACCTCTTTACCAATACTACTAACACATGGCTGTTTTATACGGCCGTCGGCGCCAATGCAATCGGCATGGCGCTCGTGACTGAGGTCACCGGTCAGGAAATCTCCTGGACAGGCTGGCTGCAGGCCACATTCATTCCTGCGGGCATCACGTTGCTGCTGATCCCGATCCTGTGCCACCTGCTTTTTGGCTCTAAGAAGGGTGAAAAGCGCGAGATTGATATCACATTCGCGAAGGAAAAGCTCAGGGAAATGGGCCCCATGAGCAAGAGCGAGAAGAAAGCGGGCCTTTACTTCCTGCTGACACTCATTGCTTTTTGCACGAACAAATGGCACCATGTCGCGCCGGACTATATCGTGTTCGTGACCATCTTCCTGATGCTCTGCCCGGGCATCGGCGTGTGCACGTTCAAGGATCTCAACGGCACGTTTGCCTGGCCGGCCTTCCTGCAGCTCGGCTTTGCGATGTCGCTGGCGACCTGCGTGAACAAGACCGGCGGCTTCCAGTGGCTGGTCGATGCAATTTTTACTACAAACCCTGCGTTTGCCGCGATGAACATCAACACGTTCCTCATCATCTGGCTGAGCTTTGTGGTCGTGCTGCACGTCATCTTCGCCGGCATGAACGCGATGGAAGCGGTCATGGTGCCTGTGAGTATGACGATGGCCTCCGCGCTCGGGTTTGATCCTTACACGATGGGTCTGCTGACCGTCATGGCAATCTCCGCCGGTGCGTTCTTCCTGCCGTTCAACAGTGCGCCGAACCTGATCTTCTATTCGACCGACCGCTTCAGCACGGCGCAGGAGCTCAAGGGTGCGATTCCGATCGCATTGCTCATTATTATCGGTCTTATCTTCAGCGTGAAGGTCTGGTTCCCGGTCATCGGTATCCTGTAAGTTTTCGTTTATGATTTGATCTATGAACCGAAAGAAAATCTGGCTGATTCTCGGCCCGGCGCTCTTTGCGCTCAGTTTTATCCCCTATGGCGGCCTGACACAGAATGTGCGGCTCGCTTTGGGAACGGTTCTGTGGATGGGTGTCTGGTGGGTGGCAATGCCCGTACCTCCGGCGATCACGGCATTTTTGCCGGTCGTCATCAATGCGGCCTTTGCCCTCACCGACATGTCGAGCATTACGAACTGCTATTCGGCAGAGCTGGTGTTCCTGCTGGCAGGTGCCGATATCATCACCATGGTCTGGGAGATCACCGGCGTGGACAAGCGCATTGCAGCGCACAGTCTGGCGCTCGTCGGCACCTCTGTCAGGCAGCAGGTAGTGATCTGGTTTTTGATCTCGACGATGCTTTCTGCTGTGCTGCCGAATACGGTGGTTGCGGCCGTGCTGTGCTCCATTGCGATGGCAATGCTCAAGTTCGTCGGCGAAGGCGACGTGGGAAAAAGCAGTGCCGCGAAGCTTGTGCTTCTGGCAATCGTCTGGGGCGCCAATAACGGCGGCATGTTCACGCCGCTTGGCGGCGCCATGAACCTGATCACGGTCTCATATATCGAGGAGCTGACCGGCGCGGAGTTTTTGTACACCGACTGGGTGCGGGCGCTTTGGCCGTTTGCGTTGGCGGTAACGGCGCTGACGCTTGTGTATTTGCTGCTGCTGCCCTGCAAAAAGAAAACGCTTGAGGGTTCGAAAACGTATTTCAGCGATTTGTGCAAAAGTCTGCCGAAACTCAGCCGCGCGGGTCGCGTCTCGTTGATTGTGTTTGCGGCGGCTGCGCTGCTGGCGTTCACACGGCAGCTGTATCAGCAGCAGTTCCCGGTGCTCAAACCCGGTTTTGTGTTTCTGATCGGCGGGCTCATCATGTTCTTCCTGCGCGACGAGGAGAAAAAGCCGATCATCACGTGGGAGCACGTGGAACAGAACCTGATGTGGGGCATGTTCTTCCTCTTTGCCGGTGGTACTGCACTTGGCGCGCTCGTCAACGGTAGTGGTGCATCGGAGGTGTTTGCCGGACTGATCGCCCGCTTCCCGGTGCACAACACGTTCCTGCTTGTCCTGATTATTGTGATACTCAACGTTATCCTCTCGGACGTGATCAACAACACAGCCTGCGCCGCTGTTACGATCCCAATCGTGATCGGGATCGCGCAGGGCCTCTCCCTGCCCGTGATCCCGTATCTCTGGGTCGCGACCGTATCATATAACCTGTCCTACACGCTGCCGACGTCGATCCGTTCGATCCCGATCGGTTACGGCCTGAGCCCACGGTACATGTTCGTGCGCGGCATCATGCTCACAGTCGTCATGGTGCTGGCGGTATCCGTCATCGGCTGGGCACTTATCACGTTCTGGCCCGGGTTCAGTGTGCTTACCACCGTTGGGTAACATCCGCATGGGACCAATTTCATATCTGCTTGGCGTGTTTTGGCGGCGCGTTTCCGCGCGCAGCATAAGAGATATGCTTCCGGCAAAAACAGTCTGCTCGCGCTCGATGCCAGACTGCTTTTTGCCGGATTTTTTATCTGGAAACCATTCAATTTTTGAGAAAACGAGGTTATGGCTTATGAGTATGCAAAAAGTAAGCAACAGCGGCCCGAAGCTGATGCAGGGCAACGAGGCCTGTGCGGCCGGTGCGTTGGCAGCAGGCTGCCATGGCAGGCTATCCGATCACCCCGGCAACGGAGATCCCCGAATACCTGTCCGATAAGATGTTCGCCGCCGGCGGCGTGTTCATGCAGATGGAAGATGAGCTCGCCTCCATCAATGCGGTCATCGGCGCCAGCTGGGGCGGCGCGCGTGCCATGACGGCCACGTCCGGTCCGGGCTTCACCCTGATGCAGGAGGGCATTGGCTACGCCATCGTCTCCGAGACGCCGCTGGTCATTGTCAACGTTATGCGCGGCGGCCCGGCGACCGGCCAGCCGACCTGCACGGCGCAGGACGCCGTCATGCAGGCGCGCTATGGTGGCCATGGCGACTATGAGATCATCGCCCTTACGCCGTCATCCGTGCAGGAGACGTTTGACTTCACGGTCCGCGCCTTCAACCTTGCGGATAAGTATCGCGTGCCGGTGTTCGTGCTCTCCGACGAGACCGTTGGTTATACCCGCGAGAAACTCGTCATCCCCGACGAGGTCGAGATCTTCGACGAGAAGTTCGAGGGCAAGTGCACTGCGTATTTCCAGCCCGACGAGCACAAGATCCCGCCGCGCATCCGCTGCTTCGAGGGCCACAACGTCCTCGTCGACGGCCAGCTGCATGACGAGCGCGGTATCCGCGCCGGCACGGATCCGAAGGTCTGCGCCGCCGCTATCCACCGTTACTGCGACAAAATCCTCGACAACATCGACGACATCACGTCCGTGGAAGGCTTCTTCCTGGATGACGCCGAGACCGTTGTCGTGGCCTATGGCTCTGTCAGCCGCAGCGCTTTGTCAGCTGTTCGCCGCGCACGCGACGAGCAGCACAAAGTCGGCCTGCTCAAGCTCAATACCATCTGGCCAGTCCCGGAAAAAGAGATCCGTGCCGCCTGCGCCAATGCCAAGCGGGTGATCGTTGCGGAGATGAACGTCGGTGATTATGCCCGCGAAGTGCAGCGCATCGTCGGTTATGACAAGGTGGAGACATTCAGCTCCATCGGCGGTGTGTTCCCGGCACCGACCGCGATTTACAATCAGATTGTTGAGGTGAAGTGATATGAACAGCATCGCAGAAAAATATATCCGTCAGGAAGCACTTCCGTTCATCTTCTGCCCCGGGTGCGGCCACGGTATCGTGGTCAACAGCTTCATCCGCGCGATCGATGAACTTGACATAAAGGAAAATGAAATGGCGCTCGTCAGCGGCATCGGCTGCTCCTCCTGGAGCCCGGTGTACCTGAAGTTTGACTGCCTGCACACCCTGCACGGCAGAGCGCTTGCACAGGCCGAGGGCCTCAAGGCGGTCAATCCGGATAAGCGCATCGTTGTGTTCTCCGGCGACGGCGACTGTGCCGGCATCGGCGGCAACCATCTCATTCATGCGGCTAAGCGCAACGTGGACATGACCGTCATCATGATGAGCAACTATATTTATGGCATGACCGGCGGCCAACGTGCCCCGACTACGCCCTATGGTGCCACGACCAAGACCTCTCCGCTCGGCAACGAGGAGCATCCATTTGATATGTACAAGCTTGTGACCGGTGCCGGCGCCACGTTCTATGCCAGAGCCAGCGTCACTAATCCCGTGCAGCTCCAGCGTATCATCGTCAGCGCTATGGAGCACAAGGGCTTCTCGTTCATCGAGGTGCTCAGCCCGTGCCCGACGACTGCCGGCCGCAACATTTTCAACTTCAAGACCCCGACTGAAATGTACGACTGGTACGCGGCACAAGTCTGCAATGCCAAAAACGGCGAGAGCGTGTCCGAGGACGGCAAGATCGTGCTCGGCGTGCTGTATGAAGACACGCACAAGGAAGAGCTCTGCGACGTGCAGGCGGAGAAACAGGAGGCAGCAAAGAAATGAAGATTACGATCGATAGCAAATGGTGCAAAGGCTGCGCACTGTGCGTGCGCGCGTGCAAAAAGGGCGTACTTGCCATCGGTGAGCAGCGCAGCAGCGGCGGCTATCTGATGCCGTATGCCCAGAACCCGGATGCCTGCATCGCCTGCAAGATGTGCGAGCGTACCTGCCCCGATGTCTGCATCGAGGTCACCAAGGAATAAGAGGAGGACAGAACCATGCGTAAGGATTTTCGATTCGGAGGTTCCGGCGGTCAGGGCGTTATTTCTCTGGCAGTACTGCTGGCAAATGCTTATGGCGTGCAGAACAGCTATGAAGTTGCGCAGACGCAGAGCTACGGCCCCGCTGCCCGCGGCGGCGCCTGCAAGGCGGAGCTCGTCGTTTCCGATGAGCGCATCGACTACGTCAAGGCCGATAAGCTCGACTCGTTCGTCGCGTTCAACAAGCCCAGCTTTGATAAATTCAAGGGTGATATTAACTCCGATACACGCCTGTTTGTGGACAGCACGTTCGTCACGGCGGAGGATGTTTCCGGCACGCCGGCCAAGCAGGTCTTCCTGTTCCCGGCCACGAAGTACGCCGAGGAAAACTTCCGCGTCGTGTGCACGAACATCGTCATGATGGGCTACATCGTGGCGCACAATCCGGACATCTCGCTTGAGAATGCGCAGAACGCCATCCGTGCGGTCATGAACCCGAAGGTGGTCGATCTCAATCTCGAGGCGCTGCAGTTCGGCTACGAGCACGGCAAGGCGGATCTCGCCTGATCTGCCGAGCCGTCAATGAATTCAACAATCAGGAGGAACCCATGGAAAGAGTACCGGAACTCTTGAAAAGTAAGATCATGTCCGCGGATCAGGCGGCGCAGTTGATCCATACCGGCATGACGCTCGGCGTGAGCGGCTTTACCAGCACCGGTTACCCGAAGGCCGTTCCCGAGGCACTGGTGCGCTCCGGCCACGCGCATGATCTGACCATCTGCGTCGGCGCCGCCGTCGGCGACGAGATCGATGGTGCGATGGTGCGCGCCGGCCTGATCAAAAAGCGCTATGCCCACCAATCGCATAAGGATCTGCGCAATGCCATCAACGCCGGCACGGTCGGCTATAGTGATGTGCACATCTCGCATTTTCCCATGCACATGAATCAACATACCGGTCCCAAAATCGACGTGGCTGTGGTAGAATGTACGGCGGTGTGCGAGCAGGGACTGTATCTGGCGGCTGCCGGCGGGAGCGCAGACGCAGCTGTGCGCAATGCCGATAAGGTCATCGTGGAGGTCAATGAGACTCTCCCGGAGGGCCTAATCGGCATGCACGACATCTTCGAGATCGGCCTGCCGCCGCATGCGCGCATCATCCCGATCATGAAGCCGGACGACCGTGTCGGCACTCCGTACATCCCGTGCCCGCCGGAGAAGATCGCGGCGATTGTTCTCATGGACCGCCGTGACGAGCCGCAGAAGTTCAAGCCCTATTCCGAGGCGACCAGGACCATCGGCGTGAACGTCGTCAAATTCCTCAGGCAGGAGATCGCCGCCGGCCGTCTGCCGGAGAATCCGGGCCCGATCCAGTCGGGTGTCGGCTCCGTCGGCAACGCGGTGCTCAGCTGCCTCGCCTCGAGCGGCTTCCATGGCCTGAGCATGTACACCGAGGTCATGCAGGATTCGGCGCTGAACCTGATTGAGCAGGGTGTGTTTGACTTTGTGTCCACCAGCTCCATCGCGCTCGGCGAGGAAAACCGCCGCCGTTTCTATGAGAACATCGATTTCTTCAAGGATAAGATCCTGCTGCGCCCGCAGGAGATCACGAATCATCCGGAGGTGGTGCGCCGCCTCGGCGTGATCTCGCTCAATACGCCGATCGAAGTGGACATCTACGGCAACGTCAACTCCACGCACATCATGGGCACCAAGATGATGAACGGCATCGGCGGCAGCGGCGACTTCGCGCGCAATGCACGCGTGTGCATCTTCGCGACGGAGTCCGTTGCCAAGGGCGGCCTCATCTCCTGCATCGTGCCGATGGTGTCGCATGTGGACCAGACCGAGCATGATGTGCAGGTCATCATCACTGAGCAGGGCATCGCCGATCTGCGCTGGAAGACGCCGCGCGAGCGCGCTGAGCTTATCATTGAAAATTGTGCACACCCGGATTACCGGCCCATGCTGCGTGAATATTACGAGCACGCGCTCGACGTTGCGGACGGAAAGCAGACGCCGCACGATCTGGCCCAGGCGCTGTCCTGGCACCAGCGGTTTTTGGCCACCGGCACCATGAAGCCGTGAGCAGGCGTGGTGCCTGAACGAAAGAAGAAAACAGAACGGAAACAGAAAGAAAGGAATGGAAAACCTATGTCGAACGTAGTTCTTTATTGTGAAAAACTCCCGACGGAGGGAATGGAAACCCTGATTTCTGAACTTTGCCCGAAGGAGCTGGACCTCCGCTTCCTGTACCCCGTGAAAAACGGCAAAAAGGGCGACTTTGAGGACGCCGATTACATCCTGGCCTCGATCTGCAAGATCGGTAAGCCGGAGATGGATCGCACCAAGAATCTGAAGCTCATTCATGTCCCTGCGACCGGCTATAACCACGTGGACATTGCCTATGCCAAGAAAAAGGGCATTCCGGTGTGCAATTCCGCTGGTGAGAATGCCTCCACGACTGCGGAGTTCACCATTGCGCTCATGCTCGCCTGCATGCGCCGCCTGAGCATGATCGACCGCCGCTGCAAACAGGGCGAGTGGCACAGTTGGACCTGGCGTCATGACAGCTATGAACTGCGCGGCAAGACGGTCGGCGTTGTCGGCGGCGGCGCCATTGGCCGCATGGTCATGCAGCGCCTGCAGGGCTGGGACTGCAAGCTGATCTACAGCGATCCGTACCGTATGCCCGAGGAAATGGAAAAGAAGCTCAACTGCGAGTATGTCTCGCTTGAGACGCTGCTGCACGAGTCCGATGTCGTGTCCCTGCATTGCCCGCTGACCGAGCAGACCCGCGGTATGATCGGCAAGGAGCAGCTTGCCATGATGAAGCCGAACGCCATCATCGTCAACGAGGCGCGCGGTGCCGTCATCGACGACAAGGCGCTGGTCGAGGCACTGCAGAACGGTACCATTTGGGGTGCTGCCATCGATACGTGGGAGAAAGAGCCGCTCGACCCCAACGATCCGCTCGTGAAGATGGAGAAGGTCATTACCACGTCTCACCTCGGCGCGGCGACCCGCGAAACCGTCATTCGCTGCTTCAGCATCGGCTATGAGAACGTTCTTCGCCAGATCCACGGGGAGGAACTCGTCAACCGCATCGTGTAAACGATACTCATCTGTTTCATTGCGATATTCTTTCGACTCTCTCCTCTTTACCTAACCTACATTTTCTTTTGTTTTACCTTTTGACGAGCCTCTCTGTTTTTGCGAGAAGCGCCGGCCTTATATGGCCGGCGCTTTTTGCGCGCTGCCGCCTGTTTACATTTTCGCGCCTGTGTGCTACACTGATACATTGAGCGAATATCGCAACGAGGGAGGCGGCAGTGTGCTCGAAAAGCTGCGACAAATTGAAAACCGGTATAGTGAGCTCGAGAGCAAGCTGGCGGACCCCGCATATTATTCCGATCCCGCAGTATTCACCGGACTCTGCCGCGAGCAGCGCGAGCTGCAGCCGGTCGTGGAGGCGTACCGCGCCTATGCCGACTGCGAGACGCAGATTGCACAGGCGCAGGCACTGCTGGGTGACCCGGAGCTGCACGAGATCGCGCGCGAGGAGATCGAGCAGGACAGGGCCCGCTGCGCGGAGCTCGAGCAGCAGCTGCGTGTCCTGCTGCTGCCGCGTGACCCGAATGACGACCGCAACGTCATTCTGGAGATCCGCACCGGTGTCGGCGGGGAAGAATCCGCGCTCTTTGCGCATACGCTTTATCGGATGTACAACATGTACGCCGACGCGCACGGCTGGAAGACCGAGATTGCGAACCTCAACGAGACGGAGCTCGGCGGCGTGCGTGAGGCGAGCCTGCTCATCAGCGGGCAGGGGGCGTATTCGCGCCTGAAGTTTGAAAGCGGGGTGCACCGCGTCCAGCGTGTACCGGAGACGGAGACAGGCGGCCGCATCCACACGAGCACCGCCACCGTGGCCGTGCTGCCGGAGATGGACGCCGTCGAGGTGCACATCGACCCGAAGGACCTGCAGATCGACACCTACCGCAGCTCCGGCGCGGGCGGTCAGCACGTCAACAAGACCGAGAGCGCCATCCGCATCATGCACCTGCCGACGGGCACGGTCGTCGAGTGTCAGGATGAGCGAAGCCAGTATAAGAATAAGGATCGCGCGATGAAGATCCTCGCCTCGCGCCTGTATGCCGCCGAGAGCGCCCGGCAGAGCGCCGAACGCTCGGCCGAGCGGCGCAGTCAGGTCGGTACGGGAATGCGCAACGAGCGTATCCGCACCTATAACTTCCCGCAGGGGCGGGTGACGGATCACCGCATCGGCCTGACGCTCTATAAGCTTGATCAGGTGCTTGACGGCGATCTGGATGAGATCATCGATGCGCTCACGCTGGCCGATCAGGCCGAGAAGCTGCGCGCATCCGTGGAGGAAGCATGAAAACACAACGGATCACAACCGAGATCGCGCAGGCGGCGGATGCCATCCGCACCGGGCAGCTCGTCGCCGTCCCGACGGAGACGGTCTACGGTCTTGCCGGAAACGGCCTCGACCCCAAGGCCGTCGCGCAGATCTATGAAGTCAAAGGTCGGCCGAGCGTCAAGCCGCTGTCGCTGATGGTGCACGATGCTTCGGCCATGGCGCGCTACTGCGACCCTGTGCCGCAGGCGGCCTATACGCTGACCGAGGCCTTCTGGCCCGGCCCGCTCACGATCGTGCTGCGCGCCAAAGCCTGCGTGCCCGAGATCGTGCGCGCGGGCGGCGAGACCGTCGGCCTGCGCTGCCCGAATCACCCGGCCAGACCCGCTCGCGCTCATGGGGGCGGCGCAGCTGCCGCTGGCAGCACCGTCGGCCAATCCCTCCGGCGCGCCGAGCCCGAAAACGGCGGACGACGTGCTGGCGTATTTTGACGGGCAGATCGCAGCCGTCATCGACGGCGGCCCCTGCGGCATCGGACGGGAGTCCACGCTCGTTGATCTCTCGTGCATGCCGTACCGCATTCTGCGCTCCGCCGCCGTGCCGGACGATGCCGTCTGGGACGCGCTTGTGCGCAGGATGCACATCGTCGGCATCACGGGCGGCACGGGCTGCGGCAAGACGACCGCGCTCACGGAGCTCGAGCGGCAGGGCGCGCTCGTCATCGACTGCGACGCGGTCTATCATGAGCTGCTGGCATCGAACGCCGCCATGCTCGCGGAGATCAACGCCCGTTTTCCGGGTACAATAGAAAATGGGGCGCTGCAGCGCAAAAAGCTCGGCGCGGTCGTGTTTGCGGACGCGGCGGCGCTCGACGATCTCAACGCCATCACGCACCGGTATGTCCGCGCCGAGGTGCGCGCTCGCCTGCGCGCGTGGGCTCAGCAGGGCGGCACGGTCGCGGCGATCGACGCCATCGCGCTCATCGAGAGCGGGCTGGCGGAGCTGTGCACCGTTACCATCGGCGTGACGGCGCCGCGCGAGCAGCGTGTCGAGCGGCTCATCGCGCGCGAGGGTGTGACCCGCGCCTATGCCGAGGCGCGCATCGACGCGCAGAAGCCCAACGAATGGTTTGTCCAGAACTGCAGCCATGTGCTGGATAACGGCGGTACGCTCGCCGATTTTCAGCGCCGCTGCCATCAACTGATACAGGAGGTGCTCTCATGAGCGAAGATAAGGAACTCAAGCAGTGGAAGGAAAAGCTGTTTTACCGTCCGAAGAACGGGTACGATCAGATCGACGCCGAACAGACTGGTGAGATCTTTGCCTATGCCGAGGGGTATAAGCGCTTTCTCGACGCCGCGCGCACCGAGCGCGAGGCCGTCAAGGAGGCGATCCGCATGGCGGAGGACGCGGGCTTTGTGCCGTATACGTTCGGCATGGAGCTGCAGCCGGGCTCCAAGGTGTATGTGAATAACCGCGATAAGGCGCTCATGCTGGCCGTGCTTGGCGAGCAGACGCTCGATCACGGCTGTGTGATCGCTGGCGCGCACGTCGATTCCCCGCGCCTCGATCTCAAGCAGACGCCGATGTACGAGGATTCGGAGCTGGCGTATTTCAAGACGCATTATTATGGCGGCATCAAGAAGTACCAGTGGGTCGCGATCCCGCTGGAGCTGCACGGCACGATCGCGCTCAAGGACGGCAGCACGATCGACGTCGCCATCGGCCGCGAGCCGGATGAACCGCAGTTTGTCATCACAGACCTCCTGCCGCACCTCGGCAAGGATCAGCTGCGCAAGACCATGGAAGAGGGCATCACCGGCGAGGCGCTCAACATCGTCATCGGCAGCATGCCGTATGCCGGTGAGGGCGGCGACCGTGTGAAGCTCGCTGTGCTGTCGCTGCTGCATGATGAATACGGCATCACGGAGGAGGACTTCCTGTCGGCAGAGCTTGCCGCCGTGCCGGCGTTCCCGGCGCGCGACATCGGCTTTGACCGCAGCATGATCGGCGCCTACGGGCAGGATGACCGTGTGTGTGCCTATGCCGAGCTGCGCGCGATCCTTGATCTCGATGGCGCGCCGGAGCGCACGGCCGTGTGCATCCTCGCCGACAAGGAGGAGACCGGCTCCGACGGCGTGTCCGGCATGCAGTCGCAGGCGTTCGAGGCGTTCATGGCCGACCTCTGCGAGCAGCAGGACGTCGCGCTGCGCCACTGCTTTGCCAAGAGCTTTTGCCTCTCGGCGGATGTGTGCGCGGCCTATGACCCGAGCTTCCCCGAGGTGAGCGCCAAGCGCACCGAGGCCAAGCTCAACTACGGCATGGGCATCTGCAAGTTTACGGGTGCGCGCGGCAAGTCCGGCACGAGCGACGCCTCGGCCGAGCTCGTGGCCTATCTGCGCCGCCTCTTCGCCGACAACGGCGTTGTCTGGCAGCTGTCCGAGATGGGCAAGGTCGATCAGGGCGGCGGCGGTACGATCGCCAAGTTCATGGCCGACCGCAACATTGATACCATCGACGCAGGCGTGCCGGTGCTGAGTATGCACGCACCGTTTGAGCTCGTGTCGAAGTTTGACTGCTGGATGACGTATCGCGGTGTATTGGCCGCTTACTGCGACACGCAGGCGTGATCTGTCCGACCGGGGAAAACGGGCGCTGCGTCTGTTTTCCCTTGTGGAATAACAGGGATTGTGCTATCATAAAATGTTGCTATTTGCGCACAGGGAGGTGTATCCATGACCATCTGGAATGCGATCCTGCTCGGTCTGGTGCAGGGCATCGCAGAGTTTCTGCCGATCTCCAGCTCCGGACATCTGTCGATCCTGCAAAATCTGTTCCATATGTCTACCGCAGAGGACGGTCATCTGTTTTTTGACGTGCTGCTGCATCTGGGCACGCTCGTTTCGATCTGCATCGTCTATTGGCGGGACATCGTGGCCATGGTGCGCGAGACGTTCGCGTTTTTCGGCAATACGCGCCTGCCGGCTGAGCAGCGCCGGAAGCAGTTTCCTGCGGCGCGCATGGTGCTTATGATCATCCTTGCGACACTGCCGCTGTTTCTGATCCTGCCGATCAATGACAAGGTGGAGCAGCTGTATTATCACACGTTTTTCATCGGCCTCATGCTGATCCTCACGGGTTGTCTGCTGTTCGTGGCCGATAAAATGCCAAAGGGCACGCGCACGGAGAAAAATATGCGCGTGCGCGACGCGCTCATCATCGGTGTGTGTCAGGCCGTGGCGACGATCCCGGGACTCTCCCGGTCGGGTACCACGATCGCGGCCGGCATGGCCACGGGGCTGGAGCGCAGCTTTGCGGTGCGCTTCTCGTTTCTGATGTCGCTGCCCGCGGTGCTGGGCGCGAACATCCTGGCCTTGGCCAAAGCGGCCAAGACGGGCATTGATGTCTCGCTCCTGCCGGCATATCTGGTCGGCATGCTTGTGGCGATGGCTTCCGGCATCGTGGCCATCGGCCTTGTCAAGCGCCTGACGTCGAAGGGGCACTTTGGTGCGTTCAGCTACTACTGCTGGGGCGCCGGTGCAGTGACGATGCTGCTGTCTCTGATTTTCTGAGAGGACGTTATTACATGGCAACTTCATCATCCAAAAAGAAAACCGGCTCGGCAAAAAAGCCTGCCGCAGCGCCGAAAAAACAGCCGGCAAAAAAGCAGCCTGCTGCAGCGCCCACGCCTGCGCAGACTGCGCCGACGTGGCCGTATGCCATCGTGTGCATCGTGCTGTCGCTGCTCGCGTTTCTTGGCCTGTTTCACGCCGAGGGCGTCATCATCGACGGCTTTGCGGGCTTCCTGTCCGGCATTATGGGCTGGGGCTATTGGGCGTTCCCGTTTGCGATGCTGCTGCTGGCTTGGGTCTTTGTGCGCAATCCGGAGCGGCACTTCGGTCTGCGCGTGACGGCGTCGCTGCTGATCGCGCCGTTGTTCGGCACGATCGTGCACCTCATGGTCTGCCGCGTGCCGTTCACGGCGCAGACGTTCGGCGCGATCGTCGGCCAGCTCTATGACGGCGGCAAGGCACTCACCTCCGGCGGCGTGATTTCCGGCGGCGTGGGCTATCTGCTCAAGGCCGGCATCAGCGTGTACGCGGCGCTGCCGCTGA
>OGOL01001631.1_pt1 | contig 20053 bp, 18 predicted proteins | sample 1552641 | NCBI WGS metagenome assembly OGOL01 (sample SAMEA2580140, study PRJEB22360) | human gut metagenome | biome: human gut; feature: human-associated habitat; material: faeces | place: Denmark | collected 2008/2010 | reverse complement strand
CCAAATTTCCGAAATTAACCAACCGTGTGCACTATCTGAAACATGAAGAGGGAGGTGTTCAAAAAATGTGCGAAGTAATGGAACAATATTCAAAAAAAGCTGTAAAAAAAGCAACTAAGCAGGCCAACATCACTGCAATAAAAAATATGCTCGAATTTAAAATCCCAAAAGAGAGTATCTTAAAAAAATACACCGAATCCGAATACAACACCGCCATCGCCGAACTCCAGTCCGAATCCAGATAGCTCAAGACCAAAACAACTAAAACCAAAAACTATATTTGCCCTATAATGAGGAAAATACATTTAAAGGAAGATTTAGTTGGGAAAATACTGATACATGCTATGTTAAGAGTGTTTTACTATCAGGATTAAGAATTAAGATACCATATCTTGTTGATGGGGTAATATTAAAGGGGGCAGTTATTAATGTTTTAAATCAAGAATTTGTCCCGAATGTTTCTAGAAACAATGTAAGTGTATTACAACAGAAAAAATTATCATATGCAATAGGAAAAGCAATTCATTTATGGATTAGAGATCATGCTGAATTGTCTATAGAGCAAAAAGCTTTATTAGATGTTTTTATTGAGACAAAGTATAAGGAAATAAATAGTTACTTAAGACGGTAAATAGTTAGAAATAAATGTCTAAGATTATGATGGATTTGGTAGCTTTCGGTTGTCTGGTATTCTAGTATTAAAAATACTTGCTATTCCCCACTAAAAAAAATCCTTTGAAAATCCCATCAATATTTGCTATAATAACAAATGCATCTATGCATGATGCAAATATACTATAATTAGAAATCGAGGAATGTAACATGGCATTATTGGAACAGTGGCAGAAAGTTGCCTATAATGAGAAAGCAGATAGAGGTGAATTACAGAGATTCTGGCAGAGATACTTCCTTTTAGAGAAGGGCGTATACGAACAGCTTTTAACAAATCCTGATGAGAAAGTAGAAGGAACTGTAAAAGAGCTTGCAGAGAAGTACAACCTCAGTGTTATGGAGATGACAGGATTCTTAGACGGAATCAACGACAGCTTGGTAGAGGCTAATCCAATCGACACCATGGAAGAAGATACAAAAGTTAACCTTGTTTTTGACAAAGAAAAATTATACAAAAACATGGTTGACGCAAAGGCAGACTGGTTATATGAATTACCACAGTGGAAAGAGATTTTTGATGATGAGAAGAGAAGAGCTTTATTCTTAGAGCAGAAGAAATCCGGCACTGTTCATGTAGGCAAAAAAGTTGGACGTAACGATCCATGCCCATGCGGAAGCGGTAAGAAATACAAATACTGCTGCGGAAGATAGTCCGCCGTATCTGAACTGTAAAAAGTACTTTACAGATAGAAGAAAAGGGTATAGAATGACCCTAGTCAAAACGATGAAGAGAAGAGTAGCATAAGAAAAAGTCCCAGAGAGGAAGGCGTTTGGTGTGAGCATTCCGGCTAAGAATTATGTGAAGACCAGCTCTGAGTGACCCCAATCCGGTCCGGTGATACCGTTATCATCAAGAATGAGATTTCTCCAGAATGGACAGGCAGTAAGAAGTTTGATGTCTGATAGGATGGAGAGATGAAGATGGGTGGAACCACGATAAGTATATCGTCCCTGATATTGTAGGAATGCAGTATCAGGGATTTTTTATGTTGTACAGAGAATCGGAGATACTTCCTACAGAAACTTATTTTTATATAGCGAAAGGAAATGAAGAAAATGGTAGATTTTAAAGCAGACGAGAGACTGAATACTTTAAACCATTCCTGCGCACATGTGATGGCACAGGCAGTAAAACACTTATACCCACAGGCAAAGTTCTGGGTAGGACCAGTTGTAAAAGAAGGTTTCTATTATGATATTGACCTTGGCGATGATATCATCAACGACGAAGCAATTGCAGCAATCGAGAAAGAGATGAAGAAAGTCTGCAAAGAAGGCAAGAAGATTTACAGACGTGAGATTTCCAAAGCAGAAGCAATGGAAATGTTCAAAGATGATCCATACAAACTGGACTTAATTGAAGGTCTGGAAGATGGAAACATTTCTGTTTACGATCAGGGAGATTTCACGGATCTCTGCCGTGGACCTCACGTAGACAATACAAAGTTATGTAAGAACTTCAAACTTGTAAAATACTCTGGTGTATATTGGAAAGGTGATGCAAATAATCACGTAATGCAGCGTATTTACGGTGTATGTTTCCCGACACCGGAAGAGTTAGAGGAGCACTTAAAACTTCTTGAGGAAGCAAAAGACCGTGACCACAGAAAAATCGGTAAAGAGATGAATCTTTTCATGTCGGATGAACTTGTTGGACGTGGACTTCCAATGTTCCTTCCAAAAGGATACACAGTATGGCAGGAACTTGAAAATTATATCAAAGCAAAAGAGAGAAAACTTGGATATCTTCATGTTATGACACCTTGTGTTGGTACGGTTAATCTGTATAAAACATCCGGTCATTGGGATCATTACAAAGACAATATGTTTCCTGCAATGGAAGTGGAGGGAGAGTCCTTTGTTCTCCGTCCAATGAACTGCCCACATCATATGATGATTTATGCAAACAGAATGCATTCCTACAAAGATCTTCCAATCCGTATCGGTGAGATCGCACATGACTTCCGTTTCGAAGCCAGCGGTACTTTAAAAGGTATCGAGAGAGGACGTCATTTCTGCCAGAACGATGCACATCTTTTCGTGACACCGGAACAGATTGAGTCAGAGTTCTCACAGGTTGTAGATTTGATTTTTGATACTTACAAGGATTTCAACATCACAGATTACCGTTGCGTGCTCTCCTTAAGAGATCCTGCTGATAAAGTAAAATATCATGATGACGATGAGATGTGGAACACAGCAGAGAATGCACTCCGAAAAGTATTAGATGACCTTGGAATCGACTACACAGAGGAAATCGGTGAGGCTGCATTCTACGGACCAAAACTTGACGTAAACGTAAAACCGGCAATCGGAAATGAATACACACTTTCCACCTGCCAGCTTGACTTCTGCTTACCAGAAAAATTCAATCTGACATACATTGACAAAGATGGCACAAAGAAAACACCGGTTGTTTTACACAGAGCAATCCTTGGTTCCCTTGACCGTTTCATGGCTTATATCTTAGAGGAAACAAAAGGAAATCTGCCACTCTGGTTAGCACCGGTCCAGGCAAGAATCATTCCGGTTAAAAATGAGGATGAAGAGTTGAATGCATACTCACATGAACTTCTCAGCTATCTGGATGAGAACGGTATCCGTGTGGAGATCGACGAGCGTGCCGAGAAACTTGGCTATCGTGTAAGAGCTGCACAGGTAGAGAAAGTTCCTTACCTCATCATTCTTGGAAAGAACGAAGTAAAAGACGGAACGGTAAGCTACAGACTTCACGGTGAGCAGGCTACCACAACCGTTCCAAAAGAAGAGTTCCTTGCAATGTTAAAGGATGAGATCGCAACAAAGAAGATCAATCCTGCCGCATTAAAATAAAAATGAATAAAAATTGAAAGAAGGGCATATGTCAGAAAATTATGGCATATGCTCTTTTGCATATTTTTTTCAAAAATCGCCATACTAATCTAAGACAATTGCGAAACTCATGAAAATCTAAATTGAATTGTGAGAAATTGACAAAAGCTTGAGAAAACACATAGCGAAAGCGTGTCTTGAATGTTTTTGTTAATTTTGAACAATTTAAAGAAGATTATGAGGAGTTTCACAATTGTCTGACAGATTTGAAGGAAAAGGAGAAAAAGTATGGCATATTTGGATTGTTCAGTGAAAAGCTGCACCTACAATAATGAAGACGGCTGTTGCTGCAAAGGCGACATTCAGGTGGAGGGACGCGAAGCAACCGAAGCACAGAGCACCTGTTGCGGAAGTTTCAAAGACCGCGGAACAAACGGTGCAGCCTGTAACGCATTAAAAGATGTTTCCAAGGAAATCGACGTTGCGTGTGAGGCAGCACACTGCCGTTTCAATGAAAATGAGAAATGTCACGCAGATCATATCGGTATTTCCGGTGCCGGAGCCTGCACCTGTGGAGAGACAGAGTGCGCAAGCTTCGAGTGCAACTGTAAATATGAATAATTAATACAGGTATGAAACTGGTCTGCACATGCTCCATTTGTGCAGACCATAAAAAAGCAGGATAAGAAAATTTACATCTGTAAAGCAGGATTCCAGTGCTTTAAAACACAAAAACTACACAAAAAGTTTACAAAGATACCCTTGTTTCTTTTGCCGCGGAGATGTAGTATGGGAGTTGGAAAAACAAAAAGATTCCTGTTTGGAGGCGGTACTTATGAGAAAAAAATCACATATTTCACTGGCACGTTACATTGTAAATAATATGGAAGACAATGATCTAAAAAAACATAAATTATCTTTTTACATCGGAAGTGTCCTGCCGGACATTAAGCCATCTTTCGTCTATAAGCGCCATGAGATGGACGGAACTTACCCGGATATCAGACGCCATATTGAGCGCCTTTCCGAGGGCAGGAAACTGGTGGAGAAGAAAAAAGGGCGCAAGTATTACATGGATCTTGGACAGATCAGCCACTATCTGGCAGACTATTTTACCTATCCTCACAATAAGATCTATCCGGGAAGTCTGAAGGATCACTGTTCTTACGAGGAGAAGTTAAAGCGGGATTTGCGGAGATATATCAGGACGGACGCTGCAAAACCGCATAAAGCAGATCATCTGGAATTTAACAGTGCCAGAAATCTTTGCGATTTTATCCAGAAATCCCATGATGATTATCTTGTGAGAAAGCATGATGTGGAGGATGATATCCATCACATTGTGGAGGTGAACTACAAGGCAATGGAGACAATGATACATTTACTCGCCGAGAAAAGGGCAGAATTCCGGTTAAAACATTCCTGAAAAATGAAAAACATACAAAAACGATAGGAAAACATACGAATCAAATATTAATTTTTTATGAACAGCGCATCCAAAGTCGAAAAATGGATGCGTTGTTTTTGCAGGAAATACGTGCAATTGTGAAAAAATCCGTTTGGAAATGTCGAATTTTGGAGAAAACTCATCACCTAATTCATTTGATTTTTGAATCTGCGGATAGTAATATGGAGAATATAAAAGAGAGGAAAAGAAAAAGGGGAAAAGAAAAAAGGGACTATTCTCTGCTCCGGCAATTAGCAGAAATTTGAATTTGTAAAATTGCATTTTCCATTGAGGAAATCAGGAGGATTCATATGAGAAAGTTGAGTGAGTTACAGCAGGAAATCGAATCCGTTCGATTTGAACTGGATCAGGCACTTTTACGACAGGATAAGTTTGATAATTACTATCAAAAAAGTACAAAACTCGATCAGCTGATTGAAGAGTATATCGAGGAAACAGAAAGAAGTAAGTAGAGAAGAATGGAAAATAATGCCAAATCAGGAAATAACTGGTCTGGCATTATTTTTTTGCGCTAAAATATTGATTTTTTCTTAAGAATAGTCTAATATATGTTTAAAAGTGGTGGAAAGTGGTAGAGAATGGTTCGAAGTGGTGGCAAATGACCACAGAAATGGAAAATCAAGAGGAACCAGCTGCCGCACAAAGGCAGGTGATTGTGTCATGTTTATGGGAGAATACAACCACACAGTTGATCCAAAAGGCAGACTGATAGTTCCGGCAAAATTCAGAGAGCAGCTTGGCGATGAATTTGTAGTGACAAAGGGACTTGATGGATGCTTATTTGTGTATACGTCAGAAGAATGGCACAACATCGAAGAGAAATTCAGAAACATTTCCATGACTTCCAAGGATGCAAGAAAGTTTTCACGTTTCTTTTTTGCAGGAGCAGCTTCCTGTGAACTGGACAAGCAGGGAAGAATCCTTCTTCCACCAGTTTTAAGAGAATATGCAAATCTGACAAAAGATGTCGTTTTAGTCGGAGTCTTAAGCAGAGTGGAAATCTGGGACAAAGACAGATGGCAGGAGAATACATATGATGAAGATGAGATGGATGAGATTGCAGAACACATGGCAGATTTAGGGTTCAGCATCTGATCCACAGAGAATAAAAAAAGAGAGCCAGAGCAAAAGTCAGGCAGAGAGGATCACAATGGAATTTAATCATTATTCAGTATTACTAAATGAGACAATTGAAAATTTGAATATCAAGCCTGACGGAATCTATGTGGATGGAACACTTGGCGGTGGCGGACATGCTTACCAGGTGGCTTCACGGTTATCAGAAAAAGGCAGGCTGATCGGAATCGATCAGGACGCGGATGCAATCGCAGCCGCCGGAGAAAGATTAAAGGAATTTGGTGACAAGATCACCATTATCCGAAGCAATTACGCCAACATGAAAGAGGAACTTCACCGCATTGGCGTGGAAAAGGTGGATGGAATCGTGTTGGATCTTGGCGTATCTTCGTTTCAGTTAGATACACCGGAGCGTGGTTTTACTTACCGTGATGAGAATGCTCCACTTGATATGAGAATGGATGACAGACAGAGCCTGACTGCAAAAGATATTGTAAACGGATACAGTGAGATGGAGCTTTACCGGATCATCCGTGATTATGGTGAGGACAAGTTTGCAAAAAATATTGCAAAACACATCGTGCAGGAGAGGGCAAAGAAACCGATCGAGACAACCGGAGAACTGACGGAGATCATCAGGGCTTCCATTCCAATGAAAGTTCAGGTGACCGGTGGACATCCGGCAAAAAGAACGTTTCAGGCAATCCGTATTGAGCTGAACAAAGAGTTAGAAGTACTGCAGAATAATCTGGATGATATGATCGACCTTTTGAATCCGGGTGGGAGAATCTGTATTATCACGTTCCATTCCTTAGAGGATCGAATTGTAAAGACGAATTTTAAACGAAATGAGAACCCATGTACCTGTCCAAGCGATTTTCCAGTGTGTGTATGTGGTAAAAAATCCAAGGGAAAGGTAGTCACAAGAAAACCGATTCTTCCTTCCGAGGAAGAATTAGAAGTGAACTCCCGTTCCAAGAGTGCAAAATTAAGAGTTTTTGAAAGGGTGTAGCAGATGCCGAACAGAACAGTAAATCACAACAATCGAAATAGAGCAGCATATCAGGTAGATGGCAACACCGTACGCCGTATGGAGGCGATGCCGGATTACCGCAAAGAGCGCAGAGACAGACAGGAGCGGGAACGCGAGGAAGAGCTGAGAAAACGCAGACGTGCCGCAGCCAGAAATCAGGCAAAAGCGCTTCGCATGAGCAAAAGTTATGTTGTATTCCTGACAATGGCAGTGACCGTATTTGGCATTTTCTGTGGAGCTTATATTAAGCTTCAGTCTGATGTGACTGCAAGAATGAAAAAAATAGCAAGCTTAGAGAGCCAGGTGACAGACCTTAAGGCTGACAATGACGAGGCTTACAAGAGAATTAATACCGCAGTAGATCTCGATGCGATCAAGGAGAAGGCAATCAATGAACTTGGTATGTTTTATGCAACACAGGATCAGATCGTCTACTACTCTGTAGATAAGACAGACTACATGAATCAGTATAATGAAATCCCGCAATAGGGGGATTTTCAGACAAAAAAATAATTCAGGTGGTAGAATGGCAAAAAGAAGACCGAAAAAGCCGATGTTAAAGTTTCCAAAGCGTATGCAGAAAAAAATGATCGTCATGTTTACGGTTGTTGCAGCGCTTATGATCGGACTCATCGGAAGACTGATGTATATTGAATACACCAGTGGAGAAAAATATGAGAAAATCGTTCTGGCACAGCAGGGCTATGACAGCCAGGCAATTCCTTATCAGAGAGGTGACATTGTAGACGCAAAAGGAACTGTGCTGGCAACCAGTATCGCAGTTTATAATGTGATTCTGGACTGTTCCGTTTTAAATGATGATGAAAAATATGTGGAGCCGACGATCAATGCGCTTGTAAGCTGCTTCCCGGATCTGACGAGTGAACAGCTTTATTCTTATCTGAAAGACTCTCCGGACAGCAGATATATTGTGCTTGCCAAACGTTTGTCCTATGATACGATCCAGCCTTTTGTGAATCTGCAGGAGGAGCGGGATGAAAAGGGAAAACTGGTTAATCCATATATCAAAGGTGTCTGGTTTGAAAAAGAGTACCAGAGACAATATCCATATGGAAAACTGGCAAGTTCTGTGATCGGGTTCACAACATCCGGTAACCTCGGAATTAATGGACTGGAAAATTATTATGATGACACGTTAAATGGAATTAACGGCAGACAGTATGGATATCTGAATTCAGACAGTAATTTTGAAAAAACGATCAAACCGGCAGTCAACGGCAATACGTTAGTGACAACGATCGATGCGACGATCCAGTCGGTGGTAGAGAAGAAAATACAGGAGTTTAATGAGGCCTATACAGATGGTTACAGAGAGGGTGAGGGCGGAGCAACAAGAATCGGCGTGCTCATCATGAAACCGGACAATGGCGATGTCCTTGCAATGGCACAGTATCCAAACTACGATCTGAGCAATCCATGGGATTTATCTGAGTATTATACACAGGAAGAGATCGATGCGATGGATGATGATGCGAGACTCGAAGCGTTAAATCAGTTGTGGCAGAACATATGTCTGACCTATACTTATGAGCCGGGATCAACGGCAAAACCATTTACGGTTGCAGCCGGGCTTGAGACAGGAACACTGTCGACCAATGATACCTTTTTCTGTGATGGAGCCGAACAGCTCAGCGGATTTACCGTAAAATGTGTTGCCTATCGAAAAGGTGGACACGGAATGCAGACTTTGGAACAGACATTGATGAATTCCTGTAATGATGCCCTGATGCAGATGTCCTACCGGATCGGGGCAGAGAATTTCACGGAGTACCAGCAGATTTTTGGATTTGGACAGAAAACGAACATTGATCTTCCGGGAGAATCGAGAACAGATTCCCTGATTTACACATTGGATACAACATCACAGCTGAGTCTTGCAACCAATGCTTTCGGACAGAACTTTAATACCACGATGATCCAGCTTGGAACTGCTTTCTGTTCTCTGGTCAATGGCGGTAAGTTATATCAGCCGAGAGTGGTAAGCAAGATCACGGATCAGAATGGAAATACGATTCAGGATATTTCTCCGACGTTGCTGCGTGAAACTGTATCTAAGACAACAAGTGATACATTAAAACAATACATGTACTCAACCGTGACATCCGGTACCGGAAATACGGCAAAAGTAGACGGTTACTCCATGGGAGGTAAAACCGGAACGGCACAGAAAGTGCCGCGTGATGGTGTGAACTATCTGGTTTCTTTTATCGGTTTTGCACCGGTGGACGATCCTCAGTTAATGATCTACTGTTTTGTGGATGAGCCGAACTCGCAGGATCAGCCACACAGCACATTTGCACAGAATATTGTGAGGGAGATTTTAGAAGAAGTACTTCCTTATATGAATATTTATCCGGATGAGGAGACGACAGGCTTACATTCTGGGTGGGATATTACCGGAACGGATACAGGCGCAGCCGCTGTGACAGACCGTGTGACAGGAAATATTCCGGAGGAAGAACCGGAAGGAACGGATGATGTGCCGGATACCATGGAGGATATTCCGGGAGCCGGGGAAAACAACGAAGAAAACGCCGAAAATGATGGTGTAAATGCCGAAGAAGCAGGAACAACGTCCGATAACAGTGAATAAAAACATAACCTCATAAAAGTTGGAATAAAATGCAAGGAAGACTTTTATGAGGTTTTTGTTTTATGTATCGGAATAAGACCTTTAACCGCAAAAAGGTAATGATCGTATTCGTGTCAGTTTTTTTTATTATGATGTTTCTGATCGGAAGACTGGTATATCTTATGATCTTCTGCTCCGAATATTATGGAAATAAAGCGGAGAATCTTCATGAGAGGGAACGTGATATTAAGGCGGCACGGGGAAAACTTTTGGATGCAAACGGCACGGTGCTTGCCACAAACAAATCTGTGTGCACGATCTCCGTGATCCATAACCAGATAGAAGAACCCGAGAAAGTCATTGAGATGCTTGTGAGAGAACTTGGCATTCCGGAAGAGACTGCGAGAAAGCGCGTGGAGAAAGTCAGTTCCATCGAGCGTGTGAAAACAAATGTCGCAAAGGAGACCGGGGATGCAATCAGAGCCTATGGACTCTCCGGAGTGAAAGTGGATGAGGATTATAAACGATATTACCCTTATGGGACGCTTGCTTCCAAAGTACTTGGTTTTACCGGGGCCGACAATCAGGGAATTTTGGGACTTGAAGTAAAGTATGATGAATATCTTCAGGGAACCAACGGAAAAATCTTAACGTTAACCGATGCGAGGGGAATTGAAATCGAGAATGCCGGGGAGAGCAGATTAGAACCCGTGAACGGTTATGACCTTTGCTTATCATTAGATTACAATATTCAGATGTACTGTGAGCAGGCGGCAAAAAAAGTCTGCACAAAAAAGTCAGCGGACAGTGTTTCCGTGATCGTGATGAACCCGCAGAACGGCGAACTTATGGCGATGGTGAATTATCCTGAATTTGACCTGAACGATCCGTTTACACTGGCTGGGGACACCGGGGAAGCTGTGTCAGCGGAAGAAAAACAGAATCTGTTGAATAAAATGTGGCGAAACCAGTGCATCAGTGATACCTATGAGCCGGGTTCTACATTTAAGATTATTACGGCAGCGGCAGCGTTAGAAGAGGGAGTGGTAAAACTGGACGATGCATTTTTCTGTCCGGGCTATAAAATAGTGGAGGACAGAAGAATCCGGTGCGCGAGAACGACAGGGCACGGTGCGGAAACATTTGAGACAGGAATCATGAACTCCTGCAACCCGGTTTTTATGGAACTTGGCGAGCGGTTAGGCGCGGAGAACTTTGTCGGTTACTTCAAACAGTTCGGGCTGTTATCCAAAACGAATATTGATCTTCCGGGGGAAGCGGGAACGATCATGCATAAGACGGAAAATATTGGACCGGTGGAACTTGCGACAATCTCGTTTGGGCAGTCGTTTCAGATTACCCCCATCCAGCTTGTCACGACGGTATCTTCTATTATTAATGGGGGAACGCGCGTGACACCACATTTTGGCGTAAGCGTGCAGGATGCGGACGGAAATACAGCAAAAACGTTCTCCTATGAAACGCATGAGAATATCTGCACAGCAGAAACTTCGGAAACGATGCGCTATCTGCTGGAGAAAGTGGTGTCAGAGGGAACCGGAAAAAATGCCAAAATTGAGGGCTTTTCCATCGGCGGAAAGACAGCAACCTCACAGACACTTCCAAGAAGCGACCATAAATACATTTCATCGTTTCTCGGATTTGCGCCCGCTGACAATCCGCAGGTGCTTGTGCTTGTTGTTATTAACAATCCGCAGGGGATTTATTACGGCGGAACGATCGCTGCTCCTGTGGCGAAGGAAATATTCGAAAACATTTTGCCTTACCTTGATAAATGAGATGAAATAACGTATACTAGTTAGGCGAATTGAACGTTAGAAAAAATACAAGAGGTGTTTAGTCATGGATTATGAAATAGTGATACCAGTTTTGATTTCTTTTGCAATCAGTGCAATTTTAGGACCGATCGTGATCCCCTTTTTGAAACGGTTAAAGGTGGGGCAGACGGAGCGTAAAGAGTTGGAATCCCATTTGAAGAAAAATGGAACCCCGACTATGGGTGGACTTATGATACTGGCAAGTATTATCATTACCTCTCTGTTTTATGTCAAAGATTATCCGAGAATTATCCCAATCCTTTTTATGACCGTAGGATTCGGTGTGATCGGTTTTCTGGATGATTATCTGAAGGTAGTGCTCCGCAGATCAGACGGACTGCTCCCGTGGCAGAAGATGATTTTACAGTTTATTGTGACAACAGTATTTGCAGTTTACATGGTGCGTTATTCCGGAATTGAACTTACTATGTTGATTCCATTTTCCGGCGGAAAGTACTTAAATATCGGATGGCTTGCGATTCCATTACTTTATTTTGCAGTGATCGGAACCGTAAACGGTGTGAATTTTACCGATGGTGTGGATGGCCTGGTGTCAAGTGTTACCATTATGGTTGCGACCTTTTTCTCCGTTGTGGCAATCGGAACGAATGCAGGGATTGCACCAATCACCTGTGCAGTAGCAGGAGCCCTGCTTGGATTCTTATTATTTAATGTGTATCCGGCAAGTGTTTTCATGGGAGATACCGGTTCCCTGGCACTGGGCGGCTTTGTTGTGGCAACTGCCTATATGCTCCAGATGCCATTATATATCCTGATCGTTGGACTGATTTATCTGGCAGAAGTCATATCTGTTATGGTTCAGGTTACTTATTTTAAATACACTAAGAAAAAAACAGGTATTGGAAAGCGGATTTTCAGAATGGCTCCGCTCCATCATCATTTTGAGCTTGGTGGATGGTCAGAGACGAGAGTTGTTGCAGTGTTTGCAATCGTGACAGCATTGCTTTGCATGCTTGCATTGTTAGGCTTATAAATTGCATTGGGAAATTGCAAAATGACCTGCCGGAACGGAGCAGGAGATTGGAAGGATAAGACGATGAATTTAGAAGGAAAAAGAGTGTTAGTAGTAGGTTCTGGAAAAAGCGGAGTTGCAGCCGCAGAACTGCTCAGAAAAAAAGGAATCACATTTGTACTTTTTGATGGAAATAAAGATTTAGATGTGACAGCATTGATCGAGAAAAATCCGGTATTTGCCGGAGCAGAGATCCTTTTGGGAGAACTTGCACCGGAAGATATGGCGCGCATTGATCTTGTTGTGTTAAGTCCGGGCGTGCCGACAGACCTTCCGATGGTCAATGAACTTCGAAACAGACAGATTCCAATCTGGGGCGAAATTGAACTTGCCTATCATTTTGCAAAAGGAAGAATTATTGCAATTACCGGAACAAACGGAAAAACTACGACAACTTCGCTTGTGGGTGAGATCATGGCGAATTATTTCGATGATGTGAAAGTGGTCGGCAATATTGGAATCCCATACACATCGGTAGCGGCAGACACGACAGAGGATACTGTGACAGTCGCAGAGATCAGCAGCTTTCAGTTAGAGACAACACATGAGTTTGCGCCGGAAGTGACAGCTATTTTAAATATCACACCGGATCATCTGAACCGTCATCATACGATGGAATGTTATATCGAGACAAAAGAGAGCATTACAAAGAATCAGACCGCCGGGGATACCTGTGTGTTGAATTATGAGGATGAAGTGCTGCGCAGGTTTGGCGAGACACTTCAGACAAAAGTTGTATTTTTCAGCAGCAAGCGCAGACTGGAAAAGGGACTTTATCTGGACGGAGAAGATATTTTTTATGCAGACGGCACAACGGACACAAAAGTGATCAACGTAAACGAGCTGAATATTTTAGGAAAACACAATTATGAGAATGTCATGGCGGCGGTCGGAATGTCGGTAAGCTTTGGCGTACCGATGGATAAAATTGTGGAAGTGCTGAAACGTTTCCAGGCAGTCGAGCATAGAATTGAGTATGTGACAGAAAAACGCGGCGTGAAGTTTTACAATGATTCCAAGGGAACAAACCCGGATGCGGCAATCCAGGGAATCCGCGCGATGAACCGTCCGACACTGTTGATCGGTGGAGGTTATGACAAACAGTCTGAATATGATGAGTGGATTGAGAGTTTTGACGGCAAGGTGAAGAAACTCGTGCTGATCGGTCAGACGAAGGAAAAGATTGCGGAATGTGCGAAGAAACATGGCTTTGAGGATGTCATACTCTGTGATACATTTGAGGAGGCAATTGACACCTGTTATGCAAACGCAGTGAGCGGGGATGCGGTATTGCTTTCCCCTGCATGTGCAAGCTGGGGCATGTTCGCAAACTATGAGGAGCGCGGACGCATTTTTAAGGAATACGTGCGCAATCTGGCAGAATAAAAAATGTCAGGCATAATGGCATGACGTGCAGTAAATAAGAAATGAGGAATTGGAATGGCAAGAGGTCAGCAGACGGAAAAGAAAAAAAAGCCAATTAAATATTTCGATTACAGTCTTTTGTTTCTGATCATTTTTCTTTTGTGTTTTGGATTGGTCATGTTGTACAGTACCAGTTCCTATGCAGGCTCCAATAAGTTTGGGGATGCTTCCCATTTTGTAAAAAAACAGTTGTTTGCAACAGGGCTCGGCATTGTAGGTATGTATATTGTATCGAAAATCCCATATCGGTTCTGGATGAAGGTGAGTTCCATGGCGTATCTGGCAGCTATCGTGCTCTGTACCGCCGTTATTTTTATTGGTACAGAGGCAAACGGTCAGGCGAGATGGTTAAAAATCGGGCCGTTATCTTTCCAGCCGTCAGAGTTTGCCAAGTTTGCGGTTATTATTTTTCTGGCAACGGTTATTTATAAGACACCACAGAAGATGGGAGAGTTCATGAGTCTTGTCAAGATTATGGCCATTGTGCTCCCAATCGTTGCGGTGGTCGCCTATAATAACTTAAGTACTGCAATCATTATACTTGGAATTGCAGTATGTATGTTGTTTGTTGCCAGTCCGAAGTATTCCCACTTTGTGTTGATGGCAGCGGCAGTCGGTGTGGTAGGTGTTGTTTTCATCAGTTTTGAGGCATACCGGATGGATCGTATCAAGATCTGGCTGAATCCGGAAGCCTACGAGAAGGGTTATCAGACCTTACAGGGACTGTATGCGATCGGTTCCGGCGGTTTATTTGGAAAAGGGCTTGGCGAGAGTATGCAGAAGCTGGGATTTATTCCTGAGGCGCAGAATGATATGATTTTCTCTGTTATCTGTGAGGAACTTGGACTTTTTGGCGCGGTGTGCGTGATCTTATTGTTTCTGCTGATGATCTGGAGATTTATGATCATTGCCAATAATGCGTCAGACCTTTATGGGGCGCTGGTCGTGGTTGGTATTATGGCGCATTTGTCCATCCAGGTTATTTTAAATATTGCGGTTGTGACCAATACGATCCCGAATACCGGTATTTCACTGCCGTTTATCAGTTATGGAGGTACTTCGGTTTTATTCCTGCTTGCAGAGATGGGGCTTGCGCTTTCCGTGGCAAAGGGAATTAAATTTGAGGTTAATTAAATATGATAAAAGAAGAGAGAAGAAGAAAAAAGCGCAGAAAGATAGGATTGTACATCCTGTTGATATTGATTCTGCTTATCGCAGCGGGCGTTTTCATTGTCATGAATGTTTTTACCGTGGAAAACGTTGTCGTGGAGGGAAATGAACTGTACAGCTCCACACAGATTGAAAACATGGTGCTGAATGATGAATATTCCTGGAATTCCCTGTATGTAGATCTGAAATACAGATTTGTGGATATCGGGGAAGTTCCGTTTGTAGATACGATGGAGGTTTCACTGGACAATCCCCATACCGTACATATTAAAGTTTACGAAAAAGGAATGCTCGGCTATCTTTATATTAATTCCATTGGTCAGAATGCTTATTTTGACAAAGATGGATTTGTAGTCGAGACATCTACGGAAGTGATTGACGGTGTGCCAAAGATCACAGGAATCTCCTGTGAGGAAGTGGTACTTTATGAGAAACTGCAATTAGAGAACAGTGATATTTTGCGGGATTTACTGAACCTGACACAGACTTTGAAAAAATATAATCTGCTCCCGGATGAGATCCAGTATGACAGTAACATGGAGCCGATGCTTTACTATGGAACAATCCAGGTGAAAATTGGTTCTGAGGACAACCTGTCGCAGAAAGTTGTGAGGTTATCCATTATTTTGCCACAGCTTGACGGACTTAGCGGCACACTCCATTTAGAGACATGGACACCGGAGACGACCGACATTATCTGGGACAGGGCAGAAGAACAATCGGAAATAGAAGAGGAGACGACAGAAGAGCCTTCTGAGGAGCCGTCGGCAGATACACCAGCGGAAGAACAACCTGCACAGGATGTGCCGGCAGAGAATACACCGGCCGAAGAGCAGCAGCCAGCCGAAAATACACCGGCGGAGGATATGCCGCCAGTGGAACAATAAAAACCGTAAAAAAACTTGATTTTTTTTGAAAAAGCGGTTGATTTGTTGTAGGAAAAATTATATTATAGTTTATAAGAGTTAAAAAACGCAAAATATAGTATGATTTCGAGAGTAGATAACTAAACAAAGTAGAAATGGGCTTGTCTGGTTATCATATTTGACATAAATATAGGGAGATATGAAGGAGGAACTACCTTGCTGGAAATTAGAACAACAGAAGCAGATGCCAGTGCAAAAATTATCGTGATCGGAGTTGGAGGAGCTGGTAATAATGCTGTAAATAGAATGATCGATGAAAATATTGGCGGTGTTGAGTTTATTGGTATCAACACAGATAAGCAGGCATTACAGTTATGTAAGGCACCGACATTGATCCAGATCGGTGAGAAGCTTACCAAAGGACTTGGTGCAGGAGCACAGCCTGAGGTTGGACAGAAAGCAGCGGAAGAGAGCGCAGAGGAGTTATCAGCTGCAGTGAAAGGTGCAGACATGGTTTTCGTTACCTGTGGTATGGGTGGTGGAACCGGTACAGGTGCCGCACCAGTCGTTGCCAAGATTGCAAAAGAGCAGGGAATCTTAACGGTAGGTGTTGTTACAAAACCTTTCAAATTTGAAGCAAAACAGCGTATGTTGAACGCAACCGGTGGTATTGAACGTTTAAAAGAGAGCGTAGATACACTGATTGTCATTCCAAATGATAAATTATTAGAGATCGTAGACAGGCGTACTACAATGCCGGATGCATTGAAGAAGGCAGATGAAGTATTACAGCAGGCAGTACAGGGAATCACAGACCTTATCAATTTACCTGCACTCATTAACCTTGACTTTGCGGATGTTTCCACCGTTATGAAGGACAAGGGACTTGCACATATCGGTATTGGTTCTGCCAAGGGAGACGACAAGGCGATCGAAGCTGTAAAACTTGCAGTTGCCAGCCCATTGCTTGAGACAACTATTAACGGTGCAACACACGTTATTATTAATATTTCCGGAGATATCTCCTTGATGGATGCAAATGATGCAGCAAGCTATGTACAGGATCTTGCAGGAGATGATGCCAATATTATCTTCGGTGCGAAGTTTGATGAGTCTATGACAGATGAGGCAACCATTACGGTTATTGCAACAGGACTTGAGACTGCCGGTGCAAACGCAGCAAGCAAAATTGTTCCTAAGATGCAGTATCAGAACATGGGAACTGTTCCAAGACCAACAGCACCTGTAACACCAAGACCAGCAGCACAGGCTGGTTATACAACTCCGGTACAGCCAAACCCGGCACCAACTTTCTCTGGTATTCAGAAACCACGCCAGCCAGAAAGCTCTGTACAGCAGATGGATATCAAGATTCCGGATTTCCTTAAGAATTCCAGAAGATAATTACATAAGAAGATGACAGGATCGTTACATGAAGATCATAAGGTTTTCATGTAACGGTCTTTTTTTGTCAGAAAAACTGGATGAACTTCTGAAAGTAGAGGGAGTGTTTTGACAAAAAAGATGGTTCTAAAAAAATATAATGTGACTATGGAGAAGGAAAAGGAGGGAGTGGTTCCAAATATATATTTTTTATGCAGATGTCTATCTGTTACAGAATCTGTGGATGGATTTTATTGCGCTTGCGGGCGCAAATTGTCTTTTGCGGCGCAGGGTAAAGGGAAGAAGACTGTGGTTTATTGCATTTCTGTCATCCATAGGAACTCTGATCATTACATTGACCGTTACGGAGCCTTTTTGCAGGGCGATTCTGATTCACTTCCTGCTCAATACAGGAATGGTTGTTCTGTGTTTTGGAAAAAGTTCGTGGCGTACGTTTTTAGAAAACTGGGCAGTCATTTATCTGATGGTCATTTTCCTTGGCGGGGTTATGGAATTATTGAGAAGCAGTGCAACAGGAATGACATTTTTCTGGATTCAGGCGGTCATTGCGGCACTGGTTCTGTCGGTTGTCACATGGTATCTGGGACGTAGAAAACAGTTTGGAAATCAGCTTTTCCCGGTGACATTGGTGCATCGGGGGCATGCGATGGAAACTATGGGATACTGGGACAGTGGAAATCAGTTGAGAGATCCATATAATCATAGACCAGTATGTATTTTAAGTAAAAAAGTGGCCGCAAAGATCTTAAATCCGAAAAAGGACAGGGTACATTTTATCCCTTATTGTTCCCTGGGGCAGAAGGAGGGGCTTTTGCCGGTGACAGAGATCACATGCATAAAAATTCAGAATGGAAGGCACGAAGTCGAGATAAGACCGGCAACGGTTGGAATTGCAAATGAAGGATTATTGGAAGGAAAAGAATATGATATGATTCTTCATGCATCTATGCTGGAGTGTCAGGAAAGAGGAACAAAACATGATCATGAGACTTGTACTGCCAAGATATGAAAAGGTTCATTTTCTGTCCGGGATTTGCAGCCTTTTTTTGCGAAAGGAAGATGAGGTGCACTATATTGGAGGTGCAGAGATTTTGCCGCCACCGTTGGAGGGAGAGCGGGAAGCATACTGTATCCGGATGCTCGATGGTGTGCATGCAGAGCGGGCGAGAAAGGAGCTGATCGAACACAACCTGCGGCTGGTTGTATACATAGCAAAAAAGTTTGATAACACAGGGGTCGGAGTGGAGGATCTTATCTCCATAGGAACGATCGGTCTCATCAAAGGGATCAATACCTTTAATCCGGACAAAAATATTAAATTGGCCACTTACGCATCGCGCTGCATTGAAAATGAGATTTTAATGTATCTGAGGAGAAACAGCAAGACAAAACTGGAGGTTTCCATCGATGAACCCTTAAATGTGGACTGGGATGGAAATGAACTGCTCTTATCGGATATTCTGGGGACGGATGAGGATGTCGTGGGGAAAGACATGGAAACGGATGTAGAGCGGAAACTGTTAAAGACTGCGATCGAAAAGCTGTCTGGAAGGGAACGGATGATCATCGAACTGAGGTTCGGACTGAATACTTCTGACGGGGAGGAGAAGACACAGAAAGAGGTGGCAGATATGCTTGGAATCTCCCAGTCCTATATCTCAAGACTTGAGAAAAAAATTATGGGAAGATTGAAAAAAGAAATTGTACGATTTGAATAACAGGAGTATAATTGTGTTATAAATTAAAGGAGAAGTCGAACTATTTGACAATGGGAACAGACAGTGGACAGATGAGACAACATGCAGCAGATGGCTGCATGGGGATCAGATGAAAACGGACTGGAATTTACAGACAGGGGGAAGGACAGATGCAGATAGAATTTTTGGGTGCAGCGCATGAGGTGACAGGAAGCTGTCATTATGTAACATTCGGGGATAAACATGTACTGGTGGATTGTGGTATGGAGCAGGGACCGGATCTGTATGTGAATCAGGAGATTCCGGTGAATGCAGCAGCGGTGGATTATGTGTTCGTGACACACGCACACATTGATCATTCCGGTCTGCTGCCGCTATTGTATAATCATGGATTCCGGGGACAGATTTTTGCGACAGAGGCAACAACGCAACTCTGTAATATCATGTTAAAAGACAGCGCACATATCCAGATGTTTGAGGCAGAATGGAGAAACCGGAAAGCAAAACGGGCCGGAAAACCGGAAGTGGTACCAATGTACGATATGAATGACGCAATGGGGGTGCTGACACACTTTGTGCCGTGTGAATATAACAGCATTGTGGAGATCTGTGACGGATTAAAGGTACGGTTTGTGGACGCAGGACATCTGCTTGGCTCGTCCAGCATTGAGATGTGGATCAGAGAGGACGATGAAGAAGTCAAAGTTGTATTTTCGGGGGATATCGGAAACGGCAATCGTCCACTGATCAAAGATCCACAGTATATCAAAGACGCGGATTATGTTGTAATGGAGTCCACGTACGGTGACAAAGAGCATGAGACACCGCCGGACTATGCAGTCGCACTTGCAGGGGTATTGAAGGATACCTTTACAAGAGGTGGAAATCTTGTGATCCCTGCATTTTCCGTAGGAAGAACGCAGGAGATGCTTTACTTTATCCGAAGGATCAAGACGGAACATCTGC
>OGOL01001627.1_pt1 | contig 20088 bp, 17 predicted proteins | sample 1552641 | NCBI WGS metagenome assembly OGOL01 (sample SAMEA2580140, study PRJEB22360) | human gut metagenome | biome: human gut; feature: human-associated habitat; material: faeces | place: Denmark | collected 2008/2010 | reverse complement strand
CCGTGCATCCTGCCGCTGGGCGAAGTGTCGCTGCTGGGTGCCGACGGCGGCACCGGCAAGGGCATCTGGCAGGCACAGCTCATTGCCTATGTGACGGCGGGCAAGACCTCCGGCTTTTTTCCGCTGCCGCCGCAGCAGACCGGCAAGGTGCTGCTGCTTGCGGGTGAGGACGACCCCGGCAAGGTGCTCAAGGCCCGTCTGCTGGCGGCCGGGGCCGACATGAACCGGGTGCTGGTGCTGACCGCCGACGACTACTTTGGCAAGACCGGCCAGCCCCTTACCCTCAAGGACCAGGCACTGGCGGATTTTGCCGCCAAGGCCGGGCCGCTGCTGCTCATCGTGGACCCGCTGCAGAGCTTTCTGCCCTCCGATGTGGAGATGGCAAGCCGCAACCAGATGCGCAGTGCCCTGCTGCCGCTGCGCGCCATTGCCGCAAAGCAGGGCTGCGCGGTGCTCATCGTGATGCACTCCAACAAAAAGCAGGGCGTTTCCGGCCGCGCACGTCTGGCCGACAGCTCGGATATCTGGGACATGGCCCGCAGCGTGCTGATGATGGGCCGCGCCAAGAACGACGGCAAAATTTATCTCAGCCACGAGAAAAACAGCTACGCCCGCCCCCAGCAGACGGTGCTGCTGCACATCGACGATGTGGAGGTGGAGGGCGTAAAGACCGCGCGGGCCGTGTTTGACGGCTACACCGACAAGAAGGATGCCGACTTCATTGAGGAGCGGCGGGTGCGCACGGCGGAGACCCGGCAGGACACCCGCAGCGCCATCCTGAACGTTCTGTCCGAGAGCCGCCTTGGGTCGATGCCCAGCAACGAGCTGCGCGCCGCCGTCCTGCGGGAGATCGGGTGCAGCGACAGTACATACAACCGTGTGTACAGTGAGCTTGTAAAATCCGGTGAGATCGCAAAGCACCAGATCAATCAGGGCGGCAACGTACGCAGTTGGTTCACTGCCATGCCCTACCGTGGAGAAACAAGTGACAAAGTGGCAAAATTATAACGCATCTATGTTTATAATTGTCTGTTTGTCAATTTGACAAAGTGACCCTTGCTGACAAAGTGACTCTGTTTGCCACGCTGTTGTCAGTTTATCAGCTTGACAAAGTGTCTTTTTTACGCTCATTCGTCAAAAATCAGTCACTTACTCAGATAACGCTCCTACAGTAGCACCTGATAAAGTTCCCTGAAACCATAGGCTGCGTGCTGGGAGCTTTCTCCGCGAACAGCTCGGAACCCACGGTTCCGCCCCTGTGCTTACGCACGGGGCCCCACTTCCCGGACATTCGCTGGAGAAACTCCCAGCCCACAGCCCAGCCCACAGCCCAGCCCGCACCTTAACTCCTCGCCAGCTCCTCCACCGTGATGCAGCACACGGCAAAGGCCAGCAGGGCGCAGTCCAGCGGCACGCGGCGCAGCACCACCACCCGTTCGGTCAGGGTGGTAAAGGTCTGCACGGCCTGCACCGGCACGGTGCTGCCCAGCCAGAACAGCGCCACCGAAAGCGGCAGATGCACCGCCCGCGCTGCCAGCAAAGGCCGCAGCGAGATCTCGGCCGGGCAGATGGTGCGCACCTGCAAAAGCACCGACACCCCCTGCACACTGAGCGCCGCACAGCACAGCGTGCTGGCCCACAGCCCGGTGCGGGCGGCCTGATCGCAGCCGGAACACACTTCCAGCAGCATGGCGGGCAGCGCCGCCCACGGCTGTGGCAGCAATGCCCCGCCCCCTGCCGCCAGCAGCCGGAAGTACAGCACAAAGCCGCAGAGCTTCAGGTAGGTCACTGCCGCCTGCGCGATCACCGCGTCCAGTGCGGGCAGCGGAATGGTTTCCCCCTGCGCGGGTGGAGCCTGCCCGGCCCCGCCCTGCATCCGGCACAGCAGCGCCGCCGTGAGGTATCCCGCCAGCAGCTGGGCCGCAAACAGCCGCACCCCCACCGCGCGGCTGCCCAGCATCTGCTGCCCTACCGTGAGGATGACAAAGGACGGTCCGCTGCACACACAGGCGGGCAGCAGCGCCGAGGCCTGCCGGGAAGTGAGCTGACCGGTGCGCACGGCTTCGGACGCAGCCACCGCCGCCGGTGCAAAGCCCCCCAAGGCCCCAATGAGCAGCACGCCGCCCGCACCCTTTGCCCGGATGCCCATGAGCCGCGCCGCAGGCCGGAACACAAAGCCCAGCCACTGCCCGGCCCCGCAGCCTGCCGCCAGCGCCGATACGATGAGGAACGGAAACAGCGATACCAGCAGCGGCCCGCCGCACAGCCGCAGCCCCGCCTGCAGGGCATCGGCACAGCGCTGCGGCGCGGCAAACACCAGAAACGCCGTGTACCCTGCCAGCGCCAGCAGCACGCCCCGCCGGAAATTCCAGCTTCGATTCATAACTCAGCCCTCCGCATCCATATATATGTAGCAGCGCGCCGCGGGCAGAACTGCGGGATGGGAGGGAATGGGATGTGTGCCAAGCGCAAAAAGCGGCTTTTGCTGCAAAGCTGGCTGGCCCTGCTGTTCCGTCAGCCGCCGCAGGGCTTTTACCACGCCCCTGCCGTCTACCTGAGCGGGGGCCGCATGGAGGTGGAGCACTTTTGCCGCATTCTGGCCTACAGCCCCGACCGGCTGTGCCTGCAGATGCCCCATGGCCGGTTGACCATCTACGGCGACGGGCTGAAGATCGTCACCCTTACCGCCAGCCGCCTGACCCTGCGGGGGCGGTTCGTGCGCACGGACTTTGCGGATGACTAGGAGGTGCCCATGGAACCGGTAAGCCTTTGGGCCGCGGTGGAGTTCACCGCATGCAATGGCAGCACCGAAGCCCTGCTTACCGCTGCCGCCCGGGCCGGGCTGCACCCCTATGGGGTAACAGCCCTGCCGGGAGGGTTTGGCGGGCGGTGCGCCGCGTGGCAGTACCCGCGCCTTGCCGCGCTGGCCCGCAAGCACCGGGTGCGGCTGCGCATCCGCCGGAAGCTGGGGCTGTATTTCTGCCTGCGCCCCTTGCTGCGCCGGGCCGGGCTTTGGGCGGGGCTGGCGGTGTTTGTGCCGCTGCTGCTCTTTGCACAGCAGTTCGTCTGGTATGCGGACACCTCTTCCCTCACCACCGGACAGGCTGCGCGGGCCTGCGCCGTCCTGCGGGAAGCGGGCCTGCAGCCCGGTGCGGCTGTGACCGAGGCAAAGCTCACCGCCGGGGAGTACGCCCTTTTGCACAGCGGCGAGTTCTCCTGGGCCAGCCTGAATTTTGCCAAAGGGCGGCTGGTGGTGGAAGCCGCCGCGGCCAGGCCCAAGCCGGACATTGCCGCCGGAACGCTGCACGGCATCCGGGCAAAATGCGGCGGCACTGTGGTTCGCACGAACCTTACCAGCGGCACCATGCTGGTGCAGCCGGGCCAGCAGGTGGAAGCCGGGCAGGGCCTCATTGGCACAGCCCGCGCCGAGCGGGACGGCACCCTGATCTTTGCGCCCGCCGCCGGAACGGTGGTTGCGCAGTTTGAGTGGAGCGACACCCGCACCGTGCCCTTGGAAGAGACGGTGCAGCAGTACACCGGCGCGTGCACCCGCGCATACCGGGTGACAGCGTTCGGGCACACCTTCTCCCTGCCCGCCGCGCCTGCGCCAGAACATGCGGCGGTGGTCCTCCGGCACTTCCAGCCGGAGGTGCCGCTGCTGGGCCTTGCTCTGCCCTGCTCTGTGGAGGAGACCTGCCGCTATGTGCAGCAGCCGGAAACGCTGCACCGCACCGAAGCGCAGGCCGCCGCGCTGGCCCGGCTGCAAAGCCTGCAGGCGCTGTACGCCGCATGGCCGGACGCGGAGCACATCGCCCGCAAAGAGGACTGCACCGTGAACGGCAATGTACTGGACTATACCGTCACCTACACCGTGGCAGCGGACATCTGCGGGTGAAAGGATTCCCGTTGTAATTCGCCAAAAAGGATGTTAAACTAAAAACACCACCCCAAAGGGTGGCGTTAAGGTGCTGCAACAACGACGACTGCTGCCAGTGGCAGAAACAAGGAGAAGTTGTTGGGGCCGCGGCCAGCAAGACGCAAGCGAGAGCGAAGCGGATGCTGGGTGCCGCAACCCGACCTGCAAGCGCAGGTGGTCATGCTTCCCTCCGGCAAGCGTCCGGGGGACGTAAAAGCTTATTGTTTGTTCCCCCGTTCGCAAACGCGGAAGGGGGGATGCATCATGGTGTTGAACGATGTTCTGCAGCTGTTCGTCATTGTTGGCGGCACAGTTGGGATTACATTTCAGATCGCATGGGCAATCTTCAAAGAGATCCATAACAATAAGAAATGACCGCCCCAGACTCCCAAACCTGAGCGGTCATTCTTATTGACTCCTTAGCCGAAGGGAAGCTGACCATTGCGGACAGCGCCTTTTCTGTTTGTAGTATAGTTGTTTTTTAGCGGTTTGTCAAGTCCCCTGCTCTGCAGCGGCACGCTCCGCCGCCTGCGCGTCGTACTCGGCAAGCAGGTCGTTGAGGTCGTACTGGTACTTGCTGTGGCAGAAGTGGCACACCACCTCGCAGGCGGGGTCCTCGTCGCGCATCCTCACCAGCTCCTTGCGGCCAAGGCTGAACAGCATCTCCTTGGTGCGCTCGGCGCTGCAGTCGCACTGGTAGTGCACATCGCGCTCGTCCAGCACGTTGGGGGCAAAGCCCGCCAGCGCCAGCTGCATCATGTCCTCGGGGGTCTTGCCCTCGTGCAGCAGGGTGGTGACGGACGGCATGGCCGCGATGTTCTTTTCCAGCTGATCGATCTCCGCATCGGTGGCACCGGGCAGCAGCTGCACCATAAAGCCGCCTGCGCACAGGATGGACAGGTCCTTGTCCACCAGCACGCCCAGCGCCATGACGGTGGGCACCTGCTCGCTGTAGGCGTAGTAGGCGGTCAGGTCCTCGGCGATCTCGCCGGAGACCAGCGGCACCTGCCCCACGGTAGGCTCCTTCTGCAGGCGGTTATCCCGGATGACGGTGAGCACACCGTCTTTGCCCACAGCGCCGCCCACATCCAGGTGGCCGTTCGGCTTTGCGGGCAGCTCCACCAAGGGGTGATCGATGCAGCCCTTCACGTTGCCGGTGCCGTCGGTGCAGGCAATGACCACGCCCGCCGGGCCGCCGCCGGACACACGCAGGGTGATCTGGTCACGGTCGTCCTTGAGCATGGAGCCCATCAGGGCCGCGCCGGTGAGCAGACGGCCCAGTGCCGCGCTGCAGGTGGCGCTGGTGGTGTGCAGCTTTTCGGCCTTGCGGACGATCTGGGTGGAATCCACGCCGCAGAACACGACCCCGCCGTTCTCCGACAGGCCGCGGATCAGATTTGCCATAAAGTTATCCCTCCAATTGTGTATACTGCTTGACTGCGCAGAAGAAATAGCGCTGGCTGTCCTCGGTCAGCGGGCCGAAGGTCTCGCCGTCGCAGACGCTTTCCAGCGCAAAGCCGTGCTTTTCCAGCGCGGTGCGGATGGTGTCAAGGTCATAGGTGTACTCGCAGAACTGCTCGTGGAAGTGCTCGCCGGTCTCGTGGTAGTCGATGTCCACGGTGATCTCCACGCGGCGGTTGGCGGCATCGTAGTGGTTGCGCCACACACAGGCGGCATCCTCTTCCTCAAAGGTGAACGCGTTGTCGCCCAGCACGTTCCGGTGCTTGTAGGGCGTGTTCATATCGAACAGGAACACCCCGCCCTTCTCCATGAAAAAGCCCGCGTTGGCAATGGCGGTGTCCAGGTCCGGGATGTGGTTGAAGGTGTCAAAGGTGGACACCGCGCCCCGGATGGTGCCGTACAGATCCAGCTTGAGCAGGTCCTGCCGGAGCAGCAGCAGCCTGCCGGAAAGGCCCAGCTGTTCGGCCTTATCGCGCACAACGCAGAGCATCTCCTCGGACTGGTCAATGCCGATCATATCATAGCCCGCCTGCGTGAGCATCAACGTCAGCTCACCGGTGCCGCAGCCAAGGTCGGCAAGGATGCCGTCGTGGATGCCGTGCTCCTTGAGCTTTGCATGGATGTGGGCATACAGGGCATCATAATCGGCCTCGCCGTTGAATTCATCGTAGAAATAGGCAAATTCGTTGTAGGCCATGGTTTACTCCGCTTCCTGTTCCCCGGCCACAGCGGCATTGAGCACCGCCTGCAGCTCCGGGATGCCGTAGCCGTTCTCGCCGCTGGTCAGCACCACCTTCTGGCAGCCATAGGGCAGGCAGACCTTTTCAAAATCCTCCTGTGTCTTGGCCAGCTGGCTCTTTTTGAGCTTATCGGCTTTGGTCAATGCCACAACAAAGGGGATCTGATGGTAGTGCAGATACTTCAGCATCTGCAGGTCATCTGCGCTGGGGGCATGGCGGCAGTCGATGAGCTGCACCAGCAGGGTATGATGCCGGGGAGCCTCAAAATAGCTGTTGATGAGGTCATCCCAGCGCTCGCGGTCTGCATTGCTGACCTTGGCATAGCCATAGCCGGGCAGATCCACAAAATAGCAGTTGTCCACCTCATAGAAGTTGATGGTGGCCGTTTTGCCCGGTGTACTGGACACGCGGGCAAGGTTCTTGCGGTTGCACAGCTTGTTGATGAGGCTGGACTTGCCCACGTTGGAACGGCCTGAGAAGCTGAGTTCCGGACGGTCACTTTCGGGCAGCTGGCTGGAAATGCCGTAGCTTGCAATAAAATCCGCTTTGTTGTAGTTCATCGTTTGCTCCTTTGATTAACAGACAGCCCCCGGCTTCGGTTTTTCCGGTGCGGGCGGGATGGCCGCTTCCACCGGCTTTGCCTTTTTGGCGGGGTGCGGATGACGGGCAGAAACGCTCTTGGGCTTGAGCAGAGCGGCATTGAGCACCTGCGCGAGGTCAGACATGGGCAGGAAGGTCAGATTCTTCTTCACCTCGTCATCCACCTCGTACAGGTCCGGAACGTTATCCTTGGGGATGAGCACGGTTTTCATCCCCTCACGGTAGGCAGCCATGCTCTTTTCGCGCAGACCGCCGATGGGCAGCACATTGCCGTGCAGGGTGATCTCGCCGGTCATGGCAACATCACCGCGCACCGGGATGCCGGATAGGCAGGACACCAGAGCCGTGGTCAGAGTAACACCGGCGCTGGGGCCGTCCTTGGGCACGGCACCCTCGGGGGCATGGATGTGCAGATCGCATTTCTTCAGCCGCTCAGGGTCGATGCCGTATTCCTCGGCGTGGACACGGACATAGGTGATGGCCAGCTGGGCACTTTCCTTCATCACGTCGCCCAGCGAACCGGTGACGGTGATCTTGCCGCTGCCATTGTCCATGACCTGCACTTCGATGGGCAGAGTCTCGCCGCCGATGCTGGTCCAGGCCAGACCGTTGGCAATGCCGATGGCATTGGTCCGGTTGAGGAAATCGGGCTTGACGAAGCGGGGGCCCAGCAGCTCTTCCAGGCTGCTGCCGGTCACAGAAACGTTTTCTGTTTCACCGGACGCGATCTTGCGGGCGCACTTGCGCAGGACACTGGTGATGGTACGCTCCAGGGTGCGGACACCGGCCTCACGGGTGTAGCCGTCAATGATGCCGTAGAGTGCGCTCTGGGAGAAGGTGACCTTTCCGGCCAGACCGCAGGCCTTGAGCTGCTTGGGTACCAGATGCTTGCGGGCAATGTTGTATTTCTCCACCCGGGTATAACTGGGCAGCTCAATGACATCCATGCGGTCACGCAGAGGGCCGGGAATGGCGCTCAGATCATTTGCCGTGGTGATAAAAAGCACATGGCTCAGATCAAACGGCATATCGATAAAGTGATCATTAAAGGTGGTGTTCTGCTCGGGATCAAGAGCTTCCAGCAGGGCAGCAGCCGGGTCACCCCGGAAATCGCCCGCCAGCTTGTCGATCTCATCCAGCAGCATCAGGGGGTTGGAGCTCTTGGCGGAGATCATGGCGTTGATGATCTTGCCGGGCATGGCCCCGATATAGGTGCGGCGGTGGCCGCGGATCTCTGCCTCATCCCGCACGCCGCCCAGGCTGATGCGCACATACTTACGGTTCAGGCTCTCGGCAATGGAGCGGGCAATGCTGGTCTTGCCGACACCCGGAGGGCCGACCAGGCAGATGATCTGACCCTTGACATCCGGAGCCAGCTTGCGGACAGCCAACACCTCAAGAATGCGGTCCTTGACTTTCTTCAGGCCGTAGTGGTCGCGGTCAAGGATGCGCTGTGCCTTGGCGATATCGAGGTCGTCCTCGGTAAAGCTGTTCCAGGGCAGATCCAGGCAGGTATCCAGATAGGTGCGGATGACCGTTCCCTCCTGGTTACTGCTCTGCATCTTGGCAAGGCGGTCCACTTCCTTGAGCAGTTTCTTCTCCCGCTCCTTGTCCAGATGCAGCTCCTGGATCCTGCGGCGGTACTCCTCGGCCTCTGCCGTGGTATCATCGTCCTCGCCCAGCTCCTGGCTGATCATGTGCATCTGCTCATGCAGGTAGTAATCACGCTGGTTCTTATCCATGGCCTCGTCCACTTTCTGGGCGATCTCCTTGTCGATCTCCAGCATCCGGCGCTCCCGATGCAGGCGTTCCACCAGCAGGCGCAGACGGCCGATGAGGGTGCTTTCTTCCATCACAGCCTGCTTATCCTCAAAGCGGAAGAGCAGATTGGCAGGGATGTACTCGCACAGGAAGGAGGGGTCGTTATTCGAGGTAACAGCAAACACCACGTCCTTGCTGATGCGGGGATTCATAGAAAGCACCGCGTCGAAGCTCGTTTTTACGTTACGGAGCAGGGCCTCCGCCTCGGTCTCTTCCTCTGCCTTGATGGGGCGCACGGGAGCCGGCCGCACCGATGCCAGCAGGAAGCTGCCTTCGGTATCCAGCTCGGTGCGCTTGGCGCGGAACTTGCCCTCCACCAGAATGCGCACCAGATCATCCGAAACACGCATGACCTGCTTGATCTCGGCCACAACGCCGTACTGGTACATCTCCTCTGCCTTGGGGTCCTCAGCCTTCATATCCTTCTGCGCAATGAGGAACACCTCGGATTTATTCCGCACGGCCCATTCCACAGCGGCAATGCTCTTGTCACGACCTACCTCAAAATGCAGCAGGTTGTTGGGGAACACCACCAGCCCACGCAGGGCAATGGCGGGAAGATGGAGGATATTGCGCTCCACCTTGACAGTCACTTTTTCAGACATAAACTCATACCTCCCAGCTGCCCCGCGCCAAAGTGCGCTATCCCGTGGGCAGTTTTTTTGTTGGGTAAAAATTCAGATTTGATTTATTATATCGGATTCCAGCCCCGGTTGCAACCGGGCAGCTCATCCTTTGCGGTTTTCCTGGATATTATAACCCAGCCGTCCCAGTGCAGGCAGCATGGCCCGCAGGGTGACACTGGTGAGCATTCCCATCACAAGGCCCAGCACCAGCATGACCGGTGCATAGTAAAGGGACACTGCTGTGGAAAGGATGACGCTGGCTCCCAGCAGCTGGCCGATGTTATGGGCCAGCGCGCCGCAGACCGACAGGATGAACCAGGTAGGCCGCAGCGGGCAGTGATAGTAGAGCAGCCACATCACCAGCAGTGAGAGCAGACCGCCGCAGAGGGAAAGAAAACCTGCCGTCCAGCCGGAGACCAGAAAGACGAAGAACGCCTTCAGCACATCCAGCACAAGGGCCTGTTTTGGCCCCATGAAGAACAGGGCATACATCACCACAATATTCGCCAGACCCAGCTTCATGCCTGGCAAAAGCCCGGGGATGACCAATGTGCCCTCGATGAAAGAAAGCGCCATCGCCAGAGCAAACAGCAGACCTGAAAGGGCGATGCTGTGCGTTTTGTTGTAATTGCGGCGGTTATAGGGCATCATTGTTCTCCTTTGCAGCGGATTATTCTTCACCAGCAGCCTGTTCGTACTGCTCCTGCTCTTCCATTGCCTTTTCCCAGGCAGCAAACAGCTCCTCCTGATGGAAGCGCAGATCACTGAGCTCATCGCTCTTTTGGCGGAGCAGATCGGGGTCATTGTAGACCTCCGGGGAGTTGATCTCATTGTCAAGCTCCACTTCCCTTGCCCCGCAGGCTTCCATTTCATCCTCGCAAGCCTTGATCTTGGCCCGCAGCTCCGCGCGGCGGCGGCGCTGCTCCTTGCCGTAACCGGCCTTGGCGGGCTGATCCCCGGCTTTTTCCGGAGCGGCAGCAGAAGCGGCACGGCCCATCAGGGCATCGTAGCTCGGATACAGGGTGGCCTTGCCATCTTCCAGATAGAGGATGGGACAGCCCAGACTGTTCATCAGATGGCGGTCATGGGTGACCATGAGCAGCGTCCCGGTGTATGCCATCAGGGCCTCGGTCAGGTTCTCGCGGGTGTAGATATCCAGGTGGTTGGTGGGCTCGTCCAGAAACAGCAGATTGGGCCGCTCCAGCACGATCTCAGCAAAGCGCAGGCGGGCCAGCTCGCCGCCCGAAAGTGCCTCGCAGGGCTTAAACACTGTCTCGCCCCGGAAACCCAGCTTTGCCAGATGGCTGCGCACTTCCAGCTCCGTCATCCGGGGATACTTGTTCCAGATGACATCGATCACCCGGCCCTGTCCCAGACGGTTCTGCTGCTGGGCAAAAATGCTGGGCCGGGCTCCCGTACCCAGCCGTACCATACCGCCGGAGGGGCGGCGCTTACCATCCAGCACCTGCATCAGGGTGGATTTACCCGCACCGTTGGGGCCCGCGATCACCAGCCGCTGACCCCGGCAGACCGTGTAGGTAAAGGGTTCCAACAGGGTGCGCTCCCCGATCCTGATGGTCAGGTTCTTCATCAGCACCAACTCGTTCCACGGCTCCACATCATACTCAAAGCGGAACTTGAGCTGGTTTGTTTCATCCTTTGGTGCTTCCGTGATCTCCAGCTTTTCCAGCTGTTTGCGGCGGCTCTGAGCCATCTTGGTGGTGGAAGCGCGCACAAGATTGCGGTCTACATAATCCTGCAGCTTTTCAGCCAGTGCTACATCTGCATCGTGCTGCTTCTGGCGCAGGGCATCGGCAGCTTCCTTCTGGGGCAGATAGGCTGAGAAGTTGCCCTTATAAGTGGTCATGGTCTGGAAGGAGACCTCCCAGATCCTGGTGCAGATATTGTCCAGGAAATAGCGGTCATGGCTGACGACCAGCACGGCACCGGAATAGCCCTTGAGGTAATTCTCCAGCCATTCCATGGTGGCAAAATCCAAGTGGTTGGTGGGCTCGTCCAGAATCAGGACATCCGGCTTTTCCAACAGCAGCTTTGCCAGACGAAGGCGCGTCAGCTCACCGCCTGAAAGCACAGCGATATTCTTCGTCCAGGTATCCTGCGCAAACCCCATACCGGACAGCACCTTTTTGATGTTGACATCCATATTGTAGCCGTCAGCGGCATCAATGATGTTCTGCAAGGCATCGTGCTGTTCCAGCAGAGAGGCATCCTCCGGGCTGGCGGCCATTCTGCGCTCAAGGATCTGCATCTGGGCCATGGCATCCAGCACATGGGCAAAGCAGGAGCGCATCTCACCATAGATATCCAACGTGGGGTCGAGCTTTGCATTCTGCTCCAGATAGCCCAGCGTCACACCATGGGTCACACTGAACTCACCCTCGTAGTCCGTATATTCGCCGGTCAGGATCTTCAGCAGGGTCGTTTTGCCTGCGCCGTTCTGGCCCACGATGCCGATGCGGTCCTCCCGTTCGACACTGGCCGTGACATCATGCAGGACGATCTTCTCGCCAAAGCTCTTGCCCAGCTTTTCCAAATGTATCAGCATTGTTCGTTTTCCAATCTCTCACACAGGCCGCACAGCATTACAGCTGGTGGCGGCGATTCTTCAGGCCCACATTGGCCAGTTCCTCCGGCTCCATCACCAGCGGGTAAAGCTCCTCGAGGCTGCTGATCTCATAGGTAGGCACGACCTTGCCGGGATTCTCGGCGTGGTTGGGGTTATACCAGCAGGTATCCAGCCCGGCGTTCACACCGCCCTGCACATCACTGCTCAGGCTGTCGCCCACCATCAGCACATGCTCACGGTTCTCCACGCCCAGCGCACGGAGCGCGGCATCAAAAATCTTGCGGTTGGGCTTTTCGCTGTCCATTTTTTCAGAAACGAACACATCCTCCACAAAATCCAGAATGCCGGATTCCCGCACACGGCGGCTCTGCACCCGGTCAAAGCCATTGGTCACCACAGCCAATGTTGCCACTTCGGAAAGCTCCCGGAGCACGTCCAACACGTTGGGAGATGTCAGGTCAGGGTGGGTAGAGAGCTGATCCAGATAGAATTTGTTCATCTCCACACCGTTGCCTGCGGCATTCACTGCCTTCAGAAAGCGGGTGAACCGCTCCCCCATCAGCTTGTCCCGGCGGATCTGACCCTTTTCCAGCTGCCGCCAGAGCTCCTCGTTGATGGTGCGGTAGGTCTGCACCGTCTCGGCATCCGGCTCAATGCCGTACTCCCGCAGGGTGTCAGCCAGCGCCTTGTTTTCCGCTGCATCAAAATCCAGCAGCGTATTATCAGCATCAAACAGAACACAATAGTATTTTGCCATGGTTCATTACCCCTCTTTCATACTTGTGTCATTTTCCGGGACGCTTGTCCCCGATCACCGGGGAATTTTTCCCAGATCAAAAGAACAGCGAGAAGCCAGCCCCGCCCCGGCAGAGCTGGCTTCCGGTTATTCCTGAACTATCTCATAGGTTTCATCATCGGTCTGCACCGGGGAATTGTCCGCGCACGGATCTTGCGCGGTGCAGGGTTTGTCAACGTTTCTGGGCATCTGCTCCTCGGTCACGCCGTTGTCCACATTCTCCCAGTCCATCTCATACCAGTCCACACTGCCATCGGTCACAGTTCCCTCACCGGGCAGCCCGGGGATCTTGATCTCTTCACAGAACATCCGGCTCCCTCCCTTCTGCCCAGCCTATGCGGGCAGACAGAAAAAGGTTTACCGGCTGGCTTCTGCTTCGGTGGAAGCGGAAGCCCCCTCTGCGGGCTCAATATCATTTTCAACCGAAGCGGAGACCGATTCACTGTTGGTCTGCTCCTTGGATTCCGTTTTGCCCTCAGAAGCAGTGCTGCTGGAGGACGAAGTGCTCTCTGCCTTGCTCTCCGAGCTGCTGTGAGAAGAAGAGGTGCTCTCGCTCTTGGATTCGCTCTTACTCTCACTTTCCGCCGTGCCGTGGGAAGAACTGCTGCTCGTGCTCTCAGACTTGCTGCTCTCCGAAGAGGACGCGGATGTACTGCCGGAAGAAGTAGAAGAGCTGCCGGAATTTGAGCTGGAGGCGGGCTCCGGGCTGACCGTGATGGTCAGCGCATTGCTGACCACGGCACAGTCGTTGTACACGACCACCGCATAGATCTTATAGCTGCCGCTGGTGATGGCCGAAGCGGACACGGTGACCGTAGTCTGACCTGCGGCCTCCTTCACTTCCTGACCGTTGGCGAACCAATGCAGGTTTTCACTCTTGGCATATTTACCCTCCAGCGCAGCCTTAAAGACATAGGAACCGGCGGAAGCCTTACCTTCCGAGATGTGAACGGAAGCAGCTGCAAACACGGCTGTCACGTCCAGATTCTGCTTGAAGCCGGTATCGGTACGGGTCTTGCTGGTCACGCCGTCGCTCCACTTGACGAACACATGGCCCTCCGCAGGGGTGGCCGTGACAGTCAGCGACTGGGATGCATCTGTGATGCCGTATGTCAGGCTGGTCTTACCGCTCTCGTTCCCACAGCTCAGGGTGCCGCCGCCGCTCTTTTCCACCTGATAACGGGCCTCAAACTTAACGCTGGCTGTCTCAGAGCTGCTGACGCTTTCACTCTCGCTGGAAGAAGCGGGCTCTTCCGAGCTGGGAGCCTGCACCGCCGAGCTGGGGTTGGATACATATTCCAGTGTGCGGGTGGGGATATTATTGGTGTCCGGGCGGCGATCCTCGGTCTGGTAGGCGTGGGTGCGCAGATAGCTCAGCGCGGTCTTGAGACCGGCGCTTTTGAGGTGGATATCACCGTCCGTGTAGTAATCCGGCTGGCCGTAGCCATTTTCTCCCTTGAGGACCTCCGCCGTATTCAGAAATTTGACCCCCAGCTGTTCACACATGTTGAGCAGTGCCATATTAAAATCATCGATCTTGGCTTGATCCATGTGGGGGTAATTGGAGTGATTCTCCGGGATAGGAGGCACCGTGTTCACGATGATATCAGTGTAGGGGTAAGCCTCCTGAATGGCCTGCACCAGCGCGGTATAGTTGCTGATAAAATCAGCCACCTCCATGCCGGTGTCGTTGGTGCCAAAGGTCATCACAACGCGGCGGGGCTTCATTTTTGCCACCGCCTGTGCGATGGTGTAGTGGGTGGTGTCATTCTTAAAGGTGACGATCCCTTCGTTCAGGGCCACCTGGGTGCCAATGCCCTCCTTGGCGCAGAACTGCTGCAAGGAGATCAGGCCGTTGTTATACAGACGCACGGTATTGGAATCTCCCAGAAACAGGGTGCTGTCCAGATATTCCGTGCCCGCATCCGCTGTTTCAGTCAGCAGAGCACTGGAGGTGTTATCGATCTGATAGTGATTGGCAAGATCTGTGCTTTCACCGTCCCCGGTGGTGTCCGTCGGCACGGAGTCTGCGGGTGTGCCGGGCGTTTCCGGTTTTCCCCGTTTGAGCAGGGTCAGGGTGATGCCTACGGTCAGCAAAGCCGCCAGTGCGCAGACCACACAGACCAGAACGGCCTGCCGCTGCAGCGATGTCATAGACTGTTTTTCCGATTGATTCTTATGATTCATGTTATATTCACCACTTATCCTATCGTTCAACCGTTTGCACGGCAGGCCAGGAGCTTGTCCGTCAGCTCTTCGCAGCTTTCCGCCAGCAGAACCGGACCAAAGGGCTCCAGTTCTTCCCTGCTGCCGTAGCCATACAGGGCACCGGCGGCATCCAGCCCGCAATCAGCGGCACCGCGCATATCATCGTTGCGGTCGCCCACCATCAGCACCCGCTTGCCCTGTACACAGGGCTGGGTGAGAACATAGCGCACCACTTCCGTTTTGGTATCCCGGCTCTCATCCATGGATGCGCCGCCGATGAAATCAAAGTAAGGGGCCAGCCCCTGTTCTTCCAGAATGGGGGTCACGACCACAGTCGGCTTGGAGGTTGCGGTGCAGAGCACAAATCCTGCCTCCTTCAGGCGGCGCAGCATCTCTGCCGCACCGGGATAGGCCGTGCCCTCATGGCTGCCCTTTTCGCGGTAACTCTCCCGATAGAGCTCGGTGGCTTCCTCGATTTTTGCAGGGTCAGAAAAATGCTCTCCAAAGCTCTTGCGGAGCGGCGGCCCCAGATAGCGCCGCAGGTTCACATGGGTGACATCCACGCCCATCTTGGTAAAAACTTCTTCCAGTGTATTCAGGATGCCGGGAGCGGAATCAATCAGGGTTCCGTCCACGTCAAATAAGATCACGTCATAGTGCTGCAAGTTCGTTTCCCTCTCTTTCACACATATACACGGTATAGTATAGCACAGAATTGCGCTTTCAGCAATTCCAACAAATCGTTTTTATTCTTTTTATACAAATCGGTCACAATCTGGCCTTAAAACGCAAAATGCCTGCCCGCCAGAATGCGGACAGGCAGGGGTTCATGCAGGCTTATTGGGCTGCAGCGCCGTTATCAGCGGAGGGATAATAGAGGTTATTGGAGATAAACTCCAGCTTTTCCTTCAACACCAGCTCCAGATTTGCCACGGCGTGCACCATGTTGGTGGCCGAATCGTTCACTTCCAGCAGCTTGCACAGGTCGATCTCGTTCATAGCGAGAGCCGTTTTCATCTTCTGGCTCTCGGCGCAGAGGATGTGGCTCAGAGCACTTTCCTGCAGCGCGATGCTTTCCATCAGATCGATCACAGCCTGACTCAGGGTAACACGGGGCAGGGCCGGACATTCCAGCGTAGTGGGACAATTGATCGTTGCCATAGGGGACTCATCCTTTCTATATAAGGTGTACCCCATCTTATGTTTCCCGCCGTGCTTCCGTTACTGCTTATTTTCCTGTGCAGAGACCTTTTCAATTACGCTCTGGTAACCGCCGGTTCCGTATTGGATGCAGCGATTGATGCGGCTGATGGTCGCCGTGCTGATCTCTACCTCTTTCACGATCTGGTCATAGGTGCGGCCGCCAAGCAGCAGCTTTGCCGCTTCCAGCCGTTGTGCCATATCGGAGATCTCCTTTACTGTGCACAGATCCTCAAAAAAAGCATAGCACTCCTCCCGGCTCTCAAGGCTCAGGATGGCATCGAACAGTGCATCTACGGTCTCGTTTTTTCTGGAATTTTTCTCAGTCATTGCGGTCTCCTCTGCGGCAAACGCCGGAACTTCTGACAGAAAGAATTATATCATGTTATCACTTTAGCACACGAAAGTGTGAAAGTCAAGTCTTTTACGTGAATCGTTTTCAATTCAGCGTGTCCACAGTTTTCTTCTCTTCATAAGTGAAATAAAATCACCTAAAATTTTCCGCCTGTTTTTCTGTCGAATTAGCACATCCTATGAACTGCTCCGAAATATATTGACAAATTATGAAAATGGGGATAAAGTATACACAATTTTCAGGCAAAGGAGCCACAGCGTGACCTCTTTGCCGCATGAAAAGTAAAGGAAAGAGGTAAAAGAAATGAACACGCTGGTCATCGTTTTGATCGCAGCCGTGTGTCTGTTTGGTGCTTACACCCTCTACGGACGCTGGCTGGCAAACAAGTGGGGCATCGACCCCACCGCCAAGACTCCTGCTGCCGTCCATGAGGACGGCCGGGATTACGTTCCCACCAACGGTTGGACTGTTTTTGCACATCAGTTCAGCTCCATTGCAGGTGCCGGCCCTGTTACCGGTGCCATTCAGGCTGCTGCCTTTGGCTGGCTGCCCGTTCTGCTGTGGGTCCTGCTGGGCGGCATCTTCTTTGGTGCTGTTACCGACTTCGGCGCTCTGTATGCTTCTGTAAAGAATGACGGCAAGTCCATGGGTATGCTGATCGAAAAGTATATCGGCAAGACTGGCCGCAAGCTGTTCCTGCTGTTCTGCTGGCTGTTCTGCGGCATCGTTATTGCAGCGTTTGCTGACATGGTCGCCGGCACCTTCAATGCCTATGGCGCGGACGGCGCTCTGGTGGACGCTGCTCAGACCAACGGCGCTGCCGGCATGGTCTCCATCATGTTCATGGTCTTCGCTGTGGTCTTTGGCCTGATCCAGAAGAAGTTCAACTTCTCCGGCTGGAAGGAAAGCGTTATCAGCATCCTCTTCATCGTGCTGTCCTTCGTCATTGGCGCAAATCTGCCCGTCATCCTGGGCAAGGCCGCATGGAGCTATATCACCTTCGTTTATATCTTCTTTGCCGCCGTGCTTCCCATGTGGCTGCTGAAGCAGCCCCGGGACCACATGACCACCTTCATGTTTGTTGCCATGATCGCAGGCGCTGTGGTTGGTCTGGTCGTTGCACACCCCACCATGAATCTGCCCGTTTACACCGGCTTCACCAACGAGAAGCTGGGCACCATGTTCCCCATCCTGTTCGTCACCGTTGCCTGTGGTGCTGTTTCCGGCTTCCACAGCCTGGTCTCCTCCGGTACTTCCTCCAAGACTGTTGAGAACGAGAAGGATATGCTGAAGGTTGGCTATGGCGCAATGATCCTGGAGAGCCTGCTGGCTGTTCTGGCTCTGTGCGTTGCCGGTGCTGCCGCCGCTGCAGACGGCACCCCCGCTGCAGGTACCCCGTTCCAGATCTTCAGTCGTGGTGTTGCCGGTTTCTTCGAGATGTTCGGCGTTCCCGCTTATGCAGCAACGGTCTTTATGACGATGTGTGTTTCCGCTCTGGCCCTGACCAGTCTGGATGCTGTGGCCCGTATCGGCCGCATGAGCTTCCAGGAACTGTTCAGTGTGGACGACATGGAGCACGCTGAGGGCTGGCGCAAGCTGTTCTGCAACGTCTACTTCTCCACCTTCCTCACTCTGGCCTTCGGCTTCCTGCTGACCAAGATCGGCTACGCAAACATCTGGCCTTTGTTCGGTTCCGCCAACCAGCTGCTGAGCGCTCTGGTTCTGGCTACCCTGTGCGTTTTCCTGAAGGTCACCGGCCGCAGCAACAAGATGCTGTTCCCCCCGCTGATCATCATGCTGTGCGTCACCTTCACCGCTCTGGTGCAGCGCCTGATCGCTATGGTCAAGGCCATCAGCACCGCCGCTTCTGTCAGCATTCCTGCGGGCGAGACCACTTGGGGTGCCGTGTTCATTGCCAACGGCCTGCAGCTGATCCTGGCTGTCCTGCTGATCGTTCTGGGTCTGAACATTGTGTTCCACTCCTTCTCTGCTTACAAAAAGGCTGAGCACAACAGCGAGGCCAAAATCTGAGGTTTTCACGGTTTGACCGTAAAATGATAAAAATCTCCCACTGACGACATCGAACCCCGTCAGCGGGAGATTTTATTTTATCCTTTTCAGGTCACAGCATCTTCGCCATGATGATCTCATCCCGGTAGGTGCCGTCTTTCAGTTTAAAGGCCCGGGGCTGGATGCCATAGCGCTCAAACCCAAACTTCTCATAGAGATGGATGGCACGGGCGTTATCGCTGTACACCCCCAGCTCCAGCTGTTCGAAGCCGTTGGTACGGGTCTGGTCAATGGCCAACTGCATCAGATAACTGCCCAGACCGCAGCCCCAGTAATCTTTCCGTACGGAGATGCCTACTACGGCACGATGGCGGTATTTGATATGCGGCCGCACCTGTGCAACACCAAACTCCCCCACCAGCTTTTCTCCGGCAAAAGCGCCCACCTCAAAGTTCACAGGGCTTTCCACGAAGCCTGCGAGCCAGTTCCGCATCGCTTCCAGACTCGCTCCTTCCTCCGGGTATCGGGCCATAAAATGTGTTTCGCTGTAGATTGCATTGCGGAATGCACTCAATGCCTCCGCATCATCGGCGCATAAGCTGCGCACCGTCAGCACTTCCCCGTTGGGCAGTGTGAACGTTCTGGGTTCGATCTTCATGTTTCTCTCTCCTCTTCTTTCAGATATGTGCTCGCTCCCATTCCTGCAGAACAGCCAATTGCAGCTCGGTGTGGAACCAGTGCTCTCCTTCTTCCATGATAGTCAGATGCGCACCCGTCCGTTGTTTGAACTGCTCAAGCACTGCCCTGGAAGTCAGGTTATCCTTTGCGCCATAGAGCACTTGCGTTGGCGCTTTCCAGCGGTAGGGATGCTCCCTCACCCAGCAGAGATACTGCCACGACAACGTCTCATCGAAATCCGTGGAGATCTCCCCTGCTTCTTTCAACTGGGCCTCACTCACATTTGCCCACTGCATCATATTGGTGATAAGATTTTCCATATCTAACACTGGTGAGAGCAAAAGAGTACTCCGTAAAGGCTTTGCCTGTAAGGCCAACATGGAAAACCAGGCTCCAATACTTGTAGCCCGCAGCGAAACATTCTTCCAACGCTCTGCAGCATAGGAATAGACCGCTTCCAACTCTGGAACCGCCACCCACGGCAGCAGCTTCTCGGAGCTGCCCTTGCGCTCTCCATGTTCAGGCAAATCAACAGCAAGAACCTGATACCCTGCTGGGCAAGCAAGCTCTGCAAATGGCAGGGCTTCTTCTTTACATCCCATTTTGCCATGGACATAGAGATATACTTTTCGGCTTTCTTTCCCGTACAGCAAAGCAGGAATACCGCTGATCTCAAGTTTCTGTGTTTTCATCGTAACATCTCCTGTCAGATGCCGCTTTCCTTTTTTCGGTACAGCGGCTGGTTGAGATTCTTCACTTCCAGCTTTCTCTTCATTGTAATTGTTCCTATGATAACACACTTCCCGTTCAAACACAAACAAAAAGAGCTGTGACACCCTATTACAGGTACCACAGCTCTTAAATTCATTCAGTCAGACTGAATTACTTCACCATGCTTGCAACTTCAGCAGCGAAGTCATCAGCACGCTTCTCCAGGCCCTCGCCCTTCACGAAACGGGTGAACTTGACGATCTTGATCTCGCCGCCCAGATCCTTAGCGACCTTAGCGGTGTACTGAGCAACAGACAGATCGCCGTCCTTGACGAACTCCTGATCGACCAGGCAGTTCTCCTTGAAGAACTTCTTGATC
>OGOL01001624.1_pt1 | contig 20118 bp, 20 predicted proteins | sample 1552641 | NCBI WGS metagenome assembly OGOL01 (sample SAMEA2580140, study PRJEB22360) | human gut metagenome | biome: human gut; feature: human-associated habitat; material: faeces | place: Denmark | collected 2008/2010 | reverse complement strand
TTCGGGTCACACCGTTCTCTGCGACAAAATAGTTACTTGTCACTATTAAGCCTTGATATTACTGGCTTTTTTGATTTTTTCGCGTTTTTATTAAGCAAATACGGAATGCCTTGGTGTTCTCTCCTGACAGCTCAAAAAAGCGGTTTGGAGAGAACTGGGAGAGAACTCCGGTATAACCCGTTTTCTCGTGAGGAATGGTGGACATAGGAGAGAACACAAACGAATTTTGAAGTTTTAGGAGAGAACTGAATCATACTATAGGTATCGAACCTATCTGTCAATGGTAATTTAGACGGAGGTTCGATCATGGAAAACCCAAGGAAGAGATATGTACAACAATTCAAGAAATACCCCGATGTAGTGTCTGTACTAACATTTCGTGAAATGTTAGGTGGAATAGGCGATAGCTTTGCTCGGAAGTTAATTCGCGATGGGCTTGTAAAGGCCATCTTTATTAAACCGCACTACTGGATCTTCAAAGAGTCCATTATTGACTATGTATTAAGCGAGGACTACGCGGAGAGAAGGCTGAAGGTGCGGGTATGAAAAACAGGCAGCTTAGTCTTTCGGATATTCAAAAAGACTATATCAGCAAAGAAGAATTTTACCAAATTGCACATATATGCAAGGAAACTGCATTGTGGTTGATAGAAACCGGCAGGGTATCCGCAGAGAAGCCGAAACGAAAAGGATTTGGATACAAAATTGCAAAGGAAGAAGTTGAAAGGTATTTGGCTGATCGTCAACAGAATCCATTGTACTATCTCAAGGGCAAGCGCCACAACTGTATCCCATATACTCCACCGCAGCCATATTCAAGTGAATTAGGCGGCGCTATTCGGTTGGCTGTGGAGCAGGAAATGTCCTCTCTGCCGGATCTGCTGACAGAAAAGCAGGTATGCGCGATTTTGGGATATCGCCCAAAGCAGATATTAGACTGGAAACATTCTGGGAAATTGATTGCTCTGAAATGTTTTAATAAAACATATTTTCCTAAAATTCCACTGATGGATTTTGTTTCTTCAGAAGATTACTACAATTTGCCGTGCAAAGGAAGAAAACACATAGAACTGCTGAGGAGAGTTCAAAAATGAGTATGCATACTATCGCAATCACTAACCAAAAGGGCGGCGTTGGCAAGACAACTACCGCCTTGAATCTCGCATCCGCCCTCGCAGCCGAAGATAAAAAGGTCCTGCTGATCGACAATGACCCCCAGGGCAATCTCACCGCAGCCCTCGGCTATACGCCGGGGGAACAGAAGAATACGCTGGCAAAGCTACTGCTTGTCCAAATTGACTCTCCGGAGGATCTGGAACTCCACCTCGATCGTGCTGTACTACATACCAGCAGCGGCCTTGACCTGATCCCTGCCAACAAGCGGTTAGCGGACGCTGCTGCCCGCTTGCAGGTTATGCAGCTTTCACAGTATAACGCATCTGGCATCTCGGATGACCCTTGCGAGAAGGTGCTGGACAAGCTGTTGGCATCCCTGTGTGGACTGTATGATTACATCATCATAGACTGTGGACTGAAGCATGAACTATTGACCGTTAATGCTCTGGCTGCTGCGGATTACTGCATCATTCCTGTGCAGGCGCACTTCCTTGCAAGTGAAGGGATTCCCGATGTTTTAGAAATGGTGCGCAATGTACAGAATCGATTCAACCCCGATTTGAAGATTGCGGGCATTCTCCTGACTATGTATCAGTCCCGCCCGCAGCTCTGCCAAAGCGTTCGCTCCAGCGTGGGAGAGATCTACGGTGACAGCATTCATGTATTTGACCGCCCCATTGAGCAGACGATCAAGGTTGCGGAGTGCCCGGCAGCAGGCATGAGCATTCTGGATTATGCACCTAAGAATCCTGCTGCTGACTCCTATCGCTCTCTTGCTCAGGAGGTGCTGCGGCTTGGTTAAGAAAAGCATGGATGACCTGTTAAAGCGGCGCATGAGTGCAGCGCAGCAAGCATCAGAGTTGGAAGTAGGCAATGAGGCTTATGAAACCATGTTTCAAGCAAAGGCAGATGTGGCAGCTCCCCGCTTTTGCGAATTGCCGATCAAAAGCCTTTGCCCTTTTCGCACGGCAGACATTGGATTTCGTCCCTACCCGCCCGAAAAACTCCGCGCATTCTCTCAGCAGCTTGCCGAGCAGGGCATCTATGAGCGCATTATCGTTCGCCCAGTTCCAAATAGTGAGCAGTATGAGATTCTTGCCGGACACAATCGTACTGAAGCGTGGCGACTGACCGGACAATCAACAATTCCTGCGGAGGTTGTGGAGGCCGATGACGCGAGAGCAATTTCCATTGCGGTTGCCACCAATCTCCTGCGGCGGCAGGACCTCACCATCATTGAACGGGGCAAAGCGTATAAGGCAATGCTGGATGCGCAGAAATGTCAAGGCACACGAACGGACATTGGAACTTCTGGCGAGAATCGCCAGAAGTTCCTCACCCGCGAAATTGTTGCGGATTTCTTCGGCGTGACGGAGTATGAGATCCGCAAAGCCATCAAGCTGGCAGCACTGATTCCACAGCTTGCTGATATTTTGGAGAACAGTCCACGCAAGCTGCCGATTGCCTGTGCGGAACGCATTTCCGATTATGATGCAGACTCTCAAAGGGCATTTGTAGAAATGTGCACCATTGAGGGATATGTACTCAATAAGTCAACCATACAGAAGATTGCCCATACCTGCCCACCTCCATCCGCTGAGCATCAAGACATTTACGCGGCTTGGCGGCAGGCACGGGCAGACGAAGAACTGCGCCGCGCTACACCGCCTAAGAAAATCACCTTTGACCGCAGAAAATTTGCGCCCTATCTGGATAAGGTGGGGAATGATAAGGAAATCGAGAGCTTATTTTTAGAATTCTTGCGGCAGCGAATTGGCTGATGTATAATCGAAAAAAGAAAGAGAAAGGATAGCAACGCTATGAGCGAACAGGATAAAATTCAGCTTTTTGAAAATCAACCCATTCGCACGGCTTGGAATGAAGAACAAGAGGAGTGGTACTTCTCTGTTGTCGATGTAATCCATGTACTGACTGGAAGCGAGAACCCTCGCAGATATTGGAGTGACTTAAAGCGCAAGTTGAAGTCTGAGGGGGCAACTCAGTTGTACGAAAATATCGTACAACTGAAAATGAAATCGTCGGATGGAAAGAACTATAAGACCGACGCTGCCACAACCGAGCAGCTTCTCCGCATTATTCAGTCTATCCCATCCCCCCGTGCGGAACCGGTGAAACGTTGGCTGGCAGAGGTCGGCAGGGAACGCATTGAGGAGACCATTGATCCGGAGCAGGCCATCGACCGCGCATTGGAAACCTATCTGAAAAAGGGCTATGATCCTGATTGGGTACATCAAAGGCTGCTCTCTATCCGCATCCGAAATGAGCTTACCGATGAGTGGCAGAAACGCGGTGTGGAAAAGGGGCGTGAATTTGCGATTCTGACCGATGAGATCACCCGCACGTGGTCCGGCATGACCACGCGGCAGTACAAGAATCTCAAGGGGCTGAAAAAGGAAAACCTGCGGGACAACATGAGCGATACCGAATTGGTCTTGACTATGCTGGCCGAGGCGTCCACCCGTGATATTTCCAAAGCCTCCAAGCCGGAAGGATTTTTCGGCAGTATGGAGGTTGCCCGACAGGGCGGTGAGGTTGCCGGTGTAGCACGAAAGGCTCTTGAGGAGCGCACCGGCGCTCCGGTTATTACTGCGCAGAACGCTGCGCAGATGAACACCTTGGTTGTGGGCATGATCGAAGAAGCCGCCGCGCTGCCGGCGCAAGCCGAAGCAGATGACAAAGAATAATAAGACTTATGCCAGAAGGCTCGACACCGCAAGGTGCCGGGCCTTTTTCTATCCCATTGTGAGGTACAAAGATGAAAGAAATGAATATACAGTTCCACAAAACACGACCGCAAAATCCGTTTGACGATGGGGCAAAGGCCCGTTTGCACCGTATGGGCCTTCTGAGGATAGATGGAAGTGTGGACGAAGCCACATTGGGCGCCTTGAGCCGCGCCTATTCCGGCTTATTGTTTGATGACTTGTGCGACACTTGCCAGAATTCTTGTGAGATCACAGAGATCCTTCGGAGACTATATGAAGCTGCGGAGCAGGCCGAACCACGGCAAAAGTTTCTGCTGATCTGCCTGCAATACGACGCGCTCTCTCAGCCGCTTCCCAATCCAATTTGGTGGATCAGCGGTGATTCGGAGCTTGCCGGGGACTTTGCAGAGCGTTTTATCTGCCATCTGAAGAAGCTGAGCAAGGCAATGGAGGTGACGGAGCCATGAAGGGAATCCTAATCTATCAGCCAACAAGCAAGTCCGCTCCGCTCGCCGATTTTATTGATGGGCTTGATCCGCGGCTGCGGGAAAAAATCCTCCTGCGGCTGTATTTCCTGACCCAGCTTGAAAAGCCGGAAATGAAAGAACCGCATTTCAAGCGATTTTCAATCGAGCGCTATCGGGATCTCTGGGAGCTGCGGGTGAAGAGCAAAGTGCTCATACGCATCATTTTCTGCACGCTTCCCAATGGAGATGTTCTGCTTTTGCATGGCTTTGTGAAGCGTCAGAAGCGGGATACAATGCAGGCGCTGGAGCAGTCTATCAGAATACTTGACGCGCTGCGGGAACATCCGGAGCGCGCGGTAGAATACAAGATCAAGGAGGAGAAAGCGTCATGAAGCAGGTATCCGGCATACCGCCTGACCGTATGGCAGGAATGCGCATCACAAAAACTATTTGAGAAGGAGGCTCTCCCAAACATGAAAAGAGTAATATCCTGCGTGCTGCTGATGCTGGTTCTTACCTCCAACGCCTTTGCGTTGGAGGTGCCTACGGACACGGTGGTTCAAAACCTCAACGGCAGTCAGCAAGCGATCAAAACCTTTACAGTATCCCCTGAGCAGGACCCTGCGGCACTAATTGAGGAGCCCTTTGAGCTGGAAGGGTATCTCTACACCTTTGCGGACATTGTAAAAAGTGAGAATCCCGTGGAAGAAAAGCGGATTCATACCGAGGTTATCACCGTTGAAACAACGAAAGATGACCTTGCTCTGATTCTGGAGCAGCTTAAGCCCACCATCGAATATGATGACGGCAGATTTCAGGGTACCCTCGCGCTGGATCACACCAGTCTCAATACCGTAGCCGCCGGCTATGCCACGAAAAACTACACGGTGACGGAAACCAAAACCATCGGGCAGCTTGACCGCAACGATATGTCCTATGTCCCCGCGACAACCATCAAGAACGGCAGAACCCTGAGCCTTGCCAATGTGGAGTGGCAGGTCACCGGCACCGATCTTGTGGGTGAGGCGCTGATGCCCTCTCAATATCAGGCTGTTGCTACCTACTCTGCGAAAGCGTCCTATCAGGCGGCTACAGGCTATGTTACAACAGCGGAGTATGTTGGCGATGTGACCCACGAGGGTGTTGAAAGTGTTACTTATGTTCTGACCTATATCGGGACAGAAGCGAACCACAAGGGCGCGGCTGCCGCTCAGGTCGGAGCGTTTTTTGCGGATCACTTTCCTTGGATCTTAGGTGGAATCGTTCTGATTTGCGCCGCTGTTGGCGGCACGCTGCTTGTATGCCGCCGAAAGGCCGTAGTGAAAGCAGAATGTGAAGCGGATGAAACAGAGGAAAACGAAGAAGATCAGGAGGCGTAAAAACATGAAACTCTTTCAGAAACTGGTCTGCATGGCATTGACGGCGACAGCAACAGCATCCCTTTCTATTTGCGCTTTTGCCGCGGACTATACCTTTGACACAGCCGAGGACACCGACTATTACCCTTCGACCTCTTATGAGGACACCTACGGTACCGCGTATCATTACGGCAGCAAAAATCTTGTGGATTATCAGATTCCCGAACTTCCCTACGGCGTTCTCAGCACCACACAAACCGGCGTCATGGAAAAGCTCCGACTCCCCGGCCTACAGCAGACTGTAGGCGGTTTGGCTACCGGTATCTACGGTGTGGATAGTGGCGTAGGTATCCCAGCGGTCACACCCGTCATTCCGTCCTATCAGGAGCCTGCTTATACAAGCGCCAAAGATATGGAGCGAAAGGACGGCAGCATCGGCACCCTGAAAATTCCCTCCCTGGACATCAACATGAAGGTCTGGGAAGGAGAAACCAACGAGAGCATGAAAAAGGGACTGGGACATTACAGCTCCACCTCAGCGTGGGACGGCAATATCGGCGTGTGCGGCCATAACCGGGGCGCCAAGTACACCATCGGCAGCATCAAGGATCTGGAAATCGGTGACACCATCACCTATACCACAATCTACGGCACCCGCACGTATGAGGTCATCCTAGTAAAAACCATCTCCAATTCCGATTGGAGTTACTTGCAGGCAACAGCAGACAACCGTATCACGCTTACCACCTGTCTTGCCAATCAGCCTGAAAAAAGAATTTGCGTTCAAGCAGTGCAAATAACTCAATAAAATGATGGAAAACGGATGAAATTGTGCAAAAAATGTTGTGTCTCCGTTTTATCGGCGTAAAGATTTAAAATAAACCTTTGACAGCCTGAATCTTCTGTATTATCCTCAAATCACTCCGGAGAATCTTAATCAAAAGGAAGTATCAGTTTGGTACAGAATTTCAGACCAAATAGGAAAGATGACGAAATACGGGTCAAAATGGACATCACTGTTGACCTTCCCGCGGAAGTCGCGGAACAGGCAGAACGGATGGGCATTTGCGAGTTTGATCAATGCACCTTTGACGGAGCTACCCGACGCATGACCGCAAGTGTAACCACCGTCTTTTACCGGAAAGGGGCGTGATCATTTGAAGCGGATCCGAGTTATTTCCCTCGCTGTAATTGCTGCACTATCCTTAACAGTAACTTCTTTTGCCGCCGACAGTAGTCCGCAGCAGCAATCTGCTGCCGCTTACCTGCGTGAAGCCGGCATTATGCTGGGCAACGAGTCCGGCGACATGATGCTGGAGCAGGGGCTGACACGGGCGCAGATGGCGGCGATGCTCACCCGAGTTGTCGCAGATCCTGAACAATTTGAAAGGGACAGCACCTTTTACCGCAGCCTATGCAGCTTTACGGACGTTCCGGAATGGGCAAAAGGCTATGTGGGCTACTGCGCCGCAAATGATCTGGTTGCAGGGTATGGCAATGGACGCTACGGCTCCAATGACCCCGTTACTTCTGCGGCGGCCTGCACGGTGATGCTGCGGTGCTTGAATGATGTTGATGCTGTATGGGATTATCAGTCTGCCTGCCGGACTGCTGTTCAGTTGGGACTTGCGGCGGAAGAGATTGTTGCGGACGCCGAGATTACCCGCGGAAATATGGCGGTGCTGATCTGCCACACGTTGGCAAGGCTTGGTTATGACGTGAAATTGTCCGAAACTGCACAGCCAAATCTCTCTGCCAATGGAACATCGGACGCAGCCGCCGTGCAGGAAACAGCAGAGCCCTTCGATGCTGCTGCGGCCAAGCAGGACATCATTGACCGCACCAACGCTTTGCGCCGCGAAAACGGTGTATCAGTCCTGACCGTCAACGGCGAGCTCATGCAGGCGGCGCAGGTACGAGCCGATGAGATGGCTGCGCATACCGTCTATTCGCACACAAGACCGAATGGCGGAAAATTCAATACCGTCACGGATTGTCCCTACATGGCCGAAAATATCCATCGCATCGCAGATTGGACAATGTCCAACCAAACACTTGCCGAACGGGCCGTGGCGGATTGGAGCGCTTCGACAACCCACAACAAGAACATGGTCAACCCAAAGCTATCTGAGATTGGCGTTGGGCTGGCAAGAGGTGTCAATGACACTGGTGACCCGTGCTGGTACTGTGTCCAGCTTTTCCTCTACGATGGATGCTCCGTCACTCGGGTGGATACCCCCACAAACAAATAAATCATCAACTTTCACGCAAGAGCAGGTCGTCAAGATCTGCTCTTTTTATTGCGCTTTTTGGAAAGGAGAAAGACATGAAGTCAATTAAACATCGCTTGTTGTCACTGCTTTTGACGCTGGTGACAGTCTTGAGCCTGCTGCCGACTGCGGCTTTTGCCGCGTCGAACACGGGTTCCGGCCGCAAAATTACCACCAACCAGGCATATTGGAGCACGCGCCTGCTCGCCAACGGTACCCCATACAGCTACCGCCCGCCGCTTGTGGACGGTAAGCTCGTGTACTGCATGGATAGCGGCCTCGGCTATCATTACGCAACGCCTTCGTACCTGAATTCCTTTACATGGACGTCCGGTACCGGCGCGGACGCAGATGCCGTATTGCAGTCGGCTGTCACGAACAGCGGCCTCAGTGAAATGGACGCCGTGACCGTCGAGAACGTCAAATGGATGATGACCTACCTCAACGACTGCAAGGCATCCAATGTTGGCCAGCTTTTTATGGCCGTGCAGACGTATGTGTGGGATCACCAAAGCTATAAAGGCGAGCCCGGTGGAGACGGCGACGCGGGCGGCTACGCCAACGCTGACACCTATGATCTGTATCTGAGCCTCATCGACTGGCTTTTGGAGCAGAAATCACAGGAGGACGCCGAGTTCCAGCGCCAGATTGAAGAGTACACTGCACAGGGTAAGTCTGCATCCATTGTGGAGGACGAGAGTGCGAAATGGGCGGTGTACGCAATTTCCAGTAACCGCAAAAATCAGTCATTCTTCAATTATTATGGTCCCCGCAAACTGGTCACTCAGGATAAGCCCGGAGGCGGCGGAGAAGAACCTGCACCGCCTGCAGGCGTTGGCAAGATCGTGCTGAAAAAAACTGCTAGTGGAACCACAACCGGTCTCGCCGGTGCACGTTTCAGCATCTATTTCAACGGGCAGATCGTCGGCAGCGACATCACCAATGCGCAGGGTGAGATCTATGTCGAGGACGCCGCGACCGGCCTTTGGAGCTTTGTCGAGACCTCCGCGCCGGACGGCTTCTGTGTTGATCCCACGCCCAAAAGTGTTTATGTAGATGTTTCCGAAGGTGACCGCGAATACATCGTTGCGGCGACTAATTATGAGCTGCCCGATATGAAGATCATCAAGCGCGACGCCATGAGCGGCAAGCCCATCGTTGGCACGGCCTTTTCCATTAAGTCCGTTACCGGAAGTTATTCAACCTCCGTCACGACTGGCACGGACGGTTCCGCAACGCTCTCGGCCATTCCTGCTGGTGTCTATGTTGTGCGTGAGGAATCCGTTCCCGAGCCGTACATCGTAACCAATACCGAGCAGACCGTGGCGCTGCGCCCCGGCAAAACCTCCGAGGTCACTTTCGTTGACTATGAAAAGCCCGGTCTTGAAATTGTCAAGAAGAACATCGCCAACGGAGAGCCTATCGAGGGCGTGACCTATCTCATTGAGCAGATCGACGGCAGCTACTCCACCAGCGCCACGACGGACAGCGTGGGGCGCATCTTCCTCGATTCCATCCCCGTGGGCAGCTATCGCATCACGGAGAAAAATGTGCCTTCCCATGTTATTCTCTCTGAGATCCCCCAGGAAGTCTATCTGGAAGCAGGCTGCACCCGCACGGTGACCTTTTTCAACGTGGTCAAACCCTCCCTGACGATCCTGAAGCGAAACAGCGTCACCGGTGATTCTCTCTCCAATGCCAAATTCCATATCTATTACGGCTCGGACAATACCACCACCGGCGAGATCAACGACCTCGGCGTGTTCACAACGGCCTCCGATGGTAAAATCACGCTCACCGACGTAAACCGTGGCTGGTACAAGCTGGTGGAGGAGTCCGCTCCCAAGGGCTTCGGCATTCAGGGCAGCGGGGTCACCGAGTTCTATCTGGAAGCCAATTCCTCTAAGACCGTGACCGTGGACAATGTTCCTCACAGTGCCCTCGTCGTGTACAAATATGACTCCAAAACCGGAAAAGGTCTGGAGGGCTGCCGCTTTGAACTGAGATATTTAGGCGGCGGCACTTCCGGTACTGGCGGTACAGTCATCGGGACCTATCTGACCGGCCCCAACGGGGCATTCACCGTGACAAACCTCAAACGCGGCACTTACATCTGCCAGGAACTCGAAGGTGACGGAAATCACATCATCGACCGCGAACCCCAGACGGTGTGGATCTCCGGCGAGGATCAGGATGTGGTGACGCTCCGTTTCGGCAATGCCCCGCTGGGATCGCTCTTGATTACTAAACTGAGCGATGACAACAAGCACGAACCGCTCTCTGGCGTAGAGTTCCTGCTGACCGACAGCAGCGGCCATTATCTCGGCAATGACAACGGCCGCTTCGCCACCAATGCCGTGGGCGAAATTCTGGTGGATGGTCTGGAACCCGGCATGACGGTCATTGCCCGTGAAGTCAGAGCAAAAACGGGCTACCTGCTGGATGACAGCCCCCAGCACGCACTCATCAAGAGCGGCGAAACGGCGCATCTGCAGTTTCTGAACCAGCCTGCCGGTAATCTCATCATCCGCAAGGTCAGCTCTGGTCCCAACAAGGAGCCGCTGGAGGGCGTAGAGTTTAAGATCACCTATGCAGACGGCAGCTTTGTCCCGGATGCCAACGGCGAACTGTCCAGCAACGGCATTTATTACACCAATAAATCCGGTGAGATCCGCATCTCCGGCATCGTCGGCACCGTGGTAGCGACGGAAACCAAGACGATTCCGGGGTTCACCATTGACGAAGCTACCCGCACACAGACCGTGGTAGTCAACCCCAACGACACGCAGACGCTGACCTTTTACAACAAACCCACTACAACATTGATTCTCCAGAAATACATTTCCGGCACGAAAAATGAGCCGCTGGCCGGGGTACAGTTCCTTGTGACAGACTCCTCCGGTGCGGTAGTTGGCCCCAACAACGGCTACTATACCACCGACGCTGCAGGCCAGATCGTCATTGAGGGTCTGACCGACGGCATGACTGTTACCGCAAAAGAGGTTAAATCTGTGGATGGATTCGTGTTGGACGGGACACCGCAGAGCATTAAGATCGACCAGAGCCAGTCTCCCCAGCGGCTGACCTTCTGGAATGAGCGACAGGGCGCGCTCATCATCAACAAGCTGTCCTCTCTGGACCGCAAGACGCCGCTGGAGGGCGTTACCTTCAAAATCACTACGGCTACCGGCGAGTTCGTCCCCGACGAAAACGGAAAAATCAGCTCCAACGGTCTGTACTACACGGATGAGAACGGGCAGATCATCCTCAAGGGCGTCACCGGCACACTGGTGGTGACAGAGGAAAAATCTATCTCCGGTTACACCATCGACGAGAATACGCGCACGCAGACCGTGGTGGTCAACCCCAATGACACGCAGTCCCTCTATTTTTATAATGCTCCCATCGGTGGGCTGGAGCTGGTGAAAGTGAATGCGGCGGACAAAACCCAGCGTATCCCCAACACCACCTTCGAGATCCGCCGTGTCAGCGATGGCGGTCTGGTGGACGCCGTCACCACCGGAACGGACGGCCGCGTGTATGTGCCGCTGGAAAGCGGCAGCTACTATGCCGTGGAAACCGAGGCGGGCAAGGGCTTCCAGCCGGACAATACCCCCATCTATTTCACCGTGGAGGATGGTAGAACCACGACCAAAACGGTGACCAACAAAGCCATCTCCGGTATCCTGATCCGCAAGGTCGATTCGGCCACCGGCGAGGGCATCTACGGCGTTTCCTTCATTCTCTATGACAGCGGCAACAATCCCATCACGCAGGAAACCAGCGATGACCGGGGCTACGTCCGGTTTGAGGGACTGGAAGCTGGCCGCTATTATCTGCGTGAACTGGAAAACGAGGGCTACATCCCCGACACGCAGGAAAAGACCGTGTATGTAAAGTCCGGCGAAACCACGGAAATCGAATGGAAGAATACGCCCATCACCGGTCAGATTCAGATCGTCAAGACCTCGGAAGATTACAACTCGATGAATGGCTGGCCCGCCGGAACGCCCATCCCCAACACCGTCTTTGAAGTTTACAATGCCCGCACCAACCGCCTGGTGGATACCATCAAGACGGATAAAAACGGCTTGGCGGTCAGCAAGCCCCTGCCTTTGGCGCGATATAAAATCGTGGAATCCAAGGCGGCGGAGTTTTACGGGCTGGATAAGACACCCATTGAGGTGGAGATCGAACACGCCGGTCAGATCGTCAAGGTGAGCATGACCAATAAGAGCCTGTACACGAATGTGTCGATCAAGAAGACCGGTTATGTGGAGGTCATGCCGGGACAGCTTATTCGTTACAACTTTACCGGTATTGCCAACAATTCCACCACGGCACTGGAGTCGTTCTACTGGAGAGACACTCTGCCCGTCAAGGCGGTGCGCCTTGAAAAGATTTACTCCGGCACGTGGAATACCCCCGGCAACTATAAGATCGTCTACCGCACCAATCTCAGCGGCGATACCTGGCGCACGCTGGCGGATAACCTTTCCACCAGCAAGAACTATGTGCTGGATGCTTCTCCCGCAGCGCTGGGACTTGCCGCCAATGAGTATGTGACGGAGTTCATGGCGGCGTTCGGCATTGTACCTTCAAACTTCCGTCAGGTAGAAGCGCCCCGCGTAGATTGCAAGGTGCTTTCAAAGCTCACCGGTGGTACGCAGTTCGTCAACACGTCGGATGCAGGCGGCGTCTACAATGGGCAGTGGATCATGGCGACCTCCCGCTGGGTCACCAGAGTTTATGCCCCCAGCAAGCCCCTGCCTCGCACCGGCTATTAAGGACTAACAACGGATGCCGCTCCGCAAGGGGCGGCATCCCCATTTTAAGGAGGTTGAGATTTCTTGAAATACAGAAAAATGATTATTCTGACATTGACGCTTCTGCTTCTGACCTCTCTCTGCTGCACCTCGGCGCTCGCTGCGGGCGGGGATGTCGCGGGAGCGGTGGAGCAGACGTGGACGGAGGCGGCCAAGCAGATCAAGAGCGTAGTGGAGAAGGTGGTATTTCCTGCATTGGATATGATCCTCGCTATCGCATTCTTTGTAAAGCTTGGCGGCGCGTACTTTGATTATCGCCAGAGAGGACAGTTTGAGTGGACCGGCCCCGCCATCCTCTTTGCCTGCCTGATTTTCAGTCTGGTTGCGCCGAAATACATCTGGAATATCATCGGGATCTGAGCCAAGAAGAGAGAACAATTAAAAACCGGATCAGGACCCTCCTGCCGGATATAACCGATGAGGCAATGGTTGCATGGATAGTGTATGTGGATGAAGTAGGCAGACATGGTTGCTTCACAAAGATACTCTTGCGTTAAAAGCACAATCCTGCTATAAATACCATTTGAGAGATAGGTACCAGAGAATCTTAATGAGAATGGAGGAATTGTTCTGTGTCTACCAAGAATACTATGAAGCATAATGCCGTCATTACAACGATGCTTTTGCTTGTATTATTTACGTTTTCCGCTTGTGCATCTGTAACTCCTGATGACCAAACATCAAGGGATTCCAATATTACGGAGAATGGTGCATCAACGGGCCGTTCAGACTATGATAATACAAGCACACCTGAGTTTTTCAATGACCTCGGGAAAACGCTTGATGAATTGAAAAACGAGCATCCGGAAGGCAACGTGATTGTAAGGCCGGATGGATTTCCAGACAGTGCTGCTATATGCTTTGGAGCCTCAGAGTCGGAATATCTTTACTGCTTTTTCGGCGCACAGAGTGGCGATGCTGAAAAGGCTATGAACGAATATGAAGACCAGCTGGAATGTTCCGGTTTTGTCACCACCGCATGCATACTCTTTCCGGACATGGAAGATGAAATGTCCTTTGAAGATTTCTTCTCCTTGATTGGTGTTGACGATTATGAGTATTTAGGAGAAGATACGACTGCAGCAGGTTGGTTAAGATTCATGTATAACGGTATGGAGGTCATGGTGAATACAAACGAGGCTGCTTCTGGTGGTGGATGGAATTTCACAGGAGCGGAAATTGTGAAGCATAATGCTCCCGTGTCAATCGTGGACACGGAAATATTCAATACCAATCAGGACTTAGCGGATGCGGTCATGTTCGATTGATCTACATTATAATGGTCTAAAGCAAAATATTCTATAAGGAAAGCCGTCGCCCAGCCTGGGCGGCGGCTTTCTGCATTTCTGGAGGTGAGTGAAGATATTTATTGGGGACTTTGTTGCCGCGACAGTCCTGGATTAGGAAGTAGGCAGATGGTGTCACCCCGTATTTAGCAAGGAGCCTCATAAAAAGCTTGCATAAAAAGTGTTATCTTGATATAATACTATCAAGAAATTGATAAGGAGGGCTTTCTATGCAAATCAGACCATCCTCTGCTCTGCGGAATGAGTACACGCAGATCTCCGAGCTGGCAAAGGCATCCGGTGAACCGATCTTCATTACGAACAAGGGTGAAGATGACGGTGTTTATATGAGCATGGCAGCATACGAGGAGCGGGAAAAAATGTTCCGACACCGCGACAAAATTTATGCTGCGGAACTCAGCAGATTGAGCGGAGAGCCTGTCTGCACGCCGGAGGAGCTTGACGAAAGAATGGAGGAGCTGTTCCGTGCCTACGAAAAGTAAACTGGTCTATCTTCCACCTGCTCAACACGACTTCGAGGAGATCGTAAAGTATCACATTACGGAGGCAGGAACTCCCTACGCGCGGAAAATCTACAGTACGATGAAAACGACCATAAACCGTCTGCGGGATTTCCCGCTGATGGGGCAAACGCATCCGGACCCGATCCTTGCGGCAAGCGGTTACCGTAAACTTGTGCTGACGAAGACTTATGTTGCCATCTACAAATTGATCGGGGACACCGTCTACGTTTATGCGATCGTCAATGGCACAACAGATTATCCGCGGCTGCTCAAGTAAGCGCTGCAGTCAGATGCAAAACAAAATACTCTATATGAAAGGCCGTCGCCCATCTGGGCGGCGGCCTTTCTGCATTTTCGGAGGTGAGCGAAGATATTTATTTGGGACTTTGTTGCCGCGACAGTTTTGGATCAGCTGGTGGATTGGATTTATGGGCAGATCGTGGGCTTTCTCGGCAATTTCTTTGCCCTCATGGGCAATATGGGCGTGGAACTTTTTGAACTGGAATGGGTCAGCGCCATCATTCTCTTTTTCTCCCGCCTTGCGTGGGCGCTGTTTACCGTCAGCGTGGTGGTCTGCGCCTTTGAATGCGGCATCGAATACTCCACCGGCAGAGGAAATCTCCAGCAGTGCGGGATGAATATCATCAAGGGCTTTCTGGCGGTGAGTCTCTTCACCGTTGTCCCCGTCCGGCTCTATGCCTTATCGGTGTCGCTGCAGGGGACCTTTTCTGCGGGACTCACCGGCTATGGACGGAGCATTGGTGAGGTGGGACAGGACATCATTACGGAGCTCAATGAGATCCAGACCCTGTCGGATGTGGTGAACAGCTCCCACTTTGGTCTCGGCATCATCACCAGCCCCATTATGCTGCTGTTCTGCATCATCCTTATGGGCTACGCGGTGCTGAAGGTGTTTTTTGCCAACCTCAAACGCGGAGGCATTTTGCTGATTCAAATTGCGGTCGGCTCCCTCTATATGTTCAGCGTCCCACGGGGCTATTTGGACGGATTCATGGGCTGGATGCGGCAGGTCATCGGCTTGTGCCTGACCGCCTTCCTCCAGTCCACCATCCTCATTGCGGGACTTATGGTGTTCAAAGACCACGCGCTGATGGGCGTTGGACTCATGCTCTCCGCAGGCGAAGTTCCCCGCATCGCCGGCAGCTTCGGTCTGGACACCACAACAAAGGCCAATATTACGAGCGCCGTTTATACGGCACAGTCTGCGGTAAATGTGACGAGGACCATCGCCGCGGCAATCAAATAAAAGGGTGTGTATGAAATGACACAGTCAACAAGAAAACTTACGATGGGGAGCCTGTTCGATGGCATCTCCGGCTTTCCTCTGGCTTCGGTGCGGTGCGGCATCGAGCCGATCTGGGCCAGTGAGATCGAACCGTTCCCCATACTGGTATCAAAAATACGTTTCCCACGCATGGAGCAAATGGGAGACATCACAAAACTGAACGGCGCATATCTGCCGCCTGTAGACATCATCTGCGGGGGCAGCCCGTGCCAGGACTCAGCGTGGCCGGAATGCGCGCCTGATTGAACGGTGCACATTCCGGCCTCTTTATGGAACAAATACGAATCATTCAGGAGATGCGAGATGCAGACAAAAAATCTGGACGGACAGGAGTCCATATTCGGCCGAGATTCGGCGTGTGGGAAAATGTCGTCGGTGCTCTCTCAAGTGGGCGGGACGCTGAAACGGGTCAAAAAAAGCCTGGGGCGGATTTTCAAAAAGTCCTCGAAGCGTTCCTCCAAGTTGAAGAACCATACCTTCATGTTGTTAGACCTGAGACCGGGCGCTGGGAATATGCTGGGGGCATATTGGGAGTACGATCCTCCATGGCTTGGATCGTTTGGGACGCGCAATTATGTTCAGCTGAACATAATTTGCTTAATGTATAGTTGAAAATAATGTATAGTCACCTCCTAAAACTGATGAAAAATCAGAAAAAATCATCGTCACACTTAACATAATTCCGTATAATTTAAACAATGGCATTGCCATATCAACTAATAGGAGGAATATGCTAATGACGATAGAGCACACAGGCTCATTGAGCGAATGGCTCAGGAAAACGATCAGCAAGTTAAAGTCACACTTAGCTGAACTCGGCTACAGTGAAAGCACGATTTTAAGGTTAGACGCGACATGGAAGGAGTTGATTGTATACTGCGAAGCGTATCAGGCAACTGAGTTCACCGTGGATTTAGAGCGGAGATTTGTCTGGGAACGGTATAGTGCCGATCTTGGCGATAGGGATATATCTCAGAATGTCAGCCGGGCTATTCATATGTTGGACGATTATTTACAGTATGGGATGGTCTTTAAGCAATCAAGTATCACCTTGAAGGGCTTTTCTCCAGCCTATAAGGAGCTATTTGAAGGCTTTTTGGACAGTTTGCGCCAAAACCAAGTGGCTGAAGGTTCTATCAGAACTTGGCGGAGCAGGCTATTTCGCTTTGAGTATTTTCTGCTGGAGTCCGGCATTGAGCATTTCCACCTGCTTGAGCTGCACCATGTAAATACTTATATTGAATCTTTGACTGGATTTTCTCCCGGTACGGTTGCGGCAACAATTCGCATCTTAGGCAAGCTGTTTGATTACGCATTGGCCAAAGGCTACCATTATATCAGTTACGCCAATGCTTTGCCCTGTATCAGACGGACGCATAAGTATCGCCTGCCTACTGTTTTTTCACCGGATGAGGTAGAGTGCATTCTGGCTCAGGTAGACCGATCCAATCCGTTGGGGAAGCGGAACTATGCGATCCTGTTGTTGGTTACCCGGCTGGGGCTGCGCATCAGTGACGTGCGATTGCTTCGATTCGAGAATATTGACTGGAAAAACAAGCGAATTTCAATTCATCAACAAAAAACCGGGATACCCTTAGAACTTCCATTGCTCGAAGATGTGGGCTGGGCAATCATTGATTACCTCCAGCATGGCCGCCCAGAGACAGACTGTCCATGTATATTTGTCCGGCACCTTGCACCGTTTGATGTCATGAGCGGTTCTATGCAAAGGTTGGTTTCCAAACTCGTTTCTAAAGCAGGTATTCATGTCTCTACGGATAAACCGATTGGGATGCACAGCTTCCGACACAGTGTCGCTACCTCCATGCTGAATAATGGAGCAGAATTAACTGACATTGCGCAAACGCTGGGTCATGCCACACCGGAAAGCACACAGGTATACGTTAGCCTCAATACAGAAATGCTGAGACGATGTGCATTGGAGGTGCTTCTATGAGTAAGAAGCCCTTCTTTACAGGACCATTTGCTCCAATATGCGAATCCTATGTGGCACAAAAAAGGGCATCTGGTCTGGACTATAACCAGCAGGCCAAACCGCTGCGGCTATTTGATAATTTTTGTAAAGATTATGAGATTCAGAGTTACACAATTACGAAAGAGATTGCATTGACATGGTGCAAGAAGCGCCCAAATGAGGCGGACGCCACCCGATATAGCCGAGTGAGTGAGATGCAGAGGTTTGCCCAATACCTGTGCAAACAAGGTTATCCATCCTACCTGCTTCCAGCCCTTCCCAAATGCGGAGAACAACACGTACCCTATATTTTTTCAACGGATGAGTTACATCTCATTTTTGAACGACTTGACTCACTTTCTCCGACTAACCTATCCCCTAACCGACATCTTACTATGCCACTCTTATTTCGCGTACTCTATGGCTGTGGCCTTCGAATTTCTGAAGCGTTGGCGTTACTAAAAAACGATGTGGATTTGAAAGACGGAATTTTGCACATACGGCACGGAAAGAATGACCGCGAGAGGATTGTCCCAATGTCTGCCACATTGACGGAAGAATGTAGAAAATATGCGCAGGCTGTTCATAAAAACACTGTCGAATCAACGCCGTTCTTTTATGCAAAGGGCGGGACCCCTTATACAAAATCCACCATTGGAAAGTTCTTTCGCGGCATTTTGTGGGATGTGGGGATTCCATATAAAGGGAAGCAATTTGGGCCGCGCGTGCATGATCTCCGTCATACATTTTGCTGCCATAATATCCAAAAATGGGCTGAAGCTGGACTCCCAATATACAGCAATCTACTGATTCTTTCCCGTTATGTTGGGCATACATCGATTAGTTCCACCCAGTACTATCTCCGCCTGACCGCACAATCCTTCCCCCATATCATGGATATTTGTGAACAGAATTTGGGCGGCATGTATGCTCCGTTTGACCTTGCCATGGAAAGAGAGGGATTGCAGGATGGCTAATCGTGGACCGACTTTTTTTGCCAAAGCGTTATCAAGATATTTCTTTGAGTATTTACCATCTGAAAGGGGACTAAGCCAAGAAACAATTCAATCCTATCGAGACGCAATGTCCTTGCTACTGGATTTCTGTGAACGGGAACGCAAAATTCGAAGAGATAGGCTGGAAGTTAGCGATTTCAATAGAGAGCTAATTGATGCTTTTTTTCGGTGGCTGGAACAGGAGAAAGGTAACTCTATTACGACAAGGAACCAACGGCGAGCAGCAATCAATGCGTTTTTTAAGTTCCTGCAGTATGAAGATCCAGGCTTTGTACTGCTATGCCAACAGATTCGGGAAATTCCTCCGAAGAAATGTGAGCAAAGGGTTGTCCCGCATCTTTCGGAAGAAGCCATCCAAACTATTTTTGGACAGCCGAACCTTACAACGCGTGAGGGACGGCGTGACTTTGCCTTCTTGACCTTAATCTATGAATCTGCTGCTCGTGCATCTGAAATCGCTAACCTTCGCTTTGGTGATATCCGTTTTGATAAAAAATGGGCCGTTGTACATCTGAAAGGTAAGGGAAGAAAGTTCCGAGATATACCAGTTCTTCCTGTACCTGCAAAGATCTTGAAGGATTATCTGGCTGAGGAATCCCAATATCGCCAATGTGATATAGATGCCCCGCTTTTTTGCAACAGAAGCAAGGCCCCTCTAACACGAGGCGGTGTCTACTACATCATACAGAAATATGTTTCCCTTGCACAAAAGGAGAAGCCTGATTTGTTCCCAGTGCGGGTCCATCCTTATGTATTCAGACACAGCCGAGCGATGCATTGGTTAGAGGCCGGTGTGGATTTGCAATATATAAAAGACCTGTTAGGGCATTCTGACATTAAAACTACCGAGGTGTATGCCCGGCTGAACATTAAAATGAAGCAAAAGCTGTTGGAGCAAGTGCATCCGCAGCAGCTTAGTGACCAGCAGCCCTCTTGGACAGATGACGAAAATTTGATGCAATGGTTGACTCAGCTCTATATTCCAACTAAATAATTTCACAGAATAATGTAAAGCCAGCAGGAGCATTCTTGCTGGCTTTACTACACTTCAGGAGGTGACTTTACATTATTTTCTGCTATACATTAGCTCAACACTTCGGAGTGCCCCAAAGACGCCGTCGAGTGTTCCTTGTGGCAGATTTTGCAGGCTACAGCGCCATCCCGATACTCGCTATCCCAGACAGCGTGCCTGGGTGAATACGCCGCCCTCCGACGGACACTTTGACCGCACAGGTCAGACAGCTTGAC
>OGOL01001620.1_pt1 | contig 20148 bp, 15 predicted proteins | sample 1552641 | NCBI WGS metagenome assembly OGOL01 (sample SAMEA2580140, study PRJEB22360) | human gut metagenome | biome: human gut; feature: human-associated habitat; material: faeces | place: Denmark | collected 2008/2010 | reverse complement strand
ACGATGCTTAGCAGGCCTCGTCGCCCCCCCCCCGTGCCCCCGGGCGCTCCCCAGCCGCCGCTGCTTGCCGTAGGGCAGGCTGGTGGCCAGCTCGTTTTTCACGTCGGACAACCCTACGATCTCCAGTAGCTCCTCCACCTGCGCCCGCTGGGCCGCCTCCTCCTTCCGGTTCAGCCGGAACGCGGCGGAAAAAACGCTGCTGGTGGAGCGGCAATGCTTGGCGATGAGCACATTGTCGAACACCGTCTGGGTCTTCCACAGGCGGATGTTCTGGAAGGTCCGGGCCATGCCCGCCCGGGTGATCTTATCCGGGGTAGGGGAGAGAGTCTCCGTGTAAAGTCCGTCGCACTGGCCCTTGTACTGCTTTTTCATTTTGCCCTGGGGGTGGTTTTCGATGATCTTCGCCCCGTCGAACCACACCGCGCCGTTGGTGGGCTGGTATACGCTGGTGATGACATTGAAGGCGGTGGTCTTTCCCGCGCCGTTGGGTCCGATGAGGGCCACGATCTCGCCCTCGTTGACCTCCAGCTCCAGATCGTCCACAGCCACAACGCCGCCGAACTGCATGGTGATGTGATCCAGTCTCAAAAGCTGCTCACTCATGGCTGTACCGCCTCCTTCTTCGCTTTTTTCTGCCGCTTTTTCAGGAGATCCGGCAGCTCTTTATCTCCCATGATGCCCTTTCGGAAGAACAGCACCACCACCATGATGATGACGGAGAACACCACCATCCGGAAGCCGGTGCGCAGGAAGGGGACCTTGAAGCTGCCGATGTAGGTCTCGGCATCCAGAAACCGCAGCCACCATTCACTGGCCGCCACATACAGAAATGCCGCGATGCAGCTGCCGGAGATGGAGCCGATCCCGCCGATGACCACGATCAGCAAGATCTCATAGGTCATGGCCGTGGTGAACACTTTGGCCTGCGCCTGATTGGCGAACATGGCGAACAGGCCGCCGCCCACCCCGGCGAAAAACGAGCTGATGCAGAAGGCCAGCCGCTTGTGGCGGGCCAGATTGATGCCCATGGCCTCTGCCGCCACCTCATCGTCCCGGATAGCCTTGAACGCCCGGCCGTAGGTGGAGTTGATCAGCAGCACGATCACCGCCACGCACACCCCCGCCAGCAGAAACGGTACGAAGGTGGATAGCCGCAGGATCACCTTGCCGTCGGCATTCTGGATATTGAAGCTGGAGAAGGTGGGAAAGTTCTTCAAGGCGTTGGCGCCGTTGGTCACAGGGCCGAGGGGGTCCCACTGGAAAATGGCCCGGATGATCTCCGCGAAGCCCAGAGTGGCAATGGCCAGATAGTCGGATTTCAGACGCAGCACCGGCAGGCCGATGAGCCACGCCACCGCTGCCGCCACGCAGCCGCCCAGAAACAGGGCCAGCAGAACGCCCAGCACCAGCCCCACAGCCCCGCCGCCGAACAGCTCCGGCAGGGAGAAATTTACGGCGGAGCTGTTATAGAGATAGTACACCGCTTTCCGGTCCGCCGCAGGTATGGTGAGAATGGCGTAGGTGTAAGCGCCCAGCAGCATGAAGCCCGCCTGTCCCAGAGAAAACAGGCCGGTGAAGCCGTTGAGCAGGTTCATGGACACCGCCACCAGCGCATACACCGCGCCTTTTTTCAGGACGGTGAACAGCATCCCCGTGGGCTTCATGGTGTTTTCCAGCAGGACGACCAGCGCCAGCAGCGCCAGCGCGCAGAGCAGGGCGATCACCGTGCCCCGTTTGCTTTTCTTTTTGATCAGCACAGTCGATCCCCCCTTACACTTTGTCCGTGACTTTTTCGCCGAACAGACCCGTGGGCTTCACGCAAAGCACCACGATCAGGATGGCGAAGGTAAAGGCGTCGGAAAAGACGCTCCAATCGGAGCCCTTGATGACGCTCTCGCAGATACCGATGAGAAACGCCCCCACCACGGTGCCGGGAATGGAGCCGATACCGCCGAATACCGCCGCTACGAAGGCCCGCAGTCCCGGCAGGGAGCCGGACAGGGGGACGATGGACTGGTAGTTGGTGAAGTACAGCAGGGAGCCGATGGCCGCCAGCAGAGAGCCGATGATGAAGGTCACGGAGATCACGCTGTTGATCCGGATGCCCATGAGCTGCGCGGTTTCAAAATCCCGGGACACGGCCCGCATGGCCATGCCGATCCGGGTGTGGTTGATGAGCTGGGTCAGGGCCGCTACCAGAACCACCACCAGCACCGGTGTGACCACCGTCACATACTTGGTGGATACCCCTGCGATGGTCAGCTGGTTGGACAGACCGGGCAGGGCGGGGTACATCTGGGGCAGGCCGCCGGTGACGTAGGTCGCCAGATTTTGCAGCAGATAGCTGACGCCGATGGCGGAGATCATCACCGACATCCGGGGGGCTGTCCGCAGAGGCTTGTAGGCCGCCCGCTCGATGATGAAGCCCAGCAGCACCGTCAGAATGATCATCAGGGGAATGGCCGCGGCCAGCGGCAGGCTGGCGCTGAGGTAGACCATCATCAGACCGGCTACCATGAATACATCGCCGTGGGCGAAGTTGATCAGTCGCAGGATGCCGTAGACCATGGTATAGCCGATGGCGATGAGGGCGTACTGCCCGCCCAGCGATATGCCGGAGAGCAGAATGGAGATGCCGTATTGCACGGGGATCCCTCCCTTTTCTTTCAAGTTTTACGCGGAAAGGCACACGGCGGAGCCGCCTTGAAAAAAGCCGCGGAGCGGCTGCTTTCGGGGCGGCCCCGGCCATGGCGCGTTCACGCGAACCGTCTGTAAACGGTAAGACCGCCTGGCGGGGGAGTCCCCGCCAGGCAGGTCGGCAGGATCGGATCAACCGGCTTTCTGCATTGTTTCCAGAGCCCAGGCGTTGTTGGCGGTGTCAGCCACCTTGATGTAGGCAGTGTCGCGGATAGCGTCGCCGATGTCGTCGAAGGCGATGTCGCCGGTGACACCGGTGTAGGTCACACCGGGCAGCGCGGCCTTTACAGCGGCGGGATCGGTGGAGCCGGCGGGCCTCAGAGCCTCCAGCGCCACATAGTAGGCGTCATAGCCCATGGCGGTGACGGCTGCGATGGTGTCATTGCCGCCGTTGTTGGTCATGGCGGTGGCGTCCTCGTTCAGCCAGGCCTTGATGCCCTCGTCGAATTCGGGAGAGCCGCCCTCCTGATAGAAGGTGGAGACATACAGCTTTACGTCAGAGCCGGAAGCAGCTTCCAGAACCATGTTGCTGTCCAGCGTATCGGAGCCAAGAATGGGGATCTCCAGACCCATGGAAGCGGCCAGCTTCACGATCTGAGTGGAGTAAGAGATGGACACGGGGCAGAAGATGACTTCCGCGCCGGAGGAGACGGCCTTCGACAGGTAGGTGCTGAAGTCGGAGGTGTTGGTGGGGAAGGAGTCGGTGATGACCTCGCCGTCAAAGGCATCGGTAAAGTACTTAATCAGGCCCTGATCGTACTCGTTGCCCAGCTCGCCCAGGCAATAGGCCTTCTTGGCGGAGAACTTCTCCTGCGCGAAGTTGGCCAGAACGGTGCCCTGGAAGGGGTCCAGGAAGCAGATGCGGAAATAGTAGTCATTGCCCGCAGTGACGCCGGGGTTGGTGCAGGTCACGCCGATGGCGGCCAGACCCGCTTCACCGAAGATGGGGCCGCCGGCCATGGCGCAGCTGGAGCCGTAAGTACCCAGCACCAGAGAAACGTCCTTGCTCACCAGCTCAGAAGCGGCGGTAGGAGCCTTGGCGGAATCGGAGCCGTTATCGGCATAGACCAGCTCCACCTTGTAGGTCTCGCCGCCGATGTCCACGGTGGGGGTCATGTGGTTGGCGTACTGCATACCCAACATCTCCTGCTTGCCGCCGGCACCGGAATCACCGGTAGCAGGCTCAAATACGCCGATCTTTACGACTTTTTCACCGGAAGCGGCGTCAGAACTGCTCTGGCTGTCGCTGCTGGCATCGCTGGAGCTGTCAGCGCCGCAGGCCGCCAGACTCATGGACATAGCCAGCGCCAGCATGATGGAAACAAACTTCTTCATTCAATTCATCCTCCTTGCGAGATCCGGACTGCTCAAAGCGTCCGCACTCTGTAGATGGATGTATTTTATGCAGATACAATACCGCTCGCAAGAGAAAATCCGCACAAAATCTTTCCTGCGGTTTTCGCAGGCTTTTCACCAAATGACCATACAGCATAATCAAATGTATTTGACGCACGGACAAATTGGCCGATTTCAGAAAATGCAGCTTTTTTCGCTGTCCGTCAGAAGCGGACAGTGCCTCTGGTAATTTTGACTAAAAAAATTTGAGTTTCTTGGACGAAACGGAAAAGCAAAGGGCGGCCAGCGCTTTATATGCGGCGTTTCCGACCTGTTTTGCGTATACCGTTGTAGCCAGTGACATATTAAGGCAAACAGGCGAGGAGGCGTTTTTGTTATGTATTACGCAAGCGGCAACTATGAGGCTTTTGCACGGCCACGCAAGCCGGAGGGGGTGGAGGAATAATCCGCCCATCTCATTGGGATCGGTCTGGCGGCCCTGACGGCGGCCTGCTATCTGGTGCAGGATGGTCAGATGGAGGGCAGCCGTGTTCACATCCTATAGAAAGACACGATCCTCGGCGGCGCGTGCAATGGCTATGCGTACCCCTGCCTTGGCTATGTGATGCGTGTGGTGGTCGGGAGATGGACAACCTTTTTTAAGTAACGTGGAATCTGTTCCATTCGATCCCGTCCATTGAGACTGAGGGTGTAGCGTATTGGACGAGTATTACTGGCTGAACAAGCGGGACCCGTCACAGATAACATTGGCACGGTGAGAGAAACTCTATTTTGCGATGATGGATCTGGCGAAGCGGCAAGGCTGGTATCGGACATGACTACCTCACAATAGAAACACTGAAAAAGGCGTACTACCCGCGGTCATGGTCCGCCTTTCTAATCGCTTTCTGCTTTGGGAACATGTAAAACCGCCCCGGTCCGCACTTGCTGGCGGACCGGGGCGTGATGGGGCAAATAGAAGCCTTAGTTCTCGCTGTAGTTGGGGGTGATGACCACTTCGCCGGACTTGATCTGGTCCACCACCGCGTTGACCTTCTCGGCCACATCGGCGGGCACCTTGTCGCTGAAGGGAGCCATGCTGACAACGCCGTCATGCAGGCCGGGGAAGGACTGGCCGCCGTAGTTGCCGGCCTTGATGAGGTCGATCTGGGAGGAGATCATGCGGGGGATGTCCACCATCATGGAGGTCAGGCACAGGCCGTCGGACACCAGGCCGGACTGGTCGCTAGTGTAGCCCAGGCAGTAAACGCCCTTCTCGCTGCAGGCTTCCAGAACGCCCAGGCCGGTGTGGTCGCAGGTCTGGAGGATCACATCCACGCCGTCTTCCATCATGGCGATGGCGGTCTCCTTGCCCAGGGCGGAGTCGTCAAAGGTGCCGGTGATGACGGTCTTGACCTCGATGTCGGAAGAAACGCTGGCAACGCCGTCGATGAAAGCGTTCTTATCGGACTGCTGGGTGGTGTTGTTGCCGCCGCCCACATAGCCGACCTTGCCGCTCTGGGTCATCAGCGCGGCCACAACGCCGCAGACGTAAGCGCCCTCGCACTCACGGTAGTCCGCGAACATGATGTTGGCGGGCAGCTCGTCCTCGGGCACATCCTCGGGGGCGTTGCCGGTGATGAAGAAGTTCACGTTGGGATAGTCCTCCGCCACGCGGCAGCAAGCGTCGCCGTACTGGGCGCCGTGGCCGATCACGAAGTCATAGCCCTCCTCGCAGTAGCTGCGGAACACGGCCTCCATGTCGTTGGAGCCCACGTTTTCGGTATAGGCGGTCTCGTAGCCCATTTCCCCGATCTGCTGAAGGCCCTCATAGGCGGTCTGGTTCCAGGACTCATCGGTAATGGAACCGGGCAGCAAGACGGCGATCTTGGAAACGGTGCTGCGGTCGGTGACAGTCTCCCCGGCGGCGTCGGAACCGTCGTCCCCGCTGGGAGCAGCGGAATCGTTGGAGCTGCCGCAGGCGGTCAGCAGGCTCAGGGACATGGCCAGAGCCAGGGTCAGGGTCAAAATTCTTTTCATGTTGTACCTCCAAATCAGTATGGGAAATTGCCGTTTAACGGCTTTCTTTATCAAAGGGAACGCCAAGTTCCCGGGGCGCGCGGATATTGTGGCCGCCGATGGCCAGGGCCAGGATGGTGACCAGGTACGGCAGAGCCACGAATACCTGGTACGGCAGGGCGGAGCCCTGTACCTGCAAGCGGATCTGCAAGGCCTGGATGGAGCCGAAGCCGAAGGAGGTGGCCAGGGCCACCAGGGGGTTCCAGCGGGAGAGGATGACGATGGCCAGGCAGATGAAGCCGCGGCCCGCGGAGATGGACTCCGTAAAGGTGCCCACGGAGCCAAGGGTCAGGGACGCTCCGGCGATGCCAGCCAGGAAGCCGCAGAACATATAGGCCGCCAGGCGGAAGCGGTAGACCTGGATGCCGGAGGCCTGGGCCGCCTTGGGATTCTCCCCCACGGCGGTGAGCTGCAAGCCCAGCTTGGTCTTTCGCAGGACCCAGAAGACCACCGCCGCCAGGACCACGGAGAGATAGGTCAGGATATTCTGATTGAAGAAAATCTCACCGAGGACGGGGACGCGGGACAGGCCCGGAATGGCGATGGGCTGGAACGTCTCAATGGTGATGTTGGCATTGGAGGTGCCGAAGATCATGCGGTTGAGGAAGTTGGTAAAGCCCACGGCCAGAATGTTGAACATGATGCCGATGATGGACTGGTCCTGGCGGAGCCACACGGACCACACTGCCACGATCAGACTGCTGAGCATCCCGGCGGCGGCCCCGGCCAGAACGCCGATCCAGAGGCTGCCGGTACGCAGCGCCACCAGGTAGGAGAAGAATGCGCCGAAAAGCATCTCGCCTTCCAGGGAAATGCCCATGACGCCAGCCCGCTCGGACACGGCGTCACCCACGGAGCCGTAGATCAGGGGGATGCTCTGCCGCACGCCGGAGGCGAACAGCGCCGTCAGGAAAGAGGCGGACAAGATCGTATCCATTTCAGCCCACCTTCTTTCGTTTGCTCTGGGCGGCGCTGACAGCCATGCCCAGCAGGATAAACAGCACGATCAGCGCCTCCAGCACGCTGGTGAAGGACACGGGGATGCCGGTCTTGACCTGCATGGTCACGGAACCGGCGGAAATCAGCGCCATGAACAGTGCCGCGATCACGATACCCACCGGATGCAGACTGCCCAGCATGGCCACCACGATGCCGCTGAAGCCGAAGTCACCGGCCACGCCCTCCATCAACCGGCGGGTGTTGCCACTGATCTGAACAGCGCCAGCCAGGCCGCAGAATGCGCCGCTGATGAGCATAGCCAGGAAGTAGTACCGATTTTTATTCACGCCGCTGTACGCGGCAGCCCGCTGGCTGCCGCCCAGGGCCCGGAGATGATAGCCGAAACGTGTCCGGCGGATCACCACGGCGTAGACCACCGTCAGCGCCAGGGCGATGATCACACCCAGGTTGATGCGGGAGCCCTGATAGAGCTTGGGCAGGGCGGCGGCTATCTTGGCGGATTGCGGCTCCGCGCCGCTGCGGAGGGGATAGAATACCATGTAGCTGATGAACTGCTCGGCGGTGTAGTTCAGCATCAGCGTGACCACGATCTCGCTGGCATGGAACTTCACCCGGAAGAATCCGGCGACGGCGGACCAAGCGGCGCCCAGTATGATGCCCAGCAGAATACCGATGGGCAGGGACCACACCCCCAGCTTGTCGCCGATGGGTGGAACGCCCATCAGGGTCATGCCCAATGCGCCCATCAGCATCTGGCCCTCGCCGCCCAGGTTGCTGAGCTTGGCGTGGAACGTAAAGGAAACGCCCAGGCCCACCAGAAGCAGCGGCGTGAAGTACATAGCCACCTCTCCGATGGAGGTGAGGGAGGTCAGGGGCCGGATGAGCATATAGTAGTAGGCTTCCAGTGGGTTTGCATTCACTGCCAAAATCAGCAGGGAGCCCACCAGCATGGCCCCGGCCACGCTCAAAAGCAGGATCAGAGCCTTTCCGGCCCAGCCCAACTGTTGGTAATGGGCCAGGTTTTCCCGGAGGTTCGTATTGAGCCCTTTTTTCATACGCTGCCTCCCATCATCAGCAGGATCACATCCTGTGGAACCGCGTGCTCCGGCTGCACCTCGCCGATCACAGCCCCCCGGTAGAGGACCACGATCCGGTCGGACACGGCGAACAACTCTTCCAGGTCGCCGGAGAACAGCACAACGCCGGCGCCCTGCTCCTTGGCCCGGATGATCTGCTGCCGGACGGACCAGGCGGCCTTGACATCCAGTCCCCGGGTGGGATAGGAGCAGATAAGGACTTGGGGCGTGTTTTCCAGTTCCCGAGCCAGGATGAACTTCTGCAGGTTGCCGCCGGACAGGTTGGCACTGCGCTCTTGGCAGCCGGAGGTGCGGACGTCAAAGGCCTCCATGGCCGCCGTGGTTTGGGTCTGGACAGCTTTCAGGTCCGTCAGACCGTGCTTTTTCGGATAGTGGGGGTTCCGGAGGAGCCAGTTTTCATACAGGGGAAAATCAGGCACCGTGCCCACCGCGTTGCGGTCGGCGGGCACATAGCCCACCCCCGCCTGGATAAAGGCGGCGGGCCGGTTCATCTCCTGCCCATTAATGGAGATTTTGCCGGACGCGGCGGGGCGCACCCCCGCCAACACCTCGGCCAGCTCGTTCTGGCCGTTGCCCTCCACCCCGGCGACGCCCACGATCTCGCCCCGGCGGACGGTGAGGTCCACGCCGTTGAGGGTCTGGACGCCCCGCTCATCCCGAGCCGCCAGCGCCGCGCAGGTCATGACGGCCTCCGCCATGGGCGGCTTTTTCACATAGGAGGTCAGGTCCGGCAGATCGTCGCCGGACATCATCCGCACAATCTGGTCCTTGTTGGCCCCGGCGGTCTCCGTCTCCCCGGTCACCCGACCGTGGGATAGGACGCTGATGCGGTCGCTGATCTGGAGCACCTCGTCCAGCTTGTGGCTGATAAAGATGACGCCCTTTCCCTGCTGAGTCATGTGGCGGATGATGGCGAACAGTGCCTCGCACTCCTGGGGCAGTAGCACGGCGGTGGGTTCGTCCAAAATCAGGATGTCCGCTCCCGTATACAGCATCTTCAAGATCTCAATCTTCTGCTGCATGCTGATGCTCAGCTGCTCCACCGGGCAGTCCAGGTCCAGCTCGATGCCGTACCGAGCTTTCAACTCCTCCAAAGAGACACGGATCTTCTGTCGGTTCAGGATGGAAAAGGGACTGTCGTTGCTGATAAGACCCACATTTTCCACAGCGTTCAGACGGTCTACTAGCATGAAGTGCTGGTGAACCATGCCGATACCATGGGCCAGGGCCTCCTTGGGAGAGGTGATGCGGACCTCCTGGCCGTTGACCAAAATTTGGCCCGCGTCCGGACGGTAGATGCCGTAAATGACGTTCATCAGCGTGGATTTGCCCGCGCCGTTTTCACCTAGCAGCGCCAGAACCTCGCCCTTGTGCAGCGTCAGGTCAATAGAATCGTTTGCCTTGATGCCGTTGAATATCTTGGTGATCCCCCGCAGTTCCAGCAGGGGCGCCTGCGTTTCCCCGCTCATTTGCAGTGGACTTCGCACCACAGCTCCTGCACAGGGGGGATTTGCTCCCGCATGCCGGGAGCCAGACGGCTCCAGATGATGCCCTTGCTGGGCCGGGGGAACTCGTGGCGGGTTTCGATGATGCGGGTGGGGGTCACGATGTAGTCGATGGCGGTGTCGTATTCCTCCACGGTCACGGGCACGTCCGCCACCTGGCAGTCATGGCCCGCACCGATGATGACGGTGCTGTTGTCCGCGATGCCCTTGCTGGAGAGCATGGCCCACTCCAGGTCGAAGTAGCCGTGACCCTTGCCGAAGCGGATGCCACTGGGGGTGATGGCGGAAGCACCGGTGACCATCATGTCGATGTGGCCTACGGATTCTTTCAGCTGAGCCAGGGTCTGATGCTTCCAGTAGCGGGACACACCATCCAGCAGGGAGGCGACCTCCTCCTTCCCCTCGGGGATCTGGCCGGGACGGATCAGGAAGAAGCCCCGGGTGATGCCGTAGTTGGTCATGACCACAGTCTTCTTATCCCGGAAAGCCTGCTCCCGCAGTGTCTCCAGGTTGTTGTCCGGGGTAATGAAGATGACCTTCGCGTTCTTGTACATGTCTGTGGCGGTTAGCAGGGCCGTGCCCTTTTCGCTACCCTCGTAGTCGCAGATGAACTCGGAAAACTGCCAGCTGAACTTGGAGTCAGGTCTTGCTACCTTCAGCAACTCTTCCCAGATCCGAACTCGCTCGGTCTTGGCATCGACTTTCATTTCCATATTGGATACCCCTTTTCTATATTTTTATAGTAATTTAAACCAGTTAGCGCACGGCTTGTCCCATGTGCTGCAGAGGCGAAGCAAGGTGTTACCTCTAAAAAACTTGGGATAGTATAGCATATCTTTTTCAGAATGTCATGTCCGAATACGACAAAATCCATCTCGATCTGACAGCCTCGCACCGATGAATTAAACAATGGCGGCACATCAAGCCTACTCCCCAGAATCCTTCAGCAATTGGTAGGCCTTTTGATGACGGATGCCTCACCGGCCGCAAAAAGAGTCTCGGAAGTGTCTGCTTCGGGAGCTTTTTTCGCATAAGCGTCAAATCTAATCGCATGTAAAACCTAAGACTGGCGGTTTACAGATACTTTGAAATGCTGGTCGGGCACAATGTATTGGACTTCAAAATTATCCAAAGAGACATAAAACAGATGAAACGGACATTGATGCCTTGGGATGAATGGTTTCGGCGCATGTTCCGAATGTACATCTGGAAGCAGTGGAAGGAACCCAAAACGAAGGTGGTTAATCTGAGAAAACTGGGCATCCCGGCCGATAAGACTTACCAGTGGGGCAATTCCAGACTTGGCTTTTGGCGTATGGCCGGGAGCCCGGTGATTCAGCGTTCCATTACAAACGAAAGACTCGCAGCAACGGGATACTTTAGTATCCTCAACTACTACGAGTCCCTACACTTATGCGGTTGAACCACCGTGTGTACCGACCGGTACACACGGTGGTGTTATCCTGAATTCCGGGTAATCATAAAGTCGGGATAAGTGTTGTGAGAGGTCGGCTCTCTATTCGGAGAATCTCCTACTCGATTTATGCCATTTATCTTAATTTATTGCTGACGTCCTCGGTCCACTCGATCAGCACATTGACACCGTTCCGCGTGACCTCCGCGAATTCTTCCAGGTGGTCAAGGCGGCTGTCAATAGAATCTAATCGCTTGTCAATGGATTGAAAATGCTTATCGATGGACTGAAATTGTTTGTCGATTGCATCAGATTTTTTGCCGATCGCATCTAACAGTTTCTCATTCGTCATCGTCGCATCACCTCACGGGTTCATTATACGGGGAGGCTTCCGGTAGTCAAGGCACGGTTTCGGCTCCTTGTCACAATGCGAAATGACGCTTTGGGAGAGGAGCGTGGGGAAGATGCCCTCGTATCTTCCGCCTGCGAAGCAGGCCTTCCAATCACGGCTGCGGCTGGTGGACGATGCCCACAAACAGCGGCAGGCCGTCTGTCCCGGTGATGGCGAACACGAAGGGACGGTTCAGAACAAAGTCCACTTCCTCCTCCGGTGGGGCGGCTTCGCCGCACACCATCATAACGGTATAGGCCGCGGCGGTGACGCCTTCCTCGTCAACGGTCACGCGGGCGGCGTGCTTGGCCTGGGAGAGATAAGCCGCCGTATCGTCGGTCATGGGGGAAAAGTCCGAGACCGCCGGATCAAAGACGTCCGTGATGCCCAGAGATTTCAGGCTGTCGGCCAGATCCAGGTCCGATTCCGCGTCGAACTTCGGCAGAGCGAGGTTGACGATAAGGTATTTGCTCTCCGCGCTCTCGCCGCCGCTGAGTAGGAAGTCCATCGTCGGCTCGTCAGCCAGCAGCTCCTCCGGCGTAACGCCCTCGTCCGGCAGCAGGAGCCACATGGCGCCGCTGCCCTCCAACCGCTTGGAGACCGCGGAGAAGCGGTCGCTCCAGTAATAGGTGTTCGTCCCGCGCTGGCGCATGAAGTCACAGGTCATGTCTCCGCTGTCGGCGTGGAAGGTATCCGGCGCGGTGTTGGCCTTGGAGAACTCGCCGTCCCACTTGGCCCGGAAATAGATGGTGGACGCCAGCGCGAGGATCGTTTCCTGATCCATCGTCAAGCCGGAGGCTTGCTCCTTCAGAAGCCCGCCGGTCTGCTGGTCGATCCAGTCCTGAAGCGCCTTGTCAAAGGCGGCGGAGCCCATTTCACCACGGAAGGACGAGGCGTAATAATATCTTGCCAGCGCGTCCATGGCTTCCTGCTGGAAGCTGATTTTGTCGCTGAGCCACAGGGAGTTGGCCAGAATACTGGTCACTGCGCCGTCATCGCAGTAGTTGGCGTTCCAGACAGCGGCGGCCTCGGCGCGGAGGGCGTTCACATCGCCGCTGCCCAGCAGGGCGAGAATCTGCTCCCGGCTTTCGCCGTCCGTCACCTCCGCCAGCATGGCGAGGGCCATGTAGAGATTGATGGGGGAGCAGACCTTGTTCTCTCCGCTGCCGCCGGTGAGAAGCTGGGGGATGACGGCGCGGAGGTAGCCGTCCAGCACGTCCGTATAGCCCTCCGGCTGATCCGTCTGCTTTCTGCGGTCTGCCTGCCATGCGTCATAAACCTGATTGAAACCGTCACTGTCAAAGTCTCCGTTGGGTCTGCTGAACTTGGTTTCGTCCGGGTACTGCGCCATTTGGGGATACTGTGGGGCGGCCAGCTGGTATTTGCTGACGGTTTTGGCCTCGGGCTGCGCGCAGGCGGTCAGGGAAATCAGGCTGACCGCGGCAAGGAGAAGAGCGAAGATCCGTTTCATAAGAAGTACCTCCATCTGAAAAAATGAAAACGACCGTCTACATTGATATAGACGGTCATTTTTCAAAAAAGTTTCACAAAATGTCAATTTTCGTACCGGGTCCAGTCCGGGTTCGCATTGAGGCTGGTCCAGGTCTCGTAGCTGTCGGCCTTGTGCCTGTGATCGTGGGAGTTGGTAGCCTCCTGAATGGCCAGATAGAACCAGTCGCCGGGCCTGCAATCCGGCCAGACGTTCATGCCGGGCAGCAGATCGCTGGGGTCCTCCGGGACCCGGTTCAGCATCCGGTTGATCATGGTCACGGCCTGGGCGCGGGTGATATAGGCGTCAGGGCGGAAGGTGCCGTCCTGGAAGCCGCTGATCCAGCCTAACTCTGCCGCCCGCTCGATATACGCCTTGGCCCAATGACCCTTGATGTCGGAGAAGGTGCGGCTGCCGTTGCTCTTGCCGGTGTCGAACCGAGCGCAGATGGCGGCAAACTGGGCCCGGGTGATGGGATCTCCGGGACCGAAGGCTGCGGCGTCATAGCCTCGGACGATGTCCAGTCCCGTCATGGTGGAGATGGCGGTGTTGGCCCAGTGACCGCCCGGTACGTCGGTGTAGGTGTTGCTGGTGAGGAGGTTGGCATCACGGACGGAGTCCTTCAGCAGGCGGAAGAAGATGGTGGCCACGCCTGCCCGCGTCATGCTGTCATTGGGACGGACTGTACCGTCTGGCCCACCGACGATATAGGCATAGTGATTATCGGTGAACAGCGCAGGCACTGCGGCCTCGGCATTGTAGACAGTGATCCTGCTGTTTTTACTTGTATTGGTCGGGTGCTTGCCTCCATTCAATCGATAGCCCTCAGGCGGTACGGTCTCGACCCAGTAGTAATCGCCGCTTTGGGAGACCTCTGCCTGTGTCCAGCCGTACCGGTTGGTCTCGTAGACGCCGAGCCTTGTATCGGATCGGGCCCCGACACGCCACAGCTCAAATTTCGCGTCGCTCAGCGGCGTACCGTTCCCGGCATCGAGCTTGGTGAGCCGGAGCGTGTAGCCGGTGTCACCGCCATCACCGGAGCTGTTCCTTGTCCATTGTGCATAGAGGACCACATTGTCGGTCATTGTGATCTGGTCGCCAGCCTTATAGGGAGCGCCGCTTCCGTCCGGCTCGGTGTTCCACCCGGTGAAGGTGCAGCCGTCGCATGTATAGCTGTTTGCCTTTACTGTGGCTGTTTCGCCGGGAGCGTAGGCCGTGGCGTCGGCGGTCATGCCGGAGTCAGCGCCGTTTCCGCGGTAGGTCACGGTAAAGGTCTGGGCGGTCATCTTGGTCCGGCAGACGTTGGAGGGGATCATGACAGGCGTGACGGTACTGCCGTCGGATACTGTACCGCTGATATGAGCGGAGGTGTTCAGATATTCACCGGCGGTGAAATCCGCTGCCGCCAGTACGCCGGTGCATTGCAGCACCATCTTGACGGAGGATTTTCCCGCAATCGCGGCTTTCCAACCGGGCAAGGGGGCGCAGGTGACGGTGACCGTATGGCCGGAGACGCTGGCCGTGCCGCCGAGGATGCCGTCACCGTCGAAGGTGTAAAGGCAGTTTCCGCTGTCATCGGTTTTAGCTGTGAGACGGCTGTCCAATTCCACAACAAAGGACATGGCCGGGATACCGACCGATGCCGTTTTCAGCATACTGAGCAGGCTGTCCGACATGGTGTAGGTCACGGTATAGGGGACTTCATAAGCGCCGGACAGGTCCGCGGTTTCCTTTAATTCCGGCTTCGTGGTGGTGATGACCACTGAGCCGAAGTCGGTGGTGGGCTGTGCCAGCGCCACTGCGCAGCCGTTCGCATAGCCGTTGGGAAGTGTCAGACGGATGCCGTCGGCAGTGATTTCTGTGCTGTATACCCTGACCGCCGAGCCGGACGTCGGTTTCCCGTCCGTACCGGTTTCCTGCACCAGACCGTAGACCGGAAGGGAGGACGTGGGCATCAGCCCGTCCACCGTCAGCGCAGCTGTGTCATCGCGCTGCGCCCAGAATGAGGTGAGGGGAGTGCTCCAACCGTTCGCGGCGGCCTTGTCGGTCAAGGCGGTTACGCTATCGGCGCTGGCGTTGCCCAGTTTAATGTCCAGACTATCCGCCGCGGGGGTGACGGTTTTGGCATCCTGTACCATGTCCACAAGGCCGCTCTCCAAATCAAAACGGTCGGAAATGTAAATGTGGCCTTTGCTTGGCGAGGCAGATACATTTGCTGCAAGCGTGACGCTTTGTGCCTTGCCTGCGTTCAGCTCCACGGTCGGCGTTTTAGCCTCAACATAAATTCCGGCTTCACCGCCTGTTGTGGAGGTATTGCCCGTCACCTCACCGCTGTTCATTATGAACTTGGCGCTGTCCTTGTGCACTTGTACCGCGCCGCATGGACCACTGTTTCCGCTGATCGTGCCGCCATTCATGGTGAAGGAGCAGCTGCCCTGCTGCAGCTCGACTGCCGCGCCGTATTTGCTGCCGCCGTTGGTGTTGCTGCAGATCTCACCGCCCGGCTCCAGCGTCGCATGGGAAGAGTTGCCGTTGGTGACAATATAAAGTGCTGCACATTTGTCGGTGGAGGTGTTGTTATTGATCTTGCCCCGAATCGTGAACTCTGCACCGGCACGAAGATAAACAACTGCGGTCGCACACGCATTATCATGGATGCTTCCATCTGCATCAAGCACGACCTTGGTGTCTTCGTTCAGGTTTAGTGCATTGCTCCCTGTTAGTCCGGTGATTTCACCGTTTAATTGCGCTTCGGAAGCGAACGTGCAATAAATACCTGTCGTGTTGGTCAAGGACCTGATGGTTGCCCCCCGCTCAGTTGTGACCTTGTTTCCTTTTCCGGTCACATAGACCGCGCTGCCGCCGCCGGAGATATTCTCGACCACAGAAGTGGAGGTCAGGACCGCGCTGGCATTCTCACCGCGCAGGTGAATGGCCGTGCCGCTTGTTCCATCTTTCTTTGTCGCCTGCCACATATTGGCATTGCCGGTGATGCCGCTGATCGTGCCGCCGATGGTCACTTCACCGCCATCCGCGTAGACCGCGCGGCCGTTTACGTTCTTAATTTCCGCGCCGGACTTCATCTCAAAGTCGGAACCCTGCAGCCAGACCGCGCCGGCAGGGCCTTTCGCCGCATTCGTTTCGTCAGCGTCGCTTCCGCGGGTCGTGATGACCGCCGAGTCATCCTCGATCACGCTGCCGGGCTCCATCACCAGCTTGGCTTCGCCAGTGGCGCGCACAGCCGACATACCGCCGAAGTTCCGCAGCACCGCGCCAGCGCCCAGCGTGATCGTGCTGGGAACGGTTGCGTTGGAGGCGATGATGGCGTCCTGCACATAATCGGTATTATGGCTGGTATCAGCGGTGCCCGTGCTGTCATCGCTGACAGCCTGAGCAAACACCGTGCCCTCTTTCTTGCCGCCATCATCAAAGATGATGTTCGTCAGGGTCAGACCGGCGCCCACGTCGCTGGTGGTCTGAACCTCGACCATGGCGGGGTTGTAGGTACTGCGGGCGTTGTCCTGCTGCTGAGCAAAGTTATCGCCGCGTGTAATGGTGTAAGTCGCATCACCAAGGCTGGTAATCGTGAGTGACTTGCTGTAAAAACGGGCGCACTCCGTCATGGTCAGGTCGCTCATCACATAGACCGTCGCGCCGTCATTCGCTGCGTCGACCGCCTTGGCCAGCGTGGCGTAGGGCTTGTCCGCTGAGCCGTCACCGGTCGTATCATTGCCGTCGCTGCGGACATAGACTGCCGTGCCCATCCCTCCAGCGGCAAAGACCGTGGCGGGCAGAAGCCCGAACACCAACACAAGTGCCAGGAGGATCGCTGATACGCGCTTTTTCATAAAAATCGCTCCCCTTCAAAAGTTTTCCGCAAAGGACTCCGGGCTGTCTGGGTAACCTGCAGCTTTGCGGAATGGCTTCCTGCTGCTGTGTATCTTAGGCTATTAGATATGCATTGTAAGGGGATTCCCGTCGATTCAAATAAACTATTTGCAAAAATGAGCCGTAAGACCTGTGCAACGGTAATCAGGATGAGCGATCAGATTCCTCCTTGTGTTTTTTCTGATTTTGTTTTATCGGAGGGGCGTATGGCAACCGGTTATGCCAACACCGCCGCCCTCATTTCCTTCTCCGTCCAGCAGAATGCAGATGGGATGCTGAATCTGCTTTTAACGGACAAGGCGGCCCTCAATGCACCCATGTCAGCCTTCGTCATCAGCGATCAGAGCATGGTCAGCGCCTTCTGGGACTACCTTGCGGGAATGATCCGGTGAGGAGCCGCATCCCTTGCAAGCAAGGACCATGCAGGGTATCGAATCATCATGTCCACTTTTGAAAAAACAACTTCCGCAAAAATATTCCTCATGTCTACTTTTCTTGACTGCTACAAAAGTTGATATTTGTCGATAAAAGTCACTTGAAAAAGTTTGCGGTTCATGCAAAAACTCCCTTGAAAAAGTTTCTGTTCTCGGCTATACTAGAATAGAACAGAATACGGGAGGCGAAACTGTCGTGCTGAAAAGAAAAATTGAGCAGAAACTGATTGACTGGAAAAACACAGAAAATCGCAAGCCATTGATTATCAAGGGCTGCCGGCAGTGCGGAAAGACATTTTCTGTCCTTGACTTTGCAAAGAAAAACTATAGAAATGTTGTGTACCTGAATTTTTTTGAAAATCCAGACTATGCCTCTGTATTTGCCGGGTCCCTGGAAGTGGACACAATTGTGATGATGCTGTCCGCCCTGCTGGGCAGCGAGGCAGTGTTTGAAAGTGGAAGTACAGTCTTGATCCTGGACGAGATTCAGGAGTGCCCGGAGGCCCGGACCGCCCTGAAATTTTTCCGAATTGATGGACGCTATGATGTGATAGGCACCGGCTCTCTGCTGGGCGTGAAGGGATATGGAAAAGAACCGAAATCTGTTCCAGTCGGATCGGAAACGGTGATTGATATGTACCCTCTGGATTTTGAAGAATTTCTGTGGGCTAATGGGATTGCTGACCCTGTAATTGATATGTTAAAAAAGTGCTTGCAGAAAGAGACTCCTGTCCCGGAGGCACTGCACAACCGTATGAAACAGTTGCTCCTGCAATATGTGGTTGTCGGAGGTATGCCGGATGCCGTACAGACTTTTGTAGGTACGAAGCAAATGGACGAGGTACTGCAAATCCAGCGCGATATTGTCCGCTCCTATGAGGACGATATGGTGAAGTACGCCGAGAAGAAGGACAAATCACGAATCAAGGAGTGCTTTCAGTCTATCCCGAAACAGCTCAGTAAAGAAAATAAGAAATTTCAATACTCCGTTGTCAAAAAAGGTTCAACCGCATCAAAATATGCTGGGAGCCTTCAGTGGATCGAGGATGCCGGTATCATTGTCCGCTGCTATAATCTGAGTATTACGGAACTGCCTTTGGATGGGAACGCCGAAGAAGATATATTCAAGGTGTATATGCGGGACTGCGGCCTTTTTGTCAGTATGCTGGAGGATGGCACACAGTACGACATCCTGCAAGGAAATCTTTACGGCTATAAAGGCGCGATTTTTGAAAATCTGATTGCGGATGTTTTCGGTAAGATGGGACGAAAACTTTACTATTTCCACAAAGACAGCGGTTTGGAAGTGGACTTTGTGATCCGTTATAAAGGACAATGCACATTGGTGGAGGTCAAAGCGTCCACAGGGAATGCGAAAAGCACCAGAACAATCCTGCGCCATCCTGAAAAGTATCATGTCAGCCAGGCAATCAAGCTGGGGGACTACAATGTAGGACGCACAGAACAGCTCCTCACACTTCCATTGTATATGGCGTTCCTGCTGAAAGAACTGTGAGCGGATAGCTCAGACTTAAATATGTCCAATGCGAAAGGCAGTCCATTGAGGGCTGCTTTTTTGCTGTCCTGCGTCATCAAACAAATCAGATAACCGGCCGCCTGGTTCGAGAAAGGAGTTTGGATGAACACAATAACAACGAGCTATAAGCATAACGGGGTGCCGGAGTCTATCCCCAGAGGGTTCTATGGCGTGAGGTATGCGTGACAGACGCCCAAATCCCGATATATCCGAAATTCGGTGCTGGAACAGATCGTGGCGGAGGCCGTCAGCGACCTTGCCGATTTTGTACGGTGCTATGAGCCGATTTTTCTGTATCTGTTGGTGAAGAACAACACCGCTGCACGACAGGCCGAGGTACAAAGACTGAAGCAGACCACCACCAGCGAGCAGCGCGTTCAAGCCACTGACAAGGCTATCGAGGGACTGTTTGAGGCGAATATCTCCGGCAAAATCACCGACGAGTGGTTTACAAAAATGACCGCCAACTACGAAACCGAGCAGAAGGAACTGCTGGACGCGGAGCAGACCAAGGTGGATTTAAGGCTGCTGATGTAAGCGCTGCGGGATTATACGGACATCCGGCAGCTCACGCCGGAAATCGTCAACGCGCTGATCCGCCGCATCGAAGTCCACAGCAAGGACAAGGGAACCAAGAAGGTCAAGGTGGACATTTATTTCACCGCCGTGGGATTGTTCACCATTCCGACAGAAACGGAACTGCGGGCGGCAATGGATGGAATCCGCCAGAGCCCACGGAAGTTTACGACTTCCGCGTGAAGTGACCCAAGATTTTCACGTAAAACAAGACACGGTGCGGCCTCCCTCGGAGACCGCACCGTATCCTACATGAAAATTTCGCTATCCGCCCGTCGTTTAAGTGCTGGAGCATCTTTTTTTAGTATTTACAGGCTGATGGCGCCGTCGGCGGTCTGAGCGTCCGTCAGCAGGGGGGCATACTCCTCCAGCAGGCGCTCCACCTGCTCTTTGCAGCGGCCGATGTACAGGGACGGCTCCATCACGGCGTCCAGCTCCGCACGGGTCATGCTGAAGGCCGGGTCTGCGGCCAGACGGTCCAGCAGGTCGCAGGGTTCGCCCTCCTTCATCCGTGCGGTGGCGGCCATGGAGTGCTGGCGGATCTTCTCATGCAACTCCTGTCGGTCGCCGCCCCGCTTCACCGCCTCCATCATGATGTTTTCCGTGGCCAGGAAGGGCAGATATTCCCGGATGGTCCGGTCCACGATCTTCTCATTGACATGCAGCCCGTTGGTGACGTTCTGGCACAGCCGCAGCACCGCATCGGCGCAGAGGAAGCCCTCCGGCAGGGAAATGCGGCGGTTGGC
>OGOL01001617.1_pt1 | contig 20185 bp, 19 predicted proteins | sample 1552641 | NCBI WGS metagenome assembly OGOL01 (sample SAMEA2580140, study PRJEB22360) | human gut metagenome | biome: human gut; feature: human-associated habitat; material: faeces | place: Denmark | collected 2008/2010 | reverse complement strand
CAAAGAATTCTGCGCTGTGATCCGGCGGCTGGAGCCGGCTGCCGTGCCTCAGGCTCCCTACGATGCAGGCGCCGCCGTGCAGGGCTTTCTGACTGGCTATCAGACCATGGACCTGCTCGCGTCGCTCGCCTTCGGCATCATCATCGCCGAGACCATCCACGAGTTGGGTGTTACCGATGACAAGTGCGTGGCCTTCGAGATTTCGCGTTCCGGTGTGATCGCCGGCGTGCTCATGGCCATCATCTACTGCGGCTTGGGCCTTGCCGGTATGCAGCTCGGCACCGTGATGCCCGACGCTACCAACGGCGCCGCCATCCTCGCCCGTTCGGCCTCCATGCATTTTGGGCTTGCCGGCACGGTCGTGGTCTTTGCGATCTTTTTCCTTGCCTGCATGAACGTGTGCATCGGTCTTATTAGCTGCTGCTCGCGTTACTTCTGCGAGACGTACGTGGTTGAAGGGGGAGTGGAGGCCTCCGAGGAGGCCATGCGCCGTCCCTTTGCGGTTCTCGCCTTTGTGTTCGCAGCGTTTTCGTGCGTGCTCTCCAACGTGGGCCTCGACGTGATCCTTATGTTCTCGGTGCCCATGCTCAACGCCTTGTATCCCGTTGCTATCGTGCTGGTTCTCATGGGTTTGGTACACGGCTTTTGCGACGCTCATCCGCAGGTGTGGATCTGGGTCGGCGGCGTGGTCGCCGTGCAGAGCGTGATCACCTCGGTCCGCGATGCGTTCGTTGCGGGCGCGTGGCTGCCGTTTGATGCGCTACCCCTGGCAGACATCGGTGCCGCGTGGGCGCCGGTTGCCGTGGTTGCCTTTGTGATCGGTCTGCTCCATAGTCGTTTTGTCGCACATTCGAGGAGCTAAGGCATCAATGCTTGCACAGGCGGGGAGTCTCCCCTATAATTTCCTTCGCTTTGGGACACGCAAGGTTTAGACCTTAGCTGCTCAACACCTTCGGGACGTGGCGCAGTTTGGTAGCGCGCCTGCTTTGGGAGCAGGATGTCGCAGGTTCAAATCCTGTCGTCCCGACCATATCTTGCGGGCGTAGTTCAATGGTAGAACCCCAGCCTTCCAAGCTGATGACGCGGGTTCGATTCCCGTCGCCCGCTCCATAGGATAGATGAATGGCTCTGATTCCTTTTGGGACCAGAGCCATTTTCATATACATGCCGGGACCCCACATCCCCTCCTAAGTTGCGGTGAAATACGGACTGTTTTCCGGCTTTTATGGCCCATGTAGTCCGTATTTCACCGCAACTATTTGTAAGGTTGGATTCCGATGCCGTTGGGAGGGTCGTAGCGACCGTCTACCGAGAGTGTAAATATTTTTTGAACCTTTGACCTGCGACGTCAAGCTTTTGGTCAGCTTTTGGCAAGGCCTACGGACGGAAGCATGCGATAGCGTAATGGTATTCTCTCCGCCGTGACGGTTATGGGGTTGGCCATGCTCGATAAAGGCAAACATATTCCGCAGTCATATGCAAGGATGCTATTCTCGGCCCTTGGAATTCATCAAGATGGACAGCTGCTTATAACAATTGATCCTTGGGATGAACGTCGTGCGCGCGAGCTTATGCAGGAAGAGCTCATGCTTCGTCTTTACAACCATGTGTATGCGGATCCGGTCTATTGGAATAATCTTGGGGTTGAAGATCGCATCTTTCAGCTGGCATCCGCTATTGCGGTCGTTGAACCGGATGCTGTGTTTTGCGGATCGACGGCAGCGCTGCTCTACGGCATCGGCTCTGCGTATACGCTACTGGATAAAGTGCAAGTGCTGCTGCCGCGGTCTACAAGGCGTGATACGTATGAGTTCGTTGAATACAAGCGCTGGCGGGCGGGCGAAGTGTGGCGGCTCGGTCTGTTTACGCTGACGGATCCGTATCGAACGGTTGTTGATATCGCCCGAAAGAGCGCCTTTCGCTATGCGCTGGGCTATGTCGATGGTTTGGCCCGTGAGTACGATGTCGAACGCGAAGAGCTGCGAGCATATGCGCAGGCAAATTGCCGAGGGCTGCATGGCATCGCGCGTGCTTTTGACGTTTTTGAGCATATGGACTGCAGGTCAGACAATGGCGGCGAGTCCGAGGCGAGAGCAGCGATGATTCTCGCTGGGGTTGCCGCGCCTGAGCTTCAAGTTGAGATAACGCGACCGGGAAACGCTGGTTATTATCTAGCAGATTATGGCTGGCAGATGCCAGACGGATCATGGACGCTGGCAGAGCTGCATGGGCTAGGTAAGTTTGAAGACGAAACTCAAAATGATCCAGAGCAAGCGGCGGCAAAAACCTATCGAGCGGCTCTTATGCGCGACGCGAACCTTCGCTCCATGGGCCACAACGTCATTCATTTCAAACTCTCGGACACCTACGACGTAGAATCGTTCGGTGCCATGATGCGCGGTTACGGCATTCCGACAACAAAACCCTACGCCGACTCCCGATAGCGAAATCGTTTGCGGTCCACCTTCAATAAGTTGCGGTGAAATACGGACTGTTGAGGCCTTTAAAGGCATAAATCAGTCCGTATTTCACCGCAACTTAGGAGGGGGTGGGGTTAGCTGCGGGGGCGGTGGCGGAGCTTGTCGATGGTGGAGTCGGTGCTGTGGCCGCGGGCGTCGGTGCTTCGACTGCGGGCTTCGACGACGCGGTCGCGAGCGTCGGCTGCGGTTTGGCGTTTGCGGCGGTAGTCGATCATGCCTTGGATGATGGGCTTGCCAAAGCTCACGACATCATCGTTGTAGATGGCGGTTCGGGCTGCGAGGAGGCAGTCGGAAAAGTCCATATGGGTCTTGCCAAAGAGTTTGATGGCAAGGGCGACAACAGTGGGCTCGTCGACCATGACGTCATCGAGCAGCCTTTTCATGGCCGCAGCAATCTCAACGCGGGGAACCTTATAGACGTCGCGCAGCGTGACCACGACGCGCGTGATGATTTCGGGGTAGACACGAGCGGTGCGCGTGGCGATGACTTTGGCGGCGCGCGGTGACAGGACCTCGTCGTCGTCAAGCAGGTAGCGTAGGATGACGGTCTCGTCGATGATGGTGCTACTCATGGATATCTACTTCCTCGGGACCCAAAACCGACTCGTCGCTTTCTGTGGCTAGGTATTCAATCCAGGCATTGCGCTCCTCGGAGCGGCGATTGGGGTCCCCATATGCTTTGAGCAGTCCATAGGCGGCCGTGCCGTCCTTGGAGCGCACGGCGAACGGCTGAAAGGGGAGCTTGCGCATCAAAATACTCTGCGCGACAAATAGACGGACAGCCTCGGCGAGCGATGTGCCCATGGCGTCGTAGAGACGCTCGGCATGCTGCTTGTCTTCCTCGCGAATGCGCACCTGCAGGATGGCTCGTTTTTGAGTCGATGACATCACTGGCCTCCCTTAATGAGCGTGCAATTTGAATAGTCAAATACAACATCGGCTAATAATAGCCAATCTTACAACCACTACTTTATTGCACTAGAGTAATTGAGCGTAAATGATATTACAAACGTACTACATCCTTCAGAAACAAGCGTGAAATCTCCCTTGGATGTACGCATGTAATACACTCACCTTTATAGCTTCTAGAGAATAATTCCAACCTGCCAAAACCCCTGCAATACACCCGTATTGCAGGGCCTATGCTCAAGTTTGCCACCTGCAACTGCGTATATTTAACCTGTATATCGTTGGAGGAATTCTATCGAAGTGCCTGTTTCGCCGCATGCACTCGATACGCCGATGCCGGACCACGGGCGGTCCGGGGCAACGTCGGCAGGGTCTCTCCGGCATGGGATTCAGGAGGGAGTGAACAACATGGGCAATAAACGAGTCGTGGCTGATTCTTCACGCTGCATTGGGTGTCAAACCTGCATGGCGGCGTGCATCGAGGCACACGATATTCCCGGCAACATCGCCGCACCTCGCTTGCGCGTAACGCGCACCTACGAGATTTCCGCGCCGGTGGCATGTCACCACTGCGAGGACGCTCCGTGCGCCAAGGCCTGCCCCACGGGTGCTTTGTTCTTTGATCCAAAGAACCATCGCATCGGCGTCAACGAGGACAACTGCATCGGTTGCAAGAGCTGCGTCATGGCCTGCCCCTTTGGCGCCGTGAGCGTGGCGACCACGCAGGTCCCCGTCTTGATGGGCGACGTTCGCGTGGGTTCGCAGACTAAGAGCTTCGTGCTCAAGTGCGACCTGTGCGTGGACCGTCCCGGCGGTCCGGCGTGTGCCGAGGCGTGCCCGACCAAGGGCCTCACCCTGGTGGACGAGGAGCGTCTGGCAGAACTGACTGCCGAGCGTGCCCGCGCCACCATCGAAAACGAGGCGTAAGCGTCGGGCGACAGGCCCAATGATTGTCAAATAAGTACCGAGTATTCGGTAGCAGAGAAAGGAAGGAGGGTGTCATGGAGAAGCATAAAGTGATCTGCCCGTATTGCGGCGCCGGTTGCCAGTTTAACCTCTTGGTCCAAAACGGCCAGGTCGTGGGTACCGAACCGCTCAACGGCATCACCAACCAGAGCGAGCTGTGCCTTAAGGGCATGAGCGGCTACGACTTCATCAACGACACCAAGATCTTGACTCCTCGCGTACTGCACCCGATGATCCGTCGCACCAAGGGCGCGGATCTTGAGCGCGTAAGCTGGGACGAGGCACTGGATTTCACCGCATCTAAGATGCAGGCCATAATTGACGAATATGGTCCTAACGCTGTCATGACCACCGGCTCTTCGCGAGGCGGCGGCAATGAGGCGAACTACGTCATGCAGAAGTTTACGCGTGCGTGCATCGGCACCCACAGCGTGGACAACTGCGCCCGTACTTGACACGGCCCTACTGTCCTCGGTCTGATGGACACGGTTGGTTCAGGTTGCATGTCATGCTCCATCCCCGGTATGGAGGATGCGGGCTGCATTTTCCTCTTCGGCTATAACCCTGCCGATTCGCACCCCATCGTCGCAAGGCGTATCGTGCGAGCCAAAGAAAAGGGTTGCAAGATCATCGTCGCCGACCCGCGCCATATCGAAACCGCGCGTATCGCCGATCTCTACCTTCCGATCAAGAACGGTTGCAATGTCGCGTTCCTCAACGCCTTTGCCAACTGCTTGGTCAACGATGGCCTCTACGACAAGGAATTCGTCGCCGAGCACACGAACGGCTTTGACGAATGGTGGGAGACCATCAAGAACTACACTCCCGAATCCGTACAGGACATCACGGGTGTCGAGCCCGCGCTGATCCACCAAGCTGCCGAGATGTACGCCACGGCGAAGCCCTCTGCCATCATTGGCTGGGGTATGGGCGTATGCCAGCAGAAGCAGAACCTGAAGACGGTGCACACCATCGCCTCCATCGCCTGCGTTGCCGGCCAGATCGGCAAACCCAATTCCGGCCTCGCGCCCGTGCGTGGCCAGAACAACGTCCAGGGCTCCTGCGATATGGGCATGCTGCCCAACCTGTACCCTGGCTACCAGAAGGTCACCGACCCGGCAGTGCGTGCCAAGTTTGCCAAGGCTTGGGGCGTGCCCGAGGAAAAGCTCCCGCTCGAGGAGGGCTACAAGCTCACCGACTTGGGCCACCTGGTCGACGAGGGCAAGGTGCACTGCTTCTACAACTACGGCGAGGACCCGGTGCAGACCGAGCCCGATTCGGCCGGTATGCGCAAGACGCTCTCCGAGCTGGATCTGTTCATCTGCCAGGACATCTTTATGACGCAGACGACCATGCTCGCCGACGTCATCCTGCCCGCTACCTCTTGGGGCGAGCACGAGGGTGTCTTTACCGCATCCGACCGTAGCTTCCAGCACTTTGACGCGGCCGTTCCGCCCAAGGGCGAGTGCCGTCACGACTGGGAGATCTTCGCGGACCTGTCTACGCGTATGGGCTACCCCATGCACTACGACAACACCGAGCAGATCTGGAACGAGTGCATTAGCCTGTGCCCCAACTTTGTGGGCGCGACCTACGAGAAGATGGCTCCCGAGGGCGGCTACGCCCAGTGGCCCGTCAAGAGCACCGATGTGAACGACCACGGTACGCCCGACATGTTCGCTGGTGGCAAGTTCACCACCAAGGACGGCCGCGCCAACCTGATGGCGCACGACTGGGAGGCGCCCTCCGAGCTTCCCGATGATGAGTACCCGCTCATCCTGTGCACCGTCCGCGAGGTCGGCCACTACAGCTGCCGCTCGATGACCGGCAACTGCAAGACGCTGGCACTGCTCGCCGACGAGCCCGGCTTTGTCCGCATGAATCCCGCGGACGCCGAGGCACGCGGCATCAAGAATGGCGACATCGTCTCGATTCACAGCCGCCGCGGCCAGGTATACAGCCGTGCCGACGTGAGCGATCGCATCAACAAGGGCACGGTCTACATGACCTACCAGTGGTGGATCGGCAAATGCAACGAGCTGACCATTCACAAGGTCGACCCGGTCTCGCACACGCCCGAGGACAAGTTCTCCGCCTGCCAGGTCGACGCTATCGCCGACCAGGTTTGGGCCGAGGGCGAAGTCGAGCGCCAGTACACCGAGCTCAAGCAGGCTCTGGTCGACGCCGCCGCTCCCCAGGACGTTGAGCCCGGCGCCGCCAAGTTCGACGACGAGGCGCACGTGAATCAAATCGTGTAGTCCCGTTCTCGTTGGCTTTTTGGGCCGGGCGTCCCGTACGTTCGGGAGACCGGCCCGTTATTTTGAAAGGAAGTGGGGATGAACCGCTTCATCGACATCAACCCGGAGAGGTGCATCGGCTGCGGAACATGCCAGTCCGCCTGTGCCGACGCCCACCGGATGCAGGGTCTTCAGGATACGCCGCGCCTGGCGCTCGTGAAGACCGGCGGTATTTCGGCCGCCCTTGCCTGCCACCATTGCGAGGGTGCCCCCTGCGCCGAGGTCTGCCCGGTGAATGCCATCGAGCACGATGGCGACCGCATCCACGTCAAGGAGCAGGAGTGCATCGGGTGCAGGCTGTGCGCCATCGCGTGCCCCTTCGGTGCCATCCATCCCGATGGCACGTCTATCGCCGGCGTCGCAGGCATGTGCGACCCGACGCCTTCGTATCCTAAGTCCCTGAGCAGCCTGCTTACGTGGGCGCCCGGTCAGTACACCTGCGCCGTCAAGTGCGACCTGTGCGCATTCGATCCGGACGGCCCGCATTGTGTGGCGGCGTGCCCTACCAAGGCGCTGACCGTCATGGGTGGCGCGGCCGATCGCGAGCTCGACGAGGCCAAGCGCCTGCGCTCGATCGAAAACGGTCCGGTCGTCGACGTTACCGCTGTGGCCCAGGGCCTGTCCGAGAAAGCAGAAGGGAGCGTAAACAATGGATAGCATGACGCTGTTTATCGCATCGCTTGCCGTCTCGTGCATCGGTGCGCTCGCCTCGGTTCTGCTGATCAAGGCCGATAACGCCGCCAAGACCGCCGGCTGCCTTATCGGCGCCGTCGCCGCGGTGCTTTCGTTTGTGGCCGGTATCCAGGCCGTGCTGGGCGATGTCACGTCGGTCGACACCATCGTGTTCTTCCCGTTTGCCCATTTCCAGCTGCTGCTCAACCAGCTGTCCGGCCTGTTCGTGGCGCTCATCTCGGTGCTCGCGTTTGCCGGCTCGATCTACGGTCTCAACTACTTTGATGAGTACCCGGGCAAAAAGGGCCGCGCCGGCTTCTTCTTTAACACCTTCGTGGCGTCCATGATGCTCGTCATCACCGCCGACAACGTGTTTTGGTTCCTGGTCGCCTTTGAGCTCATGTCGCTGACCTCGTACTTCCTGGTCGTGATCGAGGAGAACGAGAACTCCATCCACGGCGGTTGGCTCTACTTCGTGATCGCGCACGTGGGCTTTGTGCTCATCATGGCGAGCTTCCTCACCATGACTAACTTCGCCGGCGGCTCGTTTGCCTTTGCGGATTTCCGCGCCACGCAGTTTAGCCCCGCGGTCGCATCCGTGTGCTTCGTGCTCGCCTTCTTTGGCTTTGGCGCCAAGGCCGGTATCATCCCGCTGCACGGCTGGCTGCCCAAGGCACATCCCGAGGCGCCGTCCAACGTGTCGGCCCTCATGTCCGGCGGCATGATCAAGATCGGTATCTTCGGCATCCTCAAAGTGGGCCTCGACCTGCTCTCCGCTTCGGGCGTTCAGGTCTGGTGGGGTCTTATGGTCATGGTCTTCGGTGCGATCTCGTCGGTCCTCGGCGTGGCCTTCGCCCTGCAGGAGCATGACATCAAGCGCCTGCTGGCCTATCACTCCGTCGAGAACATCGGCATCATTCTGCTCGGCGTCGGCGCCTCCATGGCCGCTATGGCGCTCAACTCGGTCGGCATCGCCGTCCTGGCTCTGATGGCCGCCCTCTATCACACGTTTAACCACGCGATGTTTAAGGGCGAGCTGTTCTTGGGCGCCGGTGCGCTGCTGTACTCCACGGGTACGCGCAATATGGAGAAGATGGGCGGCCTGTTCCGTCGTATGCCGGCAACGGCCATCTGCTTCCTCGTCGGCGCGCTTGCCATCTCGGCCATCCCGCCCTTCAACGGCTTTGTGTCCGAGTGGTTTACCTACCAGTCGCTCTTTAATGCCGCCATGCAGGGCGACAAGGCCGTCATGATTGTGGCCGTGTTCGCTGCCGTCGCGCTTGCCATTACCGGCGCTCTGGCCGTCACGTGCTTCGTCAAGGCCTATGGCGTCTCCTTTGCCTCCGCGCCCCGCTCCGAGGCCGCGGCCAATGCCAAGGAGGTTCCCGCCCCCATGGTGTTTGCGCAGGGGCTGCTCGCGGCCATCTGCGTCGTGCTGGGCATTGGCGCTCCCGTGATCGCGCCCGTGCTGGTCGATGTCGCCGCGTCCGTGCTGCATCCGTACGGTGGCGTGTTTGCCGCCGAGGGCATGGAGCTCATGAACCAGTACTCCGGCGCTGCCACCTCCACGCCCGCGATCGCCATTGCGCTCGTGGTGCTCGTCGGCCTTGCCTGCGGTTATCGCAAGCTCAAGACCGTCGGCAAGGTGCAGAAGTCCCAGCCGTGGGCGTGCGGCTATGCTCCCAACGAGCATATGCCCGTCGTGGCCACGACCTTTGCCTCCGAGGTGTCCTGGTTTATGCAGCCGCTCTACACGCTGCGCGACCGCTGCACGGCCGTCTGCTGGTCCATCGCGCACTTCTTCCAGAAGCTCACCGGTGTGGCCGAGGCTGTGGAGCCCGTACCCGACAAGGTTCTCGTCGATGCTCCGCATAAGGGTGTCGAGAAGCTCGCCGACCTCGCGACTAAGCTCGAGGGCGGCAACTACAGCATCTATATCTGCTATATCGTCGCGGCACTCGTGGTGTTCCTCGTGCTCGCCGTGCAAATGGGTTAAGGAGGGGAGAGCATGAACAACATCGTACTTGCCGTTCTGCAGGGCGTGGTCGTCATGGCCGTCGCACCGTTCTTCTCCGGTCTCGGCCGCGTGATCCGCGCCAAGATGCACAACCGTCGCGGCCCCAGCATCATGCAGGACTACCGCGACCTGGCCAAGCTCTTTGCGCGCCCCGAGTCCCAGAGCGAGGATGCGAGCTTTGCGCTGCGCATCATGCCGCCGCTGTTCTTCGCCGTCGCCTTTATGCTCGCGATGGGCCTGCCGCTCTTTACGGCACAAAGCCCCATCCCGGTCTTTGGTGACGCCATCACCATCATGTACAGCCTGGCGCTCGCCCGCTTCTTCTTCGCCCTCTGCGGTGTGGATTCGTCCAACGCCTACGCCGGTATCGGCGGCGTCCGCGAGCTGCTCATGAGCGTGCTCATCGAGCCGTCCATGCTGCTGGCGCTGTTTGCCGCCGCCCTGGTGTGCGGCTCAACCGACATCGCCACTATGGGTCAGCACATCATGACGGGCGCGATCGACGCGCCGGTCGCCGTGATCCTCGCCGGCATCGCCTTTGCGATTGCCTGTTACATGGAACTCGGCAAGCTGCCCTTTGATCAGGCCGAGGCCGAGCAGGAGCTTCAGGAAGGTCCGCTCGCCGAGCTTTCCGGCCCGTCGCTCGCCATGGCCAAGCTTGCCATGTCCATGAAACAGGTCCTGGTCGTCGCTTGGTTCTGCGCGATCTTCGTCCCCTGGGGCGAGCCCGCGACCGTGGGCACCGCCGCTGTTCTGGGCGCAGTCATCTTCCTGGTGAAGTGCCTGATCGACTTTGTCGTATGCGGCGTGATCGAGAACTCCTGCTCGCGCTCGCGTTTTAAGGTGCTCGGCAATCAGACCTGGGCCGTCGTGGGCATCGCCGTTCTGGCGTTTGTCTTCGTGGTCGTCGGCGTGTAGGAGAAGGGAGAAACAATGTCATTTGCAGTCAGTCTGTCCCTTCTCGGCTTGGTCGCTATCGCGGCCCCGATGGTGGCCTCGGTGCTCGTCGCCCTGTTCCCCCGTCCGTACACCAAGTGGTTCAGCGTTTTGGGTGCCGCCGTCTCGACGGTCTGCACCATCGCCCTCGCCGCGAATTTCGCTGGCGCCGGCATGCCCGAAACGCAGGTCCCCCTGATCTCGTTTGGGCAGACCCTCGTCATGGGATTCACCTTCGATCGCATGAGCACGCTGCTCGCGCCCGCCTTTGTGGGTATCGGCCTGCTTGTCGTGATCTATTCGATTCCCTATATGAGCGAGAATAACCGTGAGCATCCCGACGCGCCGCGTCGTCGCTTCTACGCGTACCTCGCGACCTTCATCGGCGCCATGGCCGGCCTTGTGTACAGCTCGACCCTTTTGGGCCAGCTCGTGTTCTTTGAGATCACGGGTGCGTGCTCTTGGGGCCTCATCAGCTACTACATGTCGCCTACGGCCAAGAAGGCCGGCATGAAGGCCCTGATCATCACGCATATCGGTGCGCTCGGCCTGTATCTGGGCGCCGCCATCGTGTTTGCCCACACCGGTACCTTCGCCATTACCGCGATTGCCGGCCTCGATGCCAAGCTCAAGGCTATCGTCCTTTTGCTCGTGCTGTTTGCGGCCTGGGCCAAGTCCGCACAGGTCCCCATGTACATGTGGCTGCCTTCGGCCATGGAGGCGCCGACGCCTGTTTCGGCCTACCTGCATGGTGCCTCGATGGTCAAGGTCGGCGTGTGCGTGTTCGCGCGTGCACTCGTCTCTGCCGGCGAGATTCCCGAGATCGTGGGCTGGGTCGCCATTATCGACGCCATGGTCACCATGCTCTTTGGTTTCCTTATGTACCTGCCGCAAAAGGACATGAAGCGCCTGCTGGCCTTCTCCACGATCGCCCAGCTCTCCTATGTGTTCTTTGGTCTGGGCCTTTCGGTCTTTGGCAGCCAGCTGGCCTTTGATGGCGCCGTGTGCCACATCTTTAACCACGCTTTCGCCAAGACGCTGTTCTTCCTGATCGCCGGTTCGTTCTCCTTTACGCTCGGCACGCGTATGCTGCCCAAGCTTCGCGGCATCGTAAAGAAGTACCCGATCTCGGGCGTGGGCTTTGGTGTTGCGGCGCTCGCCATTGCCGGCGTGCCGCCCATGAACACGTTCTTCTCGAAGTTCCAGATCATCGCCGGCGGCTTCTCTGTGGGTGCCGGCAACGTCGCGATCCTGGTGCTCGTGTGCATTATGGTCGCCGAGACCGTCGCCACCTTTGCCTGGTTCCTCAAGTGGATGGGCTATTGCCTGCCCGGCGAGCCGAGCGAAGAGGTCGCTGCGGGAGCCCCGCTTCCCCGCGCGATGGCTTTCGTGTTCATCGTGCTCATCATCATGGTCATCGTCAGCGGCCCGCTTTCGGCCAGCTGGATCGATTAGGAGGTAGAACGACATGGGTTATTCGATCGTCAACATCCTTGGCGGCCTTCTGATCGTCACGTCCACCATGGTGGTCGTCTCCAAGAACATCAAACATTCCATCCACTGGTATGCGGTGCAGTCGCTGGTGCTCGTGGGACTGCTCGCCACGCTCGGTGTCACCACCGGTGCGCAGGAGCTGCTTATGTGGGCTGGATCTGCCTTTATCACTAAGGTCGTCCTGGTCCCTTATATCCTCAACCGCGCATACAAGAAGATGGGCGAGCCGAGCGACGCATCGCTCAAGGCCGGCCTTAAGCCCGCGTGGGCCATTTGCATCATCGCCGTGGAGGTCGCGATCTGCTTTGCCGTCGTGACGCAGATCAGCCTGCCCACGGCCGAGGTCGCAACGCCTGCGCTCGCTATTAGCTTCGCTCACTTCTTTGTGGGCCTCACCTGCATCATCTCGCAGCGCAACATCATGAAGCAGATCTTTGGATACTGCCTTATGGAAAACGGCAGCCATGTGACGCTCGCGCTTTTGGCCCCCACCGCTCCCGAGATCATCGAGATCGGTATCGCCACCGACGCCATCTTTGCCGTCATCATCATGTCCATCGTCGTGCGTCGCATTTGGGACGACTCCCACTCGCTCGATGCGCGCGACCTGTCCGAGCTGAGGGGGTAGTCCATGGAAACGTTGATTCTCGCCCTGCTCGCGACTCCTTTGGTGTTCTCGCTGGTCATGGCGTTTTTGCCCAAGAACACGTCCTATAACGTGTTCGCCGGTCTCAACCTGGTCTCCGTCGCAGCCGTCCTGGTGCTGTCGATTATGACGGCCGGTGACGTCCTTATGAGCGGCGACACCGCGAGCGCTCTTGGCCTGTGGTTCCACCTCGATTCGCTGGGCGCCATCTTTGTGCTGCTCATCGGCTTTATCGGTTTTCTTACGGGGCTGTTCTCGCTGCCCTATGTAAAGGCCGATATCGAGGAGGGCTCCATGCCCGCCGAGCGCGCCAAGCAGTATTTTGCGCTGTTTAGCCTGTTTGTGTTCACCATGCTGCTCGCGTGCCTGTCCAACAACATGATCCTCACGTGGGCCGCCGTGGAGGCAACCACGCTTTCCACCGTGTTCCTCGTGGGTATCTACAAGAACAAGACGGCCCTCGAGGCTTCTTGGAAGTATGCGATGGTCTGCACCGCCGGCGTGGCCTTTGGCCTGTTCGGTACGCTGCTGATCTACGCCAACGCCGCCGACGTGATTCCCAACGCCCACGAGGCCGCATTCCTGTCGTGCGTGCTGCCGTATGCCGACCATTTCGACCCGACGCTCATGCGCCTCGCCTTTGCGTTTATCGTGATCGGCTTTGGCACCAAGGCCGGCCTGTTCCCCATGCACACTTGGCTGCCCGATGCCCACTCCCAGGCCCCGAGCCCCGTCTCGGCCCTGCTCTCGGGCGTGCTGCTTAAGTGCGCCATGCTTGTGATCATGCGCTTCTACGGCTTTACTATCCAAGCCGTGGGCGCCGAGTATCCGCAACTTTTGCTGCTGATCGTCGGCACGCTGTCCATTTTGGTGGCGGCACTCTCGATGTTTCGCCAGGACGACCTCAAGCGCCGCTTTGCGTACTCGTCTGTGGAGAACGTGGGCGTTATCGCCCTGTGCCTGGGTATCGGTGGCCCGCTGGGTATCGCCGCGGCTCTGCTGCACTGCGTGTTCCACGGTTTTACCAAGACGCTTGCCTTCTGCGTGTCCGGCAACATTCAGCACGCCTTTGGCACTCGTAGCTTGGCCAAGATCCAGGGCGTCGTCGAGGTTGCCCCCGCAACCGCCGCGCTCGCCATCCTGGCACTGCTCGGTCTTGGTGCCTTCCCGCCCTTTGGCATGTTTATCTCCGAGTTCCTGACTTTTGTCGCCGGTGTTACCGCCGGTCCCATGTGGCTGGTCGTCGTGGTCGCCCTTGGTCTTACCGTGGCCATCTCCGCGCTCACCCGTATCGCACTCAAGTCGGTATTCGGCCATGCACCCCAGGGCATGGGCAAGCATGAGGCCCCGGCGCTCATGCTTATCCCCGAAGTCATCCTGGCCGTCATGATCTTGTGGTTTGGCATCGCCACCCCGCTGCCTCTCGTGCACGGTGTGGAGACCGCGACCGGCATCGTGCTCGAGCAGAGCACCGAGGAACTTCACGCGACGCCGATGTACCGCGCTGTGTTCGGTACCGAGACCGCTCAGAGCGAGGTGGAGTAACGAATGATTGAAACTGAGAACAAGGTGTATGCCCGTCGCTGCGAGAGCCATGTCGAGGCCCTGCGCCGCGCCGTTCCGGGCTGCATCGAGAAGGTCGAGTGGCAATGCGAGGACCAGCTGACGATTACCGTCAAGCAGGACAAGCTGCCCGAGGCCGTCCACTACCTGTACTACGAGCGCTACGGCTGGATTCCCGTGATCATCGGCAATGATGAGCGCAGCCTGTGCGGCCGTTACGCCGTGTACTACGTCATCTCCATGGAGGGGGAGGATCCCGGCTGGGTGACCGTCCGCGCCGAGGTCGATCCCGCCAAGATGACGTTCCCGTCCGTGACGCCGTTCGTCCCCGCCTGCGTGTGGGGCGAGCGCGAGCTGCGCGATATGTTCGGCCTGATCCCCGAGGGTCTGCCCGATCGTCGTCGCCTGGTGCTGCCCGATGACTGGCCCAGCGGCCTGTACCCGCTGCGCAAGGACTCCATGGACTACCGCTTCCGTCCCGCTCCTGCGAGCGACATGGAAAACTACGAGTTCTTGGCCGATACCAAGGGCAAGGAGACCACACTCGTCCCCATGGGGCCGCTGCACATTACCTCCGACGAGCCCGGCCACTTCCGCCTGTTCGTCGAGGGCGAGACGATCGTCGACGCCGACTATCGTCTGTTCTACGTGCACCGCGGCATGGAGAAGGTCGCCGAGACGCGCCTGAACTATGACGCCGTGACGTTCCTCGCCGACCGCATCTGCGGCATCTGCGGCTGCGCCCACTCGGTGGCCTATGCCGAGGCCGTCGAGCGCGCCCAGGGCATTCATGTCCCGCCGCGCGCCCAGTACATCCGTGCCATCATGCTTGAGGTCGAGCGTCTGCACTCGCATCTGCTCAACATTGGCCTGGCGTCGCACTACACGGGCTTCGACTCCGGCTTCCAGCAGTTCTTCCGCGTCCGCGAGAAGTCCATGGACCTGGCCGAGAAGCTTTCCGGTCACCGCAAGACCTACGGCCTCAACGTCATCGGCGGCGTGCGTCGCGACATTTTGGCCGAGCAGAAGCTCTCCACGCTCACGACCATTCACCAGCTGCGCTCCGAGGTTCAGGAGCTCGTCGACGTCTTGCTCTCCACGCCCAACTTTATCGAGCGTACGAGCGGCATCGGCATCCTGGACCGCAAGATCGCACGCGACTTCTCGCCGGTCGGCCCGCTCATGCGTGGCTCGGGTTATGCCCGTGACGTGCGCTTTGACCATCCCTTCGACGGCTACGCCGATCCGGACGTCCAAAAGATGCATGCCGCCACGGCCGACACCTGCGATGCCTTCGGCCGTACCGCCGTCCGCATCCAGGAGGTCTACGATTCGATCGACATGATCGAGACCATGCTCGAGAACTGCCCGTCGGGCCCCATCCTCACCACGGATTGGGAGTACACCCCGCACAAGTACGCCATCGGCGCCACCGAGGCGCCGCGCGGCGAGGACGTGCACTGGGCCATGCTCGGCAATAACCAGAAGTGCTACCGCTGGCGCGCCAAGGCCGCCACGTACAGCAACTGGCCGGTCCTGCGCTACATGTTCCGCGGCAACACCGTGGGCGATGCAGCGCTGATCGTCGGCTCGCTCGACCCGTGCTACTCCTGCACCGACCGCGTGACGGTGACCGATGTCGCCGCCAAGCGCGACCACGTGCTCGACAAGGAGCAGTTCGAGAACGTCTGGCGCGACAAGTCGCCGCTCGCGGGCGAGGGCACCATGGCCGCTCCGCTCGATGAGGAGGCGCTCTAATATGCTGAAGCTTTGGAAGGTTAACGCCAAGGCCGGCGACGCGACGGTCAAGTACCCGTTTGCGCCGTTCCCCACCAACAAGGACATGCGCGGCAAGCCCGAGCACAACGCCGAGCTCTGCATCGCCTGCGGTGCCTGCGGCGTGGCGTGCCCGGCCGATGCCATTCGCATGGACACCGACCTTGCGGCCGATACCATCCTGGTCGATCGCCTCCGGCCGCTGCATCTTCTGCGGTCGCTGCGAGGAAGCCTGCCCCATGGAGGCCATCAAGCTCACCGAGGAGTTTGAGCTGGCTGTCATGAGCAAGGACGACCTCACCAGCAAGAGCGTCTATACGCTCGAGCACTGCTCGCGTTGCGGCAAGCCGTTTGCCCCGCACAAGGAGATCGACTACGCCAAGCGCCTGCTGCAAAAGGCCGGCGGCATGGAGGCCGAGCAGGCCGCCCGTACCGTCGGTATGTGCCAGGAGTGCAAGCGCGAGCTCGACGCCCTGCGCGCCGCCTCGGCCGTAAAGACCGGCAATGCGCGCGGCATGGCTGCCAACGAGACGCTAGCGTCCGGTGAGCCCCAGGGCCCCGGCATGGAGTATCTGGGCGGCCACGGCGTGAACCCGGAGTATATCGACCGCGAGCTCAACCCCGATGCGCCCGAGATTCCCGCCGGTCCGGCGCCGGTCGAGGGCATCATCATGGATTTTGAAACGAAGGAGGAGTAACCATGGCCGAACCCACGCTTTTGCCCGAGCGGCTCCAGTACCGCCCGACCAAGATCGAGCTCGACGAGAGCATCGAGAAGGCCAAGGCGACCCTTCTTAAGAAGATCAAGCGCTCGGTGTACGTCTACCGTGTCGACTGCGGCGGCTGCAACGGCTGCGAGATCGAGATCTTCGGTTCCATCACGCCCGTCTTTGACGTCGAGCGTTTTGGCATCAAGGTCGTGCCTTCGCCCCGTCACGCCGATGTGCTTCTGTACACCGGCGCCGTGACGCGTGCCATGCGCATGCCGGCCCTGCGCGCCTTTGAGGCCGCACCCGATCCCAAGATCGTGGTGTCCTATGGCGCGTGCGGCTGCACCGGTGGCATCTTCTACGATAACTACTGCGTCTGGGGCGGCACCGACAAAATCTTGCCGGTCGATGTCTATATCCCCGGCTGCCCGCCCAGCCCCGCGCAGACCATCTACGGCTTTGCCATGGCACTTGGTCTGTTGGACCAAAAGCTCCATGCCGAGACCACGGTGGAGGCCGCCGGCGAGCAGGCCGATATCCTGCACCCCGGTGTGCCGTACAAGCTGCGCGTTGCCATTGAGCGCGAAGCTCGCGCCATGAGCGGCTACCGTTACGGTCGCGACCTGGCCAACGAGTTTATGGATACGCTCGAGGGCGCGCCCAAGGGCGATATCCGCGGTGCCATGGCGCTGCTCATCGATAAGCAGGACGATCCGCGCCGCGTCGAGGTGTACTCGGCGCTGCAGGATCTGGTGCTGGCCGGAGGTCGCTAGATGGAGCTCACGGACCGCTCTGGTTACTTTGCGGGCCCCGGCATGCTCGGCGGCTCTTTTGGCGATGCCTCGCGCGCGAGCGACGAGGCCGCCGAGGGCGTCGCCGACCCCTGCCTGGGCCACGCGCCCGACCAGGTGGTCTTCTACGAGCTCACGCGTAAGTTTGTGGAGACCGAGGAAGACGTTCCCCAGGAGGCCTGCGACGTGCTGTACTACACGCTCGCCGTGGGCCACCACACCGGCGTGCTCGACTGCTTTGAGCCGCGCCTGTCGGTGCCGGTGGATGTGTTCTATTCGCTCGTCGACGCGTTGCCGGAGGGGGAGGCCAAGACCAAGTTCGAGGCCATCCGCTCCTTTGGCGAGTGCCAGCTCGACAAGGCGGCGGTGCCGTCGCTGCTCGAGGCCTGCGATGCGCTGCTCGACGAGCGCGGTTTTCGCGGGTCGGCCAAGGCCGGCATCTCGGTGTTCGACGACGACTTTGGCCTGCATGCCCAGCAAGTCGCGTTTCTGATGAAGTTCCGCGATCTGGTTGAGCGCGTGCGCGATGTGTCGGGCGTGTATCTGACGGGAAGGTTGCAGTAATGGGCCGCGTTGTAGATGGTCGTGTGAACGGCACCCCGTTTGCGGGTATCGTGCTCACGGCGGGAAGCGTGCTGCGCGCCGACGATGCCGCCGGCCCCGTGCTCTCCAAAAAGATGGAGGACGCACCCATCGCCGGTTGGTACACCATCGACGGCGGCCAAACGCCCGAGGACGATATCATCGAGGTCAAGCGCGAGCGTCCGCCGCGTTTGGTCTTGGTCGATGCCGCCGACATGGCGCTACCCGTCGGGTCTATCCGCCTGCTCGATAAGCGCGATGTGGCCCGCAAGTCGATGTTCACCACGCATTCGCTCCCTTTGTCGATTCTGATCGAGGAAATCGAGCAATCGTGCGAAGATATCGTCTTCATAGGGATTCAGCCGGGCGACACGGAGTTCTACAACCCCATGTCCCCGGAGGTCTTTGACGCCGTCGACGCCGTGTACGACGCCGTGGCCGCCAACGACTTTTCCCACTTTGTCCGCTTGGCGCAAGAGCAATAGGAGCGCTTGTCCCTGCTGATTAGGAAAGAAGTGATTGACATGGCAGATTCCAAGGTGGAGTACTCCGCTCCCGATTGCCTGGCGCCCGCCGCGATCGAGGCCAAGACCGAGGCCGCCGGCGTGACCAAGGCCAACCTACCGGTCGCAAAGGCCTTTCTGTTGGCAATGTTCGCCGGTGCGTTCATTGCCTTCGGCGGCCTGTTCTTTACCGTGTTCTTGAGCGATAGCACGCTGGGCTGGGGCGCCCAGCGCGTCGTGGGCGGCCTGTGCTTTTGCCTGGGCCTGGTGCTGGTGCTGGTGTGCGGCGCCGAGCTGTTTACCGGTAATTCGCTTATGGTCTGCGCGCTCAAGAGCAAAAAGATCACCCTGGTCCAGATGCTCAAGGCCTGGGTCGTCGTATGGGTCGGTAACTTTGTCGGTGCCCTGTTCATCGTCTTTTTGGTGTACATGGCCGGCATTTACAAGCTCAACGGCGAGGCGGTCGCCAATTCCATGGTGAGCGTTGCCGCCGGCAAGGTGACGATCGACTGGGTGACGATCTTCTTCCGCGGCATCCTGTGCAACATCTTTGTGTGCCTGGCCGTGTGGATCGGTACCGCCGGCAAGACCGTGGTCGATAAGGTTGTGGGCATTCTGCTGCCCATCGCAGCCTTTGTGGCCTGCGGTTTTGAGCACTGCGTTGCCAACATGTACTTTTTGCCCATGGGTGCCGTGATGCACGCGTGCGGCTATGGTGCCGACGTCGCCGGCGCCGATGCACTCAACGCCGCGGGCATTGCGTTTAACCTGTCCGCCGCTACGCTGGGCAACATCGTGGGCGGCGCGGTTCTTGTCGCGCTCGGCTACTGGTTTATCTACGCCAAGAAGTCCGAGGCGTAAGGTATCGTCTGTTTGACGTTGGGCCTCCCGCGGGGCATTGCCGTGCGGGAGGCTTTTTGGGTCTGGGGCTCGTTGCCGGGCTTTTGGCCTGTTGTGTTTGGCTGATGAAAGGGGTAATCGAGATGGCATCTGCTGTTAAGCGTGACGGTCGCGCCGTGGTGACCACATGCGGGGGATGCTATGCCGATTGCGCCTTTGCGGCACACGTTGAGGACGGTCGCGTGGTGGCCGAGTTGCCGGTGCCGGGGCATCCGTGCGCGGCGCGTGCCCTCTGCGCCCGCGGGCGGCATCGCTTGGCAATGCCGTTTGATGAGCGCGACCGCATCGTGCACCCCATGCGTCGGCGAGCTGATGGCTCGGGGTTCGATGCGATTTCGTGGGACGAGGCGTTTGCTCAGATTGCCGATCGTCTTTTGGGGATTGTTGACGAGTGTGGGCCTCGTGCGCTGGGCATGACGCTCGGCGTGCCCTCGTTCGACCGCTACTGGGCGTATCGCTTTATGCATGCGCTGGGCTCGCCCAACGTGTACGGTGCCGACGGTGCCTGCGAGGTAAGCCGACTTACCGGTTGGGAACACAGCCTGGGCTATAGTCCCGCCTCCGACCTAGCGCATACCGACTGCATCATGTACCTGGGGCGTTCCATTGTCGATTCGTCGACGATGGGGGCCGTTGATGCACTCAACGATGCGCGCCGGCGCGGGGCGAAGATCATCGTGGTTGACCCCCGACGCAGCGGCTCGGCTGCGCTTGCCGACCGCTGGCTGCGTGTGCGCCCGGGCTGCGACCTGGCCTTGCTGCTGGGCATTGCGCATGTGCTCATTGCCGAGGACTTATACGACCACGAGTTTGTTGCCCGCTATACCACGGGCTTTGACGAGCTGGCGCAGGCAGCTGCTGTCTGGACGCCTGAGTGGGCCGAGTCGATGTGCGACGTGCCGGCCGCAGAGATTGTCGCCACGGCGCGCGATCTTGCTGCCTC
>OGOL01001599.1_pt1 | contig 20457 bp, 16 predicted proteins | sample 1552641 | NCBI WGS metagenome assembly OGOL01 (sample SAMEA2580140, study PRJEB22360) | human gut metagenome | biome: human gut; feature: human-associated habitat; material: faeces | place: Denmark | collected 2008/2010 | reverse complement strand
TGGCTGCCCAGCGTCAGGTCGTAGCCGGTGGCAGTGCCGCCGGTAAAGGCTACGCCATCCACCGCGCCGGAATAGTCGATGTTCACAGTGTCGCCGCTCTGGGCTGCCCGGCCGGTGATGTTCTGGGTGGTGGCGTACTGGTTCAGCAAAGTGTCGATCTGGGTCTGGATCTCGGTCTCGGTGGGCTCAATGTCTGCCTTAGAAAGCGGCAGCGCGGATACATCATCCGGCAAGGTCACATAGTCCAGTGCGCGGATGCCGGTCCAGTGGCCGTTATCGTCCAGTCCCTCGGAGTAATCGAAGCTGGCGTAGTCGAAATCCGACACCTTGCCATAGACGGACACGCTTGCGCCGGATGCGGCAGAGGATGCCGTGGTGCTGCCCTGCTTTTTGAGCAGCATAAAGCAGGCCGCAGTTACGCACAGCACAGCAGCCACCGCGCACAGCACACACAACAGGATCTTGGTAATGCGTTTCAAAAGAGATACCTCCTAAAAATAGCAGACCGTTTTCACGGAGAATGCAAATATCATACCATCCTATTATAACGGAAAAATGCGAAAAGAAAAGATTTTTGCGAAAATTCCACAAATGCCGCCCGGCACAGGTATCACTTTTGCCCGCTTTGGGGCGGGAAATGCCGCAAAACCGGTGGAAATACCCCGGCGGTTCTGTTACAATAAAACTGTATGAGCCTTTCCCTGCGAGGGAAAGCCTTTTGCTGAAATTGGAGGATAAAACCATGGATTACAATAAAGCAGCTCTGGAAATGCACGAGACCCACAAGGGAAAGGTGGGCATCGTGAGCAAGGTGGAAGTCGCCACCCGTGACGACCTGTCCACCGCCTACACCCCCGGTGTGGCCGAGCCCTGCCGCAAGATCAAGGAAAACCCCGACGATGTGTATAAGTACACCTTCAAGGGCAACATGGTGGCGGTCGTTTCCAACGGCACTGCCGTGCTGGGTCTGGGCGATATCGGCCCGGAAGCCGGTCTGCCGGTCATGGAGGGCAAGGCTGTGCTGTTCAAGGAGTTCGGCGGCGTGGACGCCTTCCCCATCTGCATCGACGCCCACGACGCCGCCAGCGTGATCGCCGCCTGCAAGGCTATTGCACCCACCTTTGGCGGCATCAATCTGGAGGACATCAAGAGCCCCGAGTGCTTTGAGATCGAGGAGACCCTGGAGCGGGAGCTGGACATCCCCGTGTTCCACGACGACCAGCACGGCACCGCCATCGTGGTCACCGCTGCTCTCATCAACGCCCTGCGCGTGGTGAATAAAAAGATGGAGGACGTGCACATCGTCCTGAACGGCCCCGGCGCAGCCGGTACCGCCATCATCAAGATGCTCATGACCGCCGGTGCCAAGGACATCGTGGCGGTAGATCAGTTCGGCACCCTGTACAAGGGCTGCAACAGCGCCGAAGCCCACAAGAACTGGCTGGGCGAGGTGACCAACCCCCGCCAGATCAAGGGCGGTCTGAAGGAAGCGCTGGAGGGCGCAGACGTGTTCATCGGCGTGTCCCGCCCCGGCATCCTGACCACCGAGCTGTGCAAGACCATGAACAAGGACGCCATCGTCTTTGCCATGGCAAACCCCACCCCGGAGATCATGCCGGATGAAGCCAAGGCGGGCGGCGTGCGGGTGATGGCCACCGGGCGCAGCGACTTCCCCAATCAGGTCAACAACGTGCTGTGCTTCCCCGGCCTGTTCAAGGGCGCGCTCAGCGTCCGCGCCCGGGATATCAACAATGAGATGAAGCTGGCTGCTGCCTACGCCATTGCAGACCTTATCACCGATGCCGACCGCAGCGAGGAGAACATCATCCCCGGCGCGTTCGACCCCCGCGTGGCCGAAACTGTGGCAAATGCCGTGGCAAAAGCTGCCCGCGAGACCGGCGTGGCACGGCTGTAAGCGGAGGACACAGGCATGAGAACGATCTCCGCACAGAGCATTACGGATACGGTGGCGCGGCTCTGCATCAAGGCCAACACCCAGCTGCCGCAGGACGTGCAGGCAGCGCTGGAAAAGGCGCGGGAAGAAGAGCCGTGGCCGCTGGCAAAGAACACGTTAGACCTGCTGTGGTCGAACCTTAGCGCCGCAAAGGAAAAAGACCTGCCCATCTGTCAGGACACCGGCATGGCCTGCGTGTTCGTGGAGCTGGGCACCGATGTGCACATTGACGGCAGCTTTGAAGCCGCCATCCACGAGGGCGTGCGCCGGGGCTATACGGACGGCTACCTGCGCAAGAGCATCGTGGCCGACCCGCTGCGCCGGGGCAACACCGGCGATAACACCCCGGCGGCTATCACGGTGCATCTGGTGGACGGCGAGGGCTGCCGCATCACGGTAGCACCCAAGGGCTTTGGCAGCGAGAACATGAGCCGCATCCAGATGCTCAAGCCCGCCGACGGCGTGGAGGGCTTTAAAAGGTTCGTGGTGGATACTGTAAAGCAGGCCGGCTCCAACCCCTGCCCGCCCATCGTGCTGGGCATCGGCGTGGGCGGCAGCTTTGACAAGGTGGCGTATCTTGCCAAAAAGGCGCTGCTGCGCCCGCTGGACATCCCCAACCCCGACCCCTACTACGCGCAGCTGGAGCAGGAGCTGCTTACCGCCATCAATGCACTGGGCATCGGCCCGCAGGGCTTTGGCGGCAAGACCACCTGTCTTGGCCTTGCCATTGAGCAGATGCCCACCCATGTGGCGGGTCTGCCGGTGGCTGTGAACGTTTCCTGTCATGTGACCCGCCGCGCCAGCGCGGAGCTGTAAGGAGGGGAGAACGATGGAATACAGACTGACTACCCCCTGCACCGTGCAGGAGCTGGCCCCGCTGAAGGCGGGAGATACGGTGCTGCTTTCCGGTGTGGTGTACACCGCCCGGGATCAGGCACACAAGCGGATGATGGAGGCACTGGACAAGGGCGAGACCCTGCCTTTTGATCTGGAAGGCAGCGCCATCTATTATGTAGGCCCCACCCCGGAGCGCCCGGGCGAGGTCATCGGCTCGGCAGGGCCTACCACCAGTGGCCGCATGGACGCTATGAGCCCCCGGCTGCTGGATCTGGGCAACAAGATCATGATCGGCAAGGGCAAGCGGGATGCCGCCGTCAAGGCAGCTGTGGTGCGCAACGGCGCGGTATATCTGGCTGCGCTGGGCGGTGCCGGCGCGCTGATGGCCAAAAGCGTGCAGACGCTGGAAGTGATCGCATGGCCGGACTTGGGCTGTGAGGCGGTGCGCCGCCTGACCGTGCAGGATATGCCTCTGACCGTTGTGCTGGACGCCCATGGCGGCGATCTGTACGAGACTGGCCCTGCGGCCTATCTGGCTGCGCTGTAAATTGCACCCTTTGCACAAAACAAGCGCGGCGCAAAACCGGCAAAACAGCAGTTCTGTGCAGAAAAAATATGGTTAGCTTAACCAAACTTGCTGCGAATTGCTTGCATCATCCGCAAAAGTGTGATATCCTTTATCATACGACAGAGGGTACACATACCCTGTCGGAAAAATCCCCCCAGAGGGAATAAGGCAGGAGGCCGGACAAACCATGCAGATCCACCAGTCCGCAGAAGATTATCTTGAAACGATCCTGATGCTGAGCCAGCGTATGGGCAAAGTGCGCTCCATTGACGTTGTCAATGAGCTGGGCTTTACCAAAGCCAGCGTGAGCATCGCCATGAAAAAGCTGCGGGAGAACGGCTATATCGCGGTGGACGGCGAAGGCAACCTGACCCTGCTGGAGCCCGGGCAGGAGATCGCTCAGCGCATTTACAGCCGCCACCAGCTGCTGACCCACTTCTTTGTGCAGCTGGGCGTGGACGAGCAGACCGCCGCCGAGGACGCCTGCAAGGCAGAGCATATCCTCAGCGAGCAGACGCTGGAAAAGATCCGCGAAAGCGCCCTGCGCAACGACGCCACCCATCCGCAGGCAAAGTAATTTTTCAAGAGACACCGGAACGCCGAAAGACGTTCCGGTGTCTTTTTTTGTATGAATTTTTCGGTTTGTGTTGCATATTTGTTATGGATTTGGTACAATGGGTTTGTGCGAAAAAGGAACGTTGGAAGAGCGGAAAAGGGTCGGGACGGCACAAAGCCGCCCTAGGGTAAAGGAGAGCGTTGCGGCATGGATGCGATTGCGCATACTCAGGTCAGTGGGCTCTGTCTGGTCACACTGGTGGTTTTGCTGCGGGCGCAGCAGAAAATGCGGGATAAAAGTCTGCCCGGGCGGCAGTTTACGGCGCTGCTGTGGTTTGCCGGGGCGCTGACGATCGTAGATTATGGCAGTGCGCTGGCGCAGCTGGGCGCGTGGGAGGATCTGGGCATCCCCTTGACCTACCGGCTGAACGCCGGGGGCAGCATTTTGTTTTATCTGCTGGCGGCGTGTTGCTGCCTGCTGGTGTTTTTGTATGTGGAGGCAGAGCTGGGGCATACATGGATGGAGGACGGCCGCAGGCTGGCACTCAGCGCCGCACCGGTGACACTGCTTTTGCTGGTGCTGCTGACAGCGCGGGACGAAAACGGCTTTTGCTATCTGGATGCAGAAGGGCTGCGGGGCAGCACCCTGTTCTGGGGGGCGAAGCTGGTGGGGCTTGCCTATCTGGCAGCAGCCTTTCTCCGCTGCAGCTGGACGCTGAGCCACTGGAAGCAGGAAACACCCAAAGAGGAACTGAAAACCCTGTTGCTGCTCGCGCTTGCGCCGGCGGCAGGCTTTCTGCTGCAAGGCTGGCTGCCCGGGCGCGGGCTGCTGTGCTGCGGCATTACGCTTGGGCTGGTGTGCGTGTATGTGCTGGTGCTGCAGACCAAGTTCACGGTGGACACCCTGACCGGCGTCAGCAACCGTATCGTGGCGCTGCGCTATCTGGAAAGCGAGCTGCCCTATTACCGCCGCCACCCCAACCGCTCGCTGCACTTCCTCATGATGGACATGGATCACTTCAAGCACATCAACGACCAATACGGCCACTTGGAGGGCGATGCCGCACTGGTGCTGCTGGCGGGCATTTTGAAAAAGGTGTGCGCCAATTATAACGGCGTGCTGGCGCGCTACGGCGGCGATGAATTCTGCATCGCCTGCGGCTGCAACAGCGTGGAGGTGCGCACCCTGATCGCTTCCATCCAGCGGGAGCTGGACGCCGCCAACGCCGCCTCCGGCAAACCCTACCAGATCGAGATCAGCATCGGCTGCGCCCGCCTTGAGCCGGACATTGCCACCGTGCACGACCTGATCGATAAAGCCGATCAGGAAATGTACCACCTCAAGACCCGCAAGCGCGGCACAGCCCCCGCAGAAAAACAGGACTGAACAGTTGTGAACTTACTATAACACGATAAATGCCGTTTGCCTTTACGGCCTTTCCCGTGAAAAATGCAATACCGGAGCGTCCGCAGACGCTCCGGTATTGCTCTATATAAAAATAATTTTTCCGCTGAAGATGGCCAAAGCAAAGCGGAGGCCATTCAAAATCGTCCCGCCCCGCGCTTTCTATACGTTTTTTACCCTTCTGCCCTTGCATCCCGGGGTGGAACGCGGTATTCTTATAGAATAGACCGGAACCGCGACAGCACAGGGGAGGGAGACCACATGGACGCACAGGAGATCCGCGCATTGCTGGGCAAAAGCATCTTTGAGCGGGCACAGAAGTACCGCAAGCGCATCCTGCAAAGCAGCTGCACCACCAACGAGGACGGGGTGCGGCACCTGACAGCGCTGGTGCAGGGCAGCGGGCCGGACTGCTATTATACGCAGGTCTGGCTGCGGGAAAACGGCAGCTTTGTCAGCGCCTCCTGCGACTGCCCCTATAACCAAAACGGCGACGGCACCTACTGCAAGCATATCGGCGCGCTGCTGCTGCAGGACGCAGAAAAGAACCCGCCTGCCCCGGAAAAAAAGCCGGAGAGCATTCCCGGGGTGCAGCGGGGCGTGGCAGGCTTGAGCACCGAACCCCGCAAGGACAGCTACAGCGCCGGGCTGGATATGCTGTTCGGCCGCAAGTGGCGGGGAGAAGAGCCAGAGACCGACTATGAAGCCCAGCTTCTGCTGAAACGCTACCAGCGGGAGGATGCGCAGCAGCAGCCCCAGCCCGCTGCCCAGCGCACCGGCTTTGCTCTGCTGGAGCCGGAGCTTACGCCGCACAATGGCCGTATCTGGCTGCGGCTGCGGGTCTCGGACGGCATCGGCGGGCGGCAGTATCTGGTAAAAAGCATCCCGCAGTTTCTGGATGAGGTCGAGCAGGGCGAAAGCGTCAGCTACGGCAAGTCGCTGGCGTTTGTGCACCGGTGGGACGCCTTTGCCCCGGATGCGCAGCAATTGCTGCGGCTGCTGCGCCGTCAGGTGAGCGCCCGGCAGGCGTTTGAAGCCGAGGGCACGGTGCGCTCCGGCTGGGAGAAAGGCCCGGCGGGCGGTCTGCCGCTGACCGGCGAGGGGCTGGATGCCCTTGTGGAGCTTTACGCTGCCGAGGGCGTTGTGGGCGGCTATACCCTTAAAGAGGGTCTGCCGGTCATCAGCCTGAAGGTGGAGCGCCGCAAGGGCGGCGTGCAGCTGAGCTGTACCCCGGCGCTCAGCGGGGTGCAGGGGCTGGACTATGCTTATCTGCTGGGCGAAACCACCCTCTGGCGGATGCAGCGGGAGGAATGCCGCCGGGTGCTGCCGGTGCTGGAGACTTTTGGCGGGCGCAGTTTGTTCTTTACCAGCGCGGATGCCGCCGCCTTTTGCAGCTATGTGCTGCCGGAGCTGGGCAACCGGGTCAACATCGTGGACCCCGACCGGCTGCTGCTGAACCAGATCCCGCTGGAACCGGTGGTGCAGTTTTATCTGGATGCCGACCGGGGGCTTACCGTCACGGCCTACCCGGTCTTTCTGTACGGCGAGGACAGGGTAGCCCCCGGCGAGCCGGTGCCGCCGGATCTTTTGCGGGATGCCCGCACCGAGAACCGGGCAAAGCGGCTGCTGGAAACCTATCTGGAACCCGAGAGCGGCAAGCCCGGGCATTACAGCATTTCCGGGGAGGAAGCGCTTTTCCAGCTGCTGGAAGAGGGCATTCCCGCCCTGCTGGCCATGGGCGAGGTGTACCAGACCGATGCCTTCCGCAACCTGCAAGCCGCCCCGCCTAAAATTTCGGTAGGGGTGTCGGTGCACGGCAGCGTGCTGGACTTGGAAGTGGACACCGGCGCGTTCCCGGTGGAGGAGCTGCGGGAGCTTTTGCAGTCCCTGCACCAGAAAAAGCGCTACCACCGCCTGCGGGACGGCAGTCTGCTGCGGCTGGACGACAGTCTGGAAGGGCTGGACGAGCTGAACGACACACTGGAGCTTTCCGGCGCAAAGCTGAAGGACGGCCACGCCGCCCTGCCGCTCTACCGTGCGCCCACGCTGGACTGGGCGCTTTCGGGGCAGAACGGCCTGCGGTTCGACCGGGACGATGCTTTCCGGCGCATCAGCCGCAGCTTCCATGCCGTGCGGGACAGCGAATATACCCCGCCGCTCTCCCTGCAAAAGACCCTGCGCAAATACCAGCGGGACGGCTACCGCTGGCTGCGCACACTGGATGGCTACGGCATGGGCGGCATTCTGGCCGATGATATGGGTCTGGGCAAGACCGTGCAGGTGCTCAGCTACCTGCTGGCGATGAAGGAGGGCGGGCAGCAGCTGCCCAGCCTTATCGTCTGCCCGGCGTCGCTGGTGCTGAACTGGCAGGAAGAATGTCAGAAGTTCACCCCGCAGCTGCAAAGCGTTGCCATGGATGGCGATGCCGCCCACCGCGCCGCGCTGGTCGATGGGTGGGCGCAGGCGGACATCGTCATTACCAGCTACGACCTGCTGCGCCGGGACGAAAAACTGTATGCCGGGCAAAGCTTTTACGCCTGCATTCTGGACGAAGCGCAGGCCATCAAGAACCACACCACCCAGAAATACAAGGCGGTGTGCCGGGTGAACAGCCGGGTGCGCTTTGCCCTGACCGGCACCCCGGTGGAAAACCGCTTGGGCGAGCTGTGGAGCATCTTCTCCTTTTTGATGCCCGGGTATCTGCCCCCTTACAAGACCTTCTGTGCCCGGTTTGAAAAGCCCATCGTGCAGGACGAAGATGCCAACGCCGTGCGGCGGCTGAACCAGTTCACCGGCCCCTTCATCCTGCGGCGCATGAAGTCGGAGGTGCTGCGGGAACTGCCGCCCAAAACCGAGAATGTGCGCCGCGTTGAACTGGAGACCGAGCAGCGCAAGCTGTATCTGGCGGCGGTGGTGGATGCCCGGGAAAAGCTGCGGGCGGCAAAGCCGGCGGACAAGATGACCGTGTTTGCCGTGCTGATGCGGCTGCGGGAGATCTGCTGCGACCCGCGCCTTGTGGCAGACAACTGGACGGGCAGCAGCGCCAAGCTGGACGCCTGTCTGGAACTTGTCACCGAGGCAGTGGCGGGCGGGCACCGCATTCTGCTGTTCAGCCAGTTCACCTCCATGCTGGAACTGCTGGCAAAGCGGCTGGACGAAGCCGGGGTGAGCCACTTTACCCTGCAGGGCTCTACCCCGAAGCCTGTGCGTGCCGAGCAGGTGCGCCGGTTCAATCAGGGTGAAGCAGACGTCTTTCTCATCTCGCTGCGGGCGGGCGGCACGGGTCTGAACCTGACCGCCGCCGATATCGTCATCCACTACGACCCGTGGTGGAACCTTGCCGCGCAGAATCAGGCCACCGACCGCGCCTACCGCATCGGTCAGCGCAACCCGGTGCAGGTGTACCGGCTGATCGCGCAGGACACCATTGAGGAAAAGATCGTGGAGCTGCAGCAGGCCAAGCAGTCGCTGGCCGACACCGTTACCGGCGGGGCAGACGGCGCGATCCTGTCCATGAACCCCGAACAGCTGCTGCAGCTGCTGGGAGAAGAAGCATAAAGGAGTGTATCCATCATGAAGGTTTGGGATCTGCATTGCGATACCCTGTACGAACTGCGCCGCGCCGAAAAGGCGGGCGCACCCAAAAGCTTTTTGCACAATGATCTGCATATCGACCTTGAAAAACTGCGGCAGGGGGATTATCTGCTGCAATGCTTTGCGGCCTATGTGGATCTGGCCGACCCCGCTCCCGGGGCCGACCCGCTGGTAAGCGTGCTGGAGGAGATCGACATCTTCAAGCGGCTCATGGCAGCTTACCCGGAAAAGATCGCCCCGGTGTACACCGCCGCCGACCTTGAGCGCAACCGCGCCGAGGGCAAGTTCAGCGCCATGCTGACGGTGGAAGAGGGCGGCTGCTGCAAGGGCAGTCTGGGCGTGCTGCGGCGGCTGCAGGAACTGGGCGTGCGCATGATGACCCTGACATGGAACTACCCCAACGAGCTGGCAGCCCCCAACGCAAACCCCGGCGGGCCGCTGGTGGCCAATACCGAGACCGGCCTGACCGAGCGGGGCTTTGCCTTTTTGGAAGAGATGGAAAAGCTGCACATCACCGCAGACGTGAGCCACCTTTCCGATAAGGGCTTCTGGGACATCGTAAACCACAGCACCCGTCCCTTTGCGGCAAGCCACTCCAACTGCCGTGCCCTGTCGCCCCACAACCGCAACCTGACCGACGAGATGATCCGCGCACTGGCAGAAAAGGGCGGCATTGCGGGGCTGAACTACTGCGCTTCTTTTGTGGACGCAGACTCGGCACACCCGAAGCTTTGCCGCAGCACGGTGGAGCGGCTGGCAAAGCACGCGGCACACTTCAAGCAGGTGGGCGGCATTGAGGTCATCAGCCTTGGCAGCGACTTTGACGGCATCGGCGGCCAGCACGAGCTGGAAACGGCGGCAGATATGCCGCTGCTGGCCGAGGCACTGCGCCGCGAGGGCTTTACCGAGGACGAGGTGGAAGCCATCTACTGGCGCAACGCATACCGCTTCTTTAAAAACAATCTGTAATAATAACTTCTAAAATTGCAAAATGTGCCCGGGATACCCCTGCGCTGCGCGGGTATCCCGGGCTGTGTATTGCCCTGTGAGGGGAGGTTTTATATGGTCTAAGGCGCGCGTCCCCTGAAAAAGAACAAACGACCTGGAAAGATAAGAGGAATTATAACAATGGGTATCACGATCTCGCCGTGGATGATGGCGTTTCTCATGCTGATGACCGGCTTTGCAGGCTTTGTGGATTCGGCAGCCGGCGGCGGCGGGCTGATCAGTCTGCCTGCCTATCTGTTTGCCGGGCTGCCGCCCCACTACACCTATGCCACCAACAAGTTCAGCGCCGCCTGCGGCACCACCTTTGCCACGGCAAGCTTTTTCAAAAGCGGTGCCATGAACGTGAAGGTGGGCGTTCTTGCGGCCATCGGCAGCTTTGCGGGCAGTGCGCTGGGCGCGCACATTGTGCTGCTGCTCAGTGACGAGATGCTGCGCACCATGATGTTCATCATCCTGCCGGTGGCGGCGGTCATCATCCTGTGGCAGCGCAACCTGCCGGATGAGAACCGGGACGACGGCACACTGGATCTGAAAAAGATCCTGCTGGCGCTGGCCATCGGTTTGGGCATCGGCCTGTACGACGGCGTCATGGGCCCGGGCACCGGCACCTTTGCCATCATTGCCTTTACCACCCTGATGGGCTTTGATCTGCGCACCGCCAACGGCAACGGCAAGGTGCTCAATCTGGCCAGCAACTACGCCAGTCTGTTCACCTACCTGATGAACGGTCTGGTGGTGTTCCACATCGGCATCCCCTGCGCCATCAGCAACATTCTGGGCAACCTGCTTGGCTCCCATTTTGCCCTGAAAAAGGGTGCCCGCTTCATCCGCCCCATGATGCTGGTGGTGCTGGTGCTGCTGCTGGGCAAGCTCATTTCGGACGCGGTGCTGTAAGGGCAGGGCGGGACGATTCAGAATGCGCTCCGCGTTCGCTTTGCGCATCAGTAGCGGAAAGAATATTTTTATTTGTAGTTCCGAAACGCCTGCGGGCGTTTCGGAACTACTTTTTCACAGAGAGGGGTCGTAGAGAAAAGCGGCAGTTGCAGCGCCGCTTTCTGCGAAAGCGCGGTGCTGCGGGAAGCAACCTCGCCCTCTCCGTCTGCTCACTACGTTCGCATCCACCTCTCCCAAAGGGAGAGGCTCTGGCGAAACCGCAAGCCTTGCGGTTCGACTGGAAACTTTGCCGCTATGCCAAGGGCTCTCCCTTTGGGAGAGCTGGCGCGTTAGCGCCTGAGAGGGCGAGGGCGTTGCCAATAAGGGCGCACATCCCAAAACAGCGCTATTACTTCCCATTCCCCCTACAAAAAACAAGACGGGCAGCCTGCGGGCTGCCCGTCTTGTTCTTGCTTTATATAGGTTTTATTCCAGTACCAGCTCTTTATCAAAGAACGCGATGCCGAAGGCGCCGGGGCCGGTGTGGGTGCCGATGACGCAGCCGATCTGGCGCACCAGCGGTGCGTCCAGATGCAGGTTGTCCTGCAGGTAGGTCAGCAGCGGCTGCAGCTCCCGGTGGTTGACGGTGTAGCCCAGCAGCGGGGTGTAGCCCGGGTGGATGCCGCCCATCTCGTCGATCTTCTTGAACAGCGCCACATACACGCCGGGCAGACCGCGCGCCTTACCGGCCAGCGCCACCTTGCCCTCTATGACGGCGAGGATGGGCTTGATGCCCAGCATACCGCCCGCCACAGCGGCGGCGGCAGACAGTCTGCCGCCCTTGCGCAGGTACTTCAGATCGTCCACGGCAGCTACCAGATGCAGGTGCTGCTTGGCCTTTTCCAGATCGGCAGCGATCTGGTGGATCGTCTTGCCGGCGTCCCGCAGCTGCACAGCCAGCCGCACCAGCAAAGACTGCCCCAGACAGACGTTTTCGGTGTTCACGAACACCACATTGTCCACGTTGGCAAGGTCGGCAGCAAGTCTTGCGCACTGACCGGTGCCGGACAGCGCATCGGACAAGAAGATGCCCAGTACCTCGTCCCCGGCGGCAGCAGCGTCCAGATACAGCTGCTCGAACTGCTCCGGGCTGGGCTGGCTGGTAGTGGGCAGCTTGCGGCAGGCTGCCAGATGGGCATAGTATTCGCTGGGGGTCATGTCGATGCCGTCCCGCAGGACGGTGCCGTCCTCCAGCGTCACGTTCAGGGGGATCACGGTCACGCCCAGCTGCTGCGCCTCGGCGGGCAGGATGTCGCACGCGGAATCGGTGAGGATACGGATCATAATAATACCTCCGGTCTACCGGTAAAATACAGTATAAGCAACGTTTTTATTAAAAAGGTTGGAAATTATTATACCACCATTTAGGGCGATGTGTCAATATTTTGCATAAATTTGCCACGACAGAACGCCGAAACCTTGCGCACCCGGCGGCAGATATGGTACTATAACCGGGAACGAACCACAGCAGGAGGAAACCGACCATGCACAAGCTGAACCCCCGCACCGCCGCACTGCTTTCGGCCTTTGGCTGGGCGGTTGGGTATCTGCTGGCGGGCAAGGCGCTGGCGGTGCTGCTGCCCGTGCCGCCCGGCGGCGCGGCACGGTTTTTCCGGGTCTGCCTGCTGGCTCCGCTGGCGGAGGAAGGGGTGTTCCGGGGCGCGGTGCAGCGCCGGGCGCAGCCGCTGGGCAGGGGACAGGCCATTCTTTTGCAGGCGGTGCTGTTCGCCCTGCAGCACGGCAGCGCCGCCGCCATGGCCTACGCGCTGGTGTGCGGGCTGGGGCTGGGGTGGCTGGCAGACCGCACCGGGCATCTCTGGCCGGGGATGCTGCTGCACAGTGCAAACAATCTGCTGGTGCTGGCGATGGGATGAGAGGATGGGATACATGACCGATTTTGAACTGATGGGTCTTGCGCTGGAAGAAGCCGCCAAAGCCGCCGCCTTGGGCGAGGTGCCGGTGGGCGCGGTGGTGGCGCGGCACGGCGAGGTGGTAGCTATGGCGCACAACACCCGGGAGACCGAGAAAAACGCCTTGCACCACGCGGAACTGCTGGCCATTGATGCCGCCTGCAAGGCACTGGGCGGCTGGCGGCTGTGGGAGTGTGAGCTGTTCGTTACCTTAGAGCCCTGCCCCATGTGCGCGGGCGGCATCATCAACAGCCGTCTGCGCCGGGTGGTGTACGGCGCTGCCGACACCAAAGCCGGGTGCTGCGGCTCGGTGACAGACCTGTTCGCGCTGCCCTTCAACCACCACCCGGTGGTGGAAAAGGGACTGCGGGAAACCGAAGCGCAGCAGCTTTTGCAGGCGTTTTTTGTTTCCCTGCGGGAAAAGCGGGCGGGCAGACCCCGCTGGAAGCCCCCGGTGCCCGAAAACCGGGGAAAATAAGGAAAAATAGTGGGAACTGCGTAAAAAATTGCGGTTCCCACTTTCTTTTTGGGCTGGATTGTGGTATATTATTCAATGGAATCTTGTCGAAACCCATCATAAGCACAGGCAGGCACGCCAAAGCACCGGACCTTTGCCGGACACATAAACGGAACGCTGCACTGTCTGGGGATGGGCACAGGGTTTTTCCGGTTGGGGCACTGCGCCCGGCCGAGAATACCGAACAGGAGGGATACACTCTTGTACGAGGACGAGTTTGAACTGACCTTTCAGGTGCCGGAGGAAGAGAGCGCACCGGAGCCCCTTGCCGCACCGGTTGCAAAACCGGCTGCGCCGGTGGAGCCGGTGGTGGACGAGCCCACCCGCATCATGACGCTGGAAAAACCGGCAGCGCCTGCGGCGGAGGAACCCACCCGGGTGATCACGCTGGAAAAACCCGCAGAGCCACAGCCGCCTGCGGTGGAGCCGCCCGAAGAGCCTGCGCCGCAGCCCGTAAAAGAACGGCCTGCCCCTGCCGCGCCCGCTGCGGCGCGCCGGGTGCTGATCTCCGGCGGCGACCGGGGCATCGGCGCTGCCGCTGCCCGCGCCTTTGCGGCAGCAGGGTATCAGGTGGCGGTGCTCTACCACCAGAACGCCGCTGCTGCCGCTGCGCTGGAACAGCAGCTGCCCGGGTGCATCGCCATCCAGTGCGATGTAGCCAGCCGCGCCAGCTGTGAGCTGGCGTTCCACGCGGTGGAGCAGGCCATGGGCAGGGTGGATGTGCTGGTGTGCAACGCCGGCATCGCGCAGCAGAAGCTGTTTACCGACATCACCCCGGCAGAGTGGCAGCGGATGCTGGACGTGAACCTGAGCGGCGCGTTCCACCTGTGCCAGCTGGCGCTGCCCGGCATGATCCGCCGCAAGCAGGGCCGCATTCTGACCGTGAGCAGTATGTGGGGCCAGACCGGCGGCAGCTGTGAGGTGCACTATTCTGCCGCGAAAGCCGGGCTCATCGGCCTGACCAAGGCACTGGCCAAGGAAGAAGGCCCCAGCGGCATCACGGTGAACTGCGTAGCGCCGGGGGTCATTGAGACGGATATGATGGCGGCTTTTACCGCCGAGGACAAGGCGGCGCTGGCCGAGGAAACCCCTGTGGGTCGGCTGGGCACCCCGGAAGAAGTTGCAAAGCTGCTGGTCTTTCTGGCCGGCGAGGATGCCGGATACATCACCGGGCAGGTGTTCGGGGTGAACGGCGGCCTTGTGATCTGATGCACAGGGCAATATTACACAATTTTCCCCGGAGCGGGAAGGAGAGAAAAAATGGGCATGACTTTGAAGGAACTGTTGACTAAGGGCGAGGGCACCCTCTCTGCACAGGAGGCCAAGGCGCTGGCGGCACAATGCCGCATGGATGTAGATACCCTCTACACCCTGCTGGAAGAGCGCGGCATCAAGATCCTGGAGGAAGAGAACGAGCCGAGTCTGGACGTGGACAGCATCATTGCTGAGGTGGAGAACGCCGAGAACAACAACGATGACATGGGCCTTGCCGATGAAAACGAAGAGGATGCCGAGGAGAACCCGGCAGACCTGAAGGCTGCCATGGACGAGCTGCTGGATGACCCGGTGAAGAACTACCTCAAGCAGATCGGTCAGATCCCGCTGCTGAGCGCCGAGCAGGAGGTGGAACTGAGCCGCCGCATCCATGCCGGTGCCGAGGCTGCGCACATTCTGCAGGCAGACCGCCAGAAGTACGACGCACCGGAGTACATCAAGAAGAACAGCGCCCGTTTCTCTTTTGAAGAGGACGAGAACAGCCGCAGCTACAACGAGGATCTGGACGAGGACAGCGAAAAGTCCGCCGAGGATGCTGAGGAAAAGGCAGACGAGGAAAAGGCCATGGAAGCCGTGGAGAACGGCCCTCTGAGCGAGGAGCGCCGTCAGGAGCTGCTCAAGACCCGCCGCGACGGCCTGAACGCCCGCCGCAGCCTGAGCGAAGCAAACCTGCGTCTGGTGGTGTCCATCGCCAAGAAGCACGTCGGTCATAATCTTGCCTTCCTTGATCTCATTCAGGAGGGCAACATCGGCCTGATCAAGGCTGCGGAAAAGTTCGACTGCGACCGCGGCTTCCGCTTCTCCACCTACGCTACATGGTGGATCCGTCAGGCCATCACCCGCGCCATTGCGGATCAGGCCCGTACCATCCGCATTCCGGTGCACATGGTGGAGACCATCAACCGGATGCGTCAGGCCACCAACCAGCTGGTGTACCAGAACGGTCACGAGCCCACCCCGGAAGAGCTGGCAAAGGCCATGGACATGAGCGTGGAGCGCGTGCGCGAGATCCAGCGCATGGCACAGGAGCCCGCCAGCTTGGAAAGCCCCGTGGGCGAGGAAGAGGATTCCTCTCTGGGCGATTTCGTTGCTGACGAAAACGCCGAAGCACCCGGCAAGGCAGCCGACCGCGCCATGGTGGCACAGCAGATCAATCTGGCGCTCAAGAGCCTGACCCCCCGCGAGGAAAAGGTCATCCGTCTGCGCTTTGGTCTGGACGATGGCCGTCCCCGCACGCTGGAAGAGGTCGGCCGCGACTTCGGCGTCACCCGCGAGCGTGTGCGCCAGATCGAGGCCAAGGCCATCCGCAAGCTGCACAGCCGCAAGTGCCTGACCCTGCTCAACGGCCTGATCGAGTGATCGCCCGCCGGGCAGGCAGAACGATTTGAAATGCGCGCCGCGTTTGCTTTGCGCATCTTTCAAGGAAATTTTATTTTTGATTTGGGGTTCAGGAAAGTCTGCGGACTTTCCTGAACCCTTTTTTCACAGGAGGGGTCATGGCGGGAAATGTCGTTTATCTCTGCGGCCTTTTCCGTGAAAATGCGTTTGGAGCGGCCCGCAGAACTTGTCGGGGCAAAGCCCCTCCATCTGCTAACGCAGACCGCTCTGCCGCTTAAAAGCCCCACTGGGGCTTTCATTGCTACGCTGCGCTCCGCAAACGCGGTCGCTCCAAACGCGAAATATAAAGAATTGTTCCGCTATTTATGCGCAGAGCGAAGCGGAGCGCATTTTAAATGTCTTTCGGCAGAGTGTTCAACGGCGGGGCGGCGGTGTTGTACGGAATATCCAAAAATTGCGCGGATGCTTGTATTTTGCTTGCGGAGCGTGTACAATAAGCACAGAATATGTTTGCGCAGAGCAGGAGAGCGACAGACAGAGCAGATGGCTTTGTTTGGTGCGCTCTTTTTTGTTTTGCGCCCAGCTTCAGAGCAAGGAGAGAGCATTATGAGCCAGACCAAATATATCCTCTCGTTGGATCAGGGCACTACCAGCAGCCGGGCGATCCTGTTTGACAACGAGCAGAACATTGTCTGCGTGCAGCAGCGGGAATTTGAGCAGATCTACCCCCATCAGGGCTGGGTGGAGCACAACCCTATGGAGATCTGGTCCAGCCAGTACGGCGTAATGAACGAGGTCATTGCCCAGAGCGGCGTAGACCCCAGGGACATTGCGGGCATCGGCATCACCAACCAGCGCGAGACTACGATCCTGTGGGACAAGAACACCGGACGCCCGGTGTATAACGCCATCGTCTGGCAGTGCCGCCGCACCGCGCCCCTTGTGGACGAGCTGCTCCGGACCCCCGGCATGGCGGACTACATCCGGGAAAACACCGGCCTTGTGCCGGACGCCTATTTCTCCGCCACCAAGATCAAGTGGATCTTAGAGAACGTCCCCGGTGCACGGGAAAAGGCCGAAGCAGGGGAGCTTTTGTTCGGCACGGTGGACACTTGGCTGGTCTGGAAGCTGACCGGCGGCAAGGTGCACGTTACCGACCGCACCAACGCCAGCCGCACCATGCTGTACAACATCCGCACGCTGGATTGGGACGACACCCTGCTCAAGGCACTGGACATCCCCCGCTGCATCCTGCCCAGTGTGAAGGACTCCAGCGAGGTATACGGCTACACCAACATTCAGGGCGTGGATGTGCCGGTAGCCGGTATTGCGGGCGACCAGCAGGCTGCGCTGTTCGGGCAGGGCTGCTTTAAGCCCGGCGACGTGAAAAACACCTACGGCACCGGCTGTTTCCTGTTGATGAACACCGGCAACAAGATCTACCAGAGCAAGAACGGTCTGGTCACCACCATCGCCATCAGCCTTGACGGCGAGGTGGAGTATGCGCTGGAAGGCTCCGTCTTTGTGGGCGGCGCAGTCATCCAGTGGATCCGGGACGGGATGCACCTGATCCAGGACAGCTGCGATTCCGAGTACTATGCCCAGAAGGTGCCGGACAACGGCGGCGTGTACATCGTGCCAGCCTTTACCGGTCTGGGCGCGCCCTACTGGGATATGTACGCACGGGGTGCCATTCTGGGCATTACCCGCGGCACCACCCAGAACCACATCATCCGCGCGGCAGAGGAATCCATCGCTTACCAGAGCGCCGACCTGATGTGGGCGATGGAAAAGGACACCGATATCACCATCAGCACCCTGAAGGTGGACGGCGGTGCCAGCCGCGACCACTTCCTGATGCAGTTCCAGTCCGATATCCTGAACAAGGAGGTGCTGCGCCCGGCCATCCGGGAGACCACCGCCCTTGGTGCGGCGTATCTGGCAGGTCTTGCCACCGGCGTGTGGAAGAGCAGGGAGGAGATCAGCCATCTGTGGAGCTGCAACCAGCTGTTTGAGCCCAAAATGGACGCTGCCCAGCGGGAAAAACTGGTCAAGGGCTGGCACAAGGCCGTGGGCCGCAGTCAGGACTGGGCGGAGCACGAGGTGTAAGGCAGAAAACTTCTGACAGGATAACGCGATACCCCCCGGCAGGCTGCCGCCGCAAGAGCGATAGCCTGCCGGGGGTATTTTGTGCCGTTCCGCTCCAGCATGGACGGGTGGATGACGCAGCAAAAAAGCCCCTGACCGAGGTCAGAGGCTTTGATCAAGGGGTGCGAAGTTCCAAACTTTGCCAGAAACAGAGGTTATCGGGTGGAAGCCGCATTGTCTGCGGGCCACGATCTTCTGAGCGCCGCATAGGAGACAAGGAAGTTTGCCAGCCAGCCCGCCGGGACGGCAAGCCAGACAAAGGCGATGCCGAAACGAGGTGCGCAGATCAGGGCAACGGACAGACGGATCGCAAGGTTTACCATGTTGGCAATAAGAAACGGGCGCATGACGCCAAGCCCGCGCAGGACGCCGTCGGTCGCCATCTTGATGCCCATGAAGATGAAGAAATAGCCGAGCCATCTCATGTAATCACCGGACACCTGATAAGCCAACGCGGTTCCGTCCTTGCCCAAGAACAGCGAGGAGATCTGGGTATGCAGGGTCTCGATGACCACGAATGCAAGAACGGCAAAGCAGAGATCCAGAATCAGTGCGGCGTGGTAGCCTTTTTTGAGACGATCGGTTTTCTTTGCGCCGAGATTCTGGGAAACGTAGGGCGAAACGGCATTGCCGATGGATACAAAGATCAGGGAGAAAACATTCTCTACCCGCATCGTTGCCGAATACCCTGCAAGTGCCTGTGTGCCAAAGGGATTTACCACAGCCTGCACGATCATCATACCGATGGACACGGTGGACTGCTGTAAAATCGACGGGACGGCAAGGCGGAGCATGGACTGCAGCTCCTGCCCGTCGAACCAATGAAAGGGGCTTTTGTACCGCCGCATCCGCGCAAAGAAGATCAAAAGCGAGAACACAGCAGAAATGCCCTGTGCGATCAGGGTCGCAAGGGCTGCGCCGAACACGCCGAGATCAAGACCGGCTACCATCCACAGATCCATAAAGATATTCAGGATAGACGAGAAGATCAGCAGCCCCAGCGGGATCTTGGATTCCCCGATAGAGGTGAACATGGTGGAAAGAATGTTGTACATGAACAGGAACGGGAAGCCTGCAAAATAGACCCGCAGGTACAGCACTGCATCTTCCAGAATGTCGGCAGGGGTCTGCAAGCCGCTCATCATCGAATGGGAAAAGCAAAAGCCAAAAACGCCAAGAACGATGCTCAGGATCAAAAAGCTGAGCAGGGATGTTGACACGATGGTCTTCATTTTGCCATAGTCTTTGGCACCAAAATAGCGGCTTACAAGCACGCCTGCACCCACACCTGCACCAAGCGCCACACAAATAAAAACGTTGGTCAGCGCAGCACAGGCACCGACAGCCGCAAGCGCGGAGGAACCAACAAACTGACCGACGATGATGGAGTCGGCCATGTTGTAGACCTGCTGGAAAAAGCTGCCGAGGATCATCGGCATTGCAAAAACCGTCAGCGCTTTCAGGGGCGCATCGGTGATCAGATATTCATCCTTTGACATGATTCCGTTCCTTCTGAAATTTATTGCTCTTCTGAGTCAAATCCAAGTATACCACACCCGTCAAAAAAATACACCCCAAGATGCCGGAATTGACAGGCAGACGTCCTGCTACTGCCAACCACAAAAAAATCCCCAGACCGAATGGTCTGGGGATGTGGTGGAGCATTGTCCACAGCAGCCGAACCTGAATTTATTCCAGATACTGCGGCAGATTCCAAGCACCTCGCAGCACACGGTGAATCTCCACGATCTTGTTTTCATCGTTGACGCGGTAGAACACCAGATACTGGTCAACGACCATCCTACGATAAGCCGGGTCAAGGCGGTAGACCTCGCACATTTTCGGGGTATCGCCTAATTTTGTGATCTTCTCCCGCAGCTCTTTCAGTACGCGGCTGGCTGTTTTCGGATAAAAACCGGACAAATACCGGGCAATATCGTTCAGGTCCTGCACAGCAAGGGGCAGATATTTGATCTTATACGTCATACTGCTTGCCCAGCGTCTCCCATACGTTTTCGTGGTCTGCCCACTGCGTGTCGGGGTCAGCCGCCTGCTGCTTTGCCTTGGCAAGTGCCTCGGCAACATACCGCTGGTGCAAAAACTCCTCGTACCTGGCGTAGTCCTCAATGTTGATGAGGACTGATTCTCCACGGCCATGATTCGTGATGATCACATGGTCATGGTCTTTGAGCATCTCCGAAATTTCAGCGTAATGGTTGCGCAGATCCCGGGAAGGGCGAACGAATGTCTGCATCATACGGGACACCTCCTGTCGGGATCATTGTATCACAAAATGACTACGGATGCAAGGCGGATGATACTGACGGTTCTTGTTGGGGCGTGCGGAGCCCCAAACCCTGCTTCATAATATCGATCATGACCGATCAACGACTGATTTATAGTAATTGCCAAAGT
>OGOL01001596.1_pt1 | contig 20467 bp, 12 predicted proteins | sample 1552641 | NCBI WGS metagenome assembly OGOL01 (sample SAMEA2580140, study PRJEB22360) | human gut metagenome | biome: human gut; feature: human-associated habitat; material: faeces | place: Denmark | collected 2008/2010 | reverse complement strand
CCGGCGCCGAGTGGATGATCGCCGACCTGTTCGGTACGGAGCCGATCATTCCCGCTGCGTGGAACGTCTTCATGAACGATCTGGATGCGATGCTCGCCGATCCCGAAGGGGTGGCGGCCGGCAAACCCGAAGCGATCGCTTCGCTCTTCGCCGGTCTGACGCTGAGCGGCATCGCGATGCAGGTAGCCAAGTCGAGCCGTCCGGCGTCGTGCACCGAACACCTGTTCAGCCACGTGCTCGACATGACGCACCATCGCTACAACGGCAAGTTCCAGTCGCACGGTTTCCAGGTGGCGATCGGTACGCTCACGATGTGCGCCTTCTTCGACGAGTTCTTCAAGATGGATCTCTCGACGCTCGATGTCGACGCCTGCGTGGCCGCATGGCCCTCGCTCGAAGCGGAGCAGCGGCGTGCGCTCGATCTGTTCCGCGATTTCCCCGTGCCGGAGCTGGGTTATACCGAGATCACGAAGAAGTGGAACGACGCCGAGACGGTTCGCGTACAACTCACGCGAGTCAAGGAGAACTGGCCCGCCTTCAAGGCACGGTTGCAGGCGCAGTGCTATCCGTTCGAGAAGATGCGTGCGCTGTTCGCCGCCGCGGGTGCGCCGACCGATCCTTCGCAGATCGGTGTTTCGCGCGAGCAGTTGCGCAGCATGGTCGATTTCACGCAGTTGTTGCGCTGGCGCATCAATCTGCTCGATCTGGCCAAACGCGCACGGATTTACGATGAATTGGTCGCCCGCGTCTTCGGTAAGGGCGGAGCTTGGGAAATCGCATAATCGACAAGCCTTATGACTGCGGAACAGACCAAACGATTCAAATATTGGCAGTGGCGGACGATCATCGGAACGATGATCGGTTACGCCATTTTTTATTTCGTTCGCAAGAACTTCTCTTTCGCCATTCCCGGTCTTACGGCCGAGTACGGCATCTCGAAAACGACCTTCGGCGTCATCATGACCCTCGTCGGGCTGATCTACGGCGTGTCGAAATTCGTCAACGGCGTACTGGCGGACCGCACCAACGGCCGCTGGCACATGGTGATGGGCCTGTCGGTGTGTTCGGTCATCAACTTCATTTTCGGCTGCGGTGCGATCATCTGCGCATGGATTACGGGGCAGACCTACGGGACGACGTTCATCCATACGCTGGTCGTCCTGTTCGGCGTGCTGCTGATTCTGAACAACATGTTCCAGGGGTGCGGCTTCCCGCCGTGCAACCGCCTGATCACGCATTGGGTTCCGCCCAAGGAGCTGGCGACCAAGATGTCGATCTGGAACGCTTCGCACTCGATCGGTGCCTTCATCATCGCGATCTTGTGCGGGTATCTGATGGGCCACACGGGTACGGATATGACGGGCGATCCGGAGATGCGGCAGCGCGTCGTGGAGAATACGGCGAGCATCACCGAAAAGATGGACGCCGCTTCGGCCGAAGCCTATGTCACCAACGCGTTGCAGCATGTCGGCGCATGGCAGTGGACGTTCTGGGTTCCGGCTGCCATCGCGGTGCTGGGCGTGATCTTCATCATCGTTACGTTGCGCGATACGCCCAAGTCGGTCGGCCTGCCCGAATTGGAGGGTACCAAGACGCAGCTCGACGAGCACGATTCGTCGGAGGAGTTCAAGGCGTTCCTGCGCAAGAAGGTCTTCCTCAATCCCATGATCTGGGGGTTGGCCGTGGCCGACTTCTTCGTCTATATCGTGCGTTTCGCCGTGCTCGACTGGGGCCCGACCTTCTTGCAGGAGTCGCGCGGCCTCTCGTCGAGCATGGCCGGCTGGACGGTCGCCATCTTCGAAGTGTGCGGTATCACGGGCATGCTGCTCGCGGGTTGGATCTCCGACAAATTCTTCGGGGGCCGCGCACAGCGCACCTGCGTCTTCTGCATGGCGGGCGTGATCCTCTTCATCTCGCTCTTCTTCGCCCTGCCGGAGTCGACCGATCCTGTCGTGCTGCTGATGATGCTCGCCGTGGCGGGATTCTTCATCTACGGCCCGCAGGCGCTCATCGGCGTCATCGCGTCGAACCACGCCACGAAGAAGGCCGCTTCGACGGCCAACGGCGTGGTGGGTATGGTGAGCTACGTCAGTGTCGTCGTTTCGGGCTGGGGCTTCGGCTTCATCTCCGACCACTTCGGCTGGCGCTGGGTCTTCATCACGATGATCGCCATGGCCGTGCTCGGATTCCTGGTGCTGCTGTCGATGTGGAACACCAAGAGCGACGGATATGAGCACGACGCCGCCGAAACCAACTAAAACCTTATAAGCTTATGAAAAACTTCTTTTTGAAACTGGGTGTCTGCGCATTGGCGCTCACCGGTGCCGCCGAGGCGCTGGCGCAGGAGCAGGTCATCCAGCTCTTCGCCCATCGGGGCAGCCGTTTCGAGTACGACGAAAACACGCTGCCGGCCTTCAAGGCCTCCTACGATGCGGGTCTGCGCGGTTTCGAGACCGACATCCGCATGACCCGCGACGGCGAGCTGGTGATCTCGCACGACGAGACGCTGGCACGTCTGACGCCCTGCAAGCGCGTGGTGGAGACGATGACGGCCGACGAGATCCGCAAGGTCAAGACCAACCAGGGCAACGACCTGATCTTCCTGCCCGAGCTGGTGGACTTCTTCGCCGACAAGGACAACGTATACATCGAGTTCGAAATGAAGACGAAGCCGGTCGAGAGTTATCCCGAAGAGCGGCTGCGCGAGTACTGCGAGAAGGTGTACAACACGGTGATGGCCAAGAAACCCGCCAACTCGCTCTATCTGTTCACGTCGAGTGACAAACGTGCGCTGAAAATGATGCGTTTGCTCCACCCCGACGTCGATCTGCTGCTGATTATTTCGAAGCCGATCTGCGAGGAGACGATCCTCGAAGCGATCGACATGGGCATCAAACGGTTGGGCTGCCGCATCGAGGGCACGTCGAAGGCGATGGTCGATCTGGCGCACAAGGCCGGACTCTATGTCTCGCTGTGGCCCGGTCAGTCGCCCGAAGAGTTCATGCGGGGTGCCTATCTGGGTGCCGATGCGCTCAACAGCGACCGTGCGGTCGAGGTCAAGAACTGGCTCGACAAGAACGCGCCGTGGATCAAGTATAAATAACGTCCGTTCCGTCGCAGGCCCGTTCGGCGTGCGACGTATGGGGGACGTTCGGACGAGTCCGATCCTTGCATTACCCCCGCCGGAAATGTTTCCGGCGGGGGTATTCCGTTTGCGGGTCTCCCGACCCGTTTGCAGGTGCCTGTGCGGCGGCGTTTTCGGCTTCGGGGGAATGAGTTTCCGTGCCGCAGCACGGGAGGCACGGCGGCCGGAACGGCCCGCACCGGCGCCGGCCGGTGTGGCGGGGCTACGGGCCGGTTATTTGCTTCTGATACGTTTGCGCCGTTTCTTCTCCACCTCCCGGTCGTGCTGCTCCTCCATCTGTTTGCGATAGATTTCGATCTTCTCATTGAGATGTGAAACGTCTTCTTTCAGCATTTTGCGGAACGTGTTCAGACTGACGGGAGCCTCTTCGATCACGAATTTGGTATGGATTTTCCATAGCGGGAGCTTCCCTTTGCGGATGTAGGGTTCGGCGAGGCGTTGGACGTATTGCGCCTGTTTGAGATAGCTGAGTCGTTCTTTGGTCACTTTCATACGATGATTCGTTAGCGGGTTAATCAATATAAAGTTCCGAAAACCGGCCGGCCGAAACAAGCAAAGCAACGTTTGTTGGTGGATGAAATATAATATTGTATAAGTAAATAATAAATTGTATGATCTTGTTTGCAGGAAGTTGCCGTTTCGGATCGCCGCACGGATCGTCCGAAAAGGCGCTCCGTGGCGGGATCGGCGCTGCGGACAATGCGCGGACATAACCGCAGCCGACGGGCGCGGCCCGCCGACAGTGACGCCGACGACGCTCCCGTGGAGGACGGAATCCGGAAGGATACTACTTATTATTTATATAGTCCGGCGGATCGGAGGCTTTTCCGGCCCTCGAAGTACAGGATAAGTTTGGGATTCGTCCCTTCCGGACGAAGCGGAAGGGACGGAACGACGCAATGGAGACGGGGCGGCGGGCGGCGTTTATTCGATCAGTGCCCGAAGCGGTACGTCGAGTGCGTTGCAGATGATGCAAAGTGTTTTGACCGTGGGATTTGAACGGCCCGTTTCGATACGGCTCAGGTTCGAACGTTCGATGTCGCAGCGGTAGGCCAATTCCTGTACCGTGAGCTTTCGAGCCTTTCTTAGTGTTCTGATTTTTAGAGCGATAAGTTTTATCTGTTCTGTATAGTCGATTGGCATCCCGAAAAATTTTACGAAAAGTTTTGTATTGCAAAGATTTTCATATATCTTTGCATCATGCGTATCATATATGATACCAACAGTCCGGCGGCGGGAGGCATGAAATCCTGCCGATAAGGGATGACAACTATGTAGGAATCAGTAAATAAATACCGAAAAGACACGAAGTTCAAACCATTTCAAAACATCTTTAATTTCTTCATTATGAAAAGACAATTCTTAGGTAGACTCCTATCGCTGTTCCTTGTCGGAACGGTGGTAGCCGGAGTCGGTTGCAAGGACTACGATGACGACATCACGAGTCTGAACAACCGGATCGACGAGCTGACGACGGGGCAGATCGCTTCCGTGGAGAAGCAGATGCAGTCTCTGCAAAATGCGGTCGACCGGTTGGACGGGGTTGATTCGGGCTTGAAGGACGAAATCGAGGCGTTGCAGGGCAAAGCCGAGACGCAGGCCGGAGAGATCGGAAAGTTGCAGGAGGAGTTGGGAAAGGCGGCCTCCGCATCGGAAGTCGAAGCGCTGAAAAAACAGATCGAGACGCTCGAAAGCGATAGGGGCAAGCTGGAGAAGCGGATCGAGGCGCTCGAAAGCGCCCGCACGAGTTTGCAGGATGAAATCGACGCCGTGAAGGGTTCGCTGGCGAACTACCTGACCAAGAGCGACGCCGAGGCGACCTACGCCACCAAAACGACGGTCGAGAGTCTGTCGCAGCTGCTCAACCAGATCAAGGCCAACTACGTTTCGGCCGAAGGGCTGGCTTCGACGCTCGAAGGTTACGTGACCGACGCCGAACTGGCCGATTATCCGACGCTGACCGTCTTACAGGAGGCGATCCGCCAGAGCGAGACGGCGATGAAGAACTCGCTGGGCGAAGCGATGGAGCCGATCCTGGCGAAATATAACTTCGTCCAAAAGGATGTGCTCGATCTCGAAATCCAGGATTTGCAGGAGCAGATCGATGCCCTCAACGGCAAGCCCGACGCCGACGGTTCGCTGGCCAACATCAAGAGCCGGCTCGAAGCGCTCGAAAATGCCGAGATCAAATACGACGAGTCGAACGCCGCCTTCACGAAGGGCGTGGAGGACTGCATCGGCAAGGCGCTCGCCAACGACGGCGCGATCGATCAGGCCATTGCCAATGCGATTAAGGATGTCGCCGGTGAGTACGAGGGGACGATGCAGGATCTGAAAAACCTCATCGACGGCCTGCGCATGGACGTGGATCAGCTCCTGAGCCGTATCCAGAGCCTCGTCTATGTTCCGGCTTACGACGATCACAAGGCGTCGGTCAACGCGCTCTACTATGCCCCCGAAGGCGAGGAGCCCGTTCTGCTGGCGAACGGTACGGTGGAGATGACCTTCCGCGTTACGCCCGTCGAGGCTGCCGGACAGCTCGTGGCCGCCTATGCCGCCGAGCCCGAGATGTTCTCGCTGGAAATGGAACAGGTGAAGACGCGCGCTACGGTGCCTGCGCTGAATATTCAGAAGGTCGAGGCCGACGAGACGGGCAACGGCCGCTTCATCGTGACGGCGCTTCCCGCCGATTTCACCCCCGACTTCTTCACGGGTAAGGTTTCGTACAGCATTGCGCTGCGCGTACAGAAAGCCTACGACGCGGAGGCCGGGAACGACTATTCGGCCAATGTGGTTTCGGATTACGTGAACCTCGTGCCGACGTGAAGGCCGTCGTGCTGGCTCCCGCCAAGGAGGACGGTTCGATCGACGCCGACCGGATCGTCGCTGCGGACGGCGAAGTGGCCTACGAGATTCCCTACGACGATACCGACATGGTCGTCGAACTGATGAAGGGCTACAAACTCTGGGCTACCGACGGCGAAGCCTACTACGATCTGGCTCAGCTCGCCGACATGGGTTATTCGCTCGAAGCGCCCGTCGTGGCCTGCACGAGCAAGGCTTTCAAGGCCGACGGCACGGAGTTGGAGTCGGCCGACAAGGGTAATTTCGAAGTTGCGAACGGCGGGGAGGAAGTCTGCGACGAGACGGTCAAGCTGATCGCCGCCGACAAGTCGACGCGCAACAACTACCTGCTCACCGAGCACGCCTATACGGTCGCTGCCGCCTACGATGCGCTGAACCCGACCTTCAACAGCCGTGTGACGATCGTCAAGACCAAGCGCGGCGTAACGCTCGACCTGTTGAAGTACGTCTGGAACTACTCCGATTTCCGGACGGTCTACGAAGCCGGCGGCGAGTACGAAGGTTCCGAGCGCGAATTCACGCTCAAAGTAACCGAGTCGACGCTTCCTCAGGACATCACGCCCGAGAACATCGTGACCTACTGGAACCAGGGCGGCAGCGCCGTGGTGAAGGCCGTCGAGCTCGACGCGGAGGGCAAGCCGACCGAGACCGTCGACGACAATGTGAAGGTGGTTCCTGTGGCTTACGATGCCGACGAGGGCTATACGCTGCGCGTTTCGGGATACACCTTCGGCAAGCGTTATGCCGTCGAAGCGTCGAGCGAGTTCGAGAACGTACAGGTGACGATCGCCTTCGAGGCCGAGTTCGTCGCACTGCCCGAGAAGATCGAGGTTACGCTTCCCGACGCTACGCTCGCATACGATGCCACCGAGGAGCTGTTCGTGGCCGAGGATACCTCCGTTGTCGACGAGCTCTTCGAGCAGGTGAAGGATCACTTCACGGATGCCGCCGAACTGGCTACGTCGCTTACCCGTCCTTACTATGGAGGCTCGCCCAACAGTGCGAACGCATTCTATAAGGCTGTCTGCGGCGACCGGACGTTGGAGAAGAACCACTGGTTCCTCGACGGTTCGAACCCTGCGACGATCACCCGCATCGCCGTGGCCAACGACGGCAAGATGACCTCCCACATGCAGGTCAATCGTGCCGATGTGGAGACCGACGCCGACGTATTCGCCTTCGAGACGAAGCTCGTTCCCAACTACGGCCTGCCGATCTATGTCAAGGGCGAGGCCAGGGTCGAGATTCCCGCCTATGCCGCGCAGCACGTCGACGCATGGGTCTACAACGCGGACGGCAAGTGGCAGTCGGATGTGAAGGGGCTCTGGTCGCCGAGTTTCGGATTGAGTGCGCTCACGGGCTTCTCGGTAGCCGACATCGATCTGGAATCCGCCTTCACGATCGTCAAGAAGGATGCGCAGGGCGTATGGGTACCGGTATCGGATGATGAGATCGCTGCACAGAAACTCGTCTTCGCTTACGAGATTCCCGCGACGGCTCCCGCCCACGACGGCATCGAGATCGCCGGTAACAAACTTTCGTATTACGGCCGCAACGAATCCGTGCCCGTCGTCGGTACGCTTTCGATCGACGGCATCGTCATCGGCAACGCCTTCACGGCCGTGAACGACTATACGTCGTATGAGGTCAACAAGTTCGACCCGATCCGCTCGTTCACGCAGTCGGAGACCGTCGAAATCCCGACCCGCACGGCCGAAGCGACCTATACGAAGAATATCTGCGAGGTACTTTCGCTGCGCGATATGCGCGACGCCGACGATATGAAGGGCTTCGAGCTGATCGATCACGATGCGACGCTGGCCGATCCGTGGATCACGGGCGACGACACCAACGGTTTCGCTACGGGTGTCCGTCCCAACAGCGACGAAGTCTTCGGACTGGAAGCGATCCGCATCGTCAGCTTCTCGGTGACCTATGCCGACAACGGATTCGACGCTTCGGCGGCACTCGGCGACCGTGTAACTGTCGACGAGACGACCGGTCGGATCACCTTCTCGAATCTCAACAACCTCTCGTTGCAGAAGGATGTTGACGTGACGGTCAACGTCGAGGTGGCTTATCCCTGGGCCGTGAAGAGCGGTAAGGTGACCTACAAGATTCTCAAATAGCGGGGATCGTCTCTCCTCCGTCGCGACGGAGGACGATTCGGGGCAGAGTTTTCACAACTCTGCCCCTTTTCGTTCCCTTGCGGCGATGTATTCGGAGCAGGGGGCGCCTTGCCGTCGCAATCCCGATTCGGCGCATGCATCGGCATACATGCGCTTTTATCCCGTCGCCGTGCGCTATGTCAGCATGTGTCTCAGTGCGGAGGCATAATATCCGATAGAGTGGAGACGGCGTTCTGCCCTCGCCGTCCTTCGTCGGGCCGTCTTCCGCGGACGTTCGCGCCGTGCGACGGCAGGAACGCACGCAGGCAAAGCGTATTTCGTGGTATTTCGCGCACCTTTTCCGGAAAAACCGTTGCAGGGATACGCTCCTTCGGGGAAAAAGCGCGCGTTTTGCGTCGGAAAACAGACATTCCTCCTGTGTCCGAATGCCGTCAGTGCCGTTCATGCAGATCGGTGCCCGCAGGCCGCTGGAACGCCTGCAAGCCGAACTCCGGCAGAAGGGTGAGCACGCGGTCGGTAAGTGCGCTCTGGAACGCTTCGTAGGGAATCCATTCGAAGTGGCGCGTGAAGCAGTAGAACTCCAAAGGCACGCCTTCGGACGTGGGTTGGAGCGTGCGTACCATCAACATCAGGTCGCTGCGCACGTCGGGGCAGTTGCGCAGGTAATTCGCGAGATACTCCCGCAGCGCTTGCAGGTTGACGATTTCCTGCGATGTATCGGCCGCAAGATACCCCTTTTCGCGGAGCCGCGCCGTCTCTTCCGGCGTGCACCGGCGAATCGTGCGGGCGTCGATGAAGACCGAGCGCTTGATGCGCCGTCCGCCGCATTCGCGCATACCCCGCCAGTTCTGGAACGAGTCGCTGACCAGCGCATAGGGCGGAATCGTCGTAATCGTCTTGTCGAAATTCTGCACCTTGACCGTCGTCAGCGTCACCTCGATTACATACCCGTCGGCACCGTATTTACTCATCGTTATCCAGTCTCCCGGTCTCAGCATGTCGTTGGCTGAGAGTTGAACGCCGGCGACGAGTCCCAGTATGCTGTCCTTGAAAATCAGCATCAGCACGGCGGCCGATGCACCCAGTCCGGCCAGAATGCTCGTGGCGTTCCGGTCGATGAGAATCCCGATGATCAATACGATGCCGACGCTGACGGTCACGAGTTTGAGCATCTGGTAGATGCCTTTCAACGGCCGGTCGCGCAGCGTTTCGTGTTTGTTCGAAATGTCGTAGAGCGCGCTGAGAAAGGTGTTTAGCAGGGCGATCGTCACGACGATGAGGTAAATCGAGCAGCCTTTGTGCAGCAGTTTCAGCAGCGAGGGGTCGTCGCCGAAGGCCAGCGGCAGCAGCAGATATAGGAGGACGGGCGGAATCAGGCGGCAGGCGGCGTGCAGGACTTTGTCGTCGAACAGATGGTCGTCCCACATCGTCCGGGTCTGGGCGCTGATGCGTTGCAGGGCAGGTGTCACCAGATGCCGGAACAATTTCACCGCGAGGTAGCAGATGAGGACGATGCCTGCGACGAGCAGGATGCGCGAGCCCCACTCTCCGCCGGAGTTGTCCAGCCCCGCGCGGCGGAGCAGCGATGTCAGGTCTTGGTTCAGATTGTCCATGCCGGGTCACAGTTTTGAGGGCGGCCGCATGGTGCGGAACCGGTCGTTCCTGTCCGGCCGCCGAAAGCGAGGTCGTTTTCACCGTCAAAGATAGGAAATAAAAACGAGAACGGGAGCGGTTCGTGCGGAGAGTTCGCGCCGGAGGGTTCGGCAGGCGGTTTTCGTCAGAAGGTGCGGATTCAGGTCTTCCCGTGTCGCAATTTGTCCCGCTTGTGAAGCGGGACTGTCTCTGACGGCTCGCGGTGCCTCCTCCCGGTCCGCCGGAACGAAACAGGGATTGCGATACGTGACTGCGCGATTCCGAAACCTTATTTTTCCTGCCGCAGCGTTTCGGGCGATGCGATGACCGTGCGCTCCGTGATCGCAAACGTCCCCCTGCCTTCCGCGGCCGAAAGCGGGCGAGGCACGATACCGATGTCGGCGCGCGCGACGGCGAGATACGGCAATGCTGTCAGAAATAGCGTGATTTTCAGCTTCATTGTTTCGGATGTATTCGAAAAGAGGGCCGACAAGCCCGGACGTTCCGTTGCTTGCCGGCCCTCGGCCGGTTATCGGATACAGCGGTTATTTATTGTAACGAATCGCGAAATACTCGAGGCTGCTTGCATGCTGGGAGGCCAAAGCCGCTCCGGCAGCGCTTCCGTTCAGGCGGGCGTTGGCATAATCGCTGCCGTCGCTGCAAAGGTCGCTCGTCGGACGCAGACGGATGTAGACGTCCGGGTGGCCGAGGATTTCCTGCGGCAGTTCGAAGTCGATGTACTTGTAGGCCACGATCGACGAGTAGAGCGTATTCGACCAGACGGAGACGTCGGGCACCGTGTATTCGCCGATGAGATTCCATTGCGAGTCGTCTTCGGGCGCCTGCGAGTCGGTGAGCGCCCACTCGGCGCACCAGTAGCGGGGCGAATAGAAGGTCTGCTGCGTGTTCATCACGGAGATTTGCATCGAGATGTGCGAGGTCGAAATGCCCTCGGTCGAGAAGTTGATCAGCCATGCGTAGAAACGTCCCGTGTCGTCGTCCCACCAGTAGTGGTTGGAGAAGGCGGTGTAACAGTTGCCGCTTACGTTGGCCTTGCCGCGCATCGACGTACTGCCGTTGTAGTTGATTTGCTGGGAGCTCGTCGGGATTGCGTCGTTTCCGGGCCAGCCTCCCGAACCGCTGGCTGCGTATTGGTCGGAGGCGTACGGGCCGCACCACTCGATCGTTCCGTCGGGATTGCGGCTGATGAAGGCGTCCATCTTCGGATTCCAGCTCTCCTTCGAGGGGTCGATTACGATGCCGATACCGTTCTTGTTGCCGTAGTTGGCGCCGAAGAGGTTGTTCGCGCTGTTGCCGACGGGCCCTAAGTATTCGTACGTGCCGCCGCCCACCATGTGCTGCTTGTAGGTGGCTTGCAGGTACTCCTTGGAGGCCGAACCCGAATACTTTTCCTGATAGGTGTGCGTCAGCCAGCCGTTCGTGCCGTAGGTGGGTTTCTGCACCTCGTTCTCCGTGTCGGGGTTCCAATAACGATATTCGGTCAGCAGTGCCGAGAAGCTGTCTTCCACGCTGTTCTGCATCTTGCCCCAGATGTCCTCCTTGTTCTGGTGGCGGATCTGATAGCGGCCGATGTAGCCGAGCGTCGGGTCATCCGTCATTTCGGCAGGGTCGGCTCCGTTGCGCCATTCGAAACGCGAGAAACGTTCGTGGACGATTACGCCCGAAATGTCGCCCGAACCGTAGGGCAGCCGTGTGCCGTCGCTGCGGTATGCGCAGTTGGTATTGGTCATCATGTACATGGCGTCGCCGTTGATGTCGCGCACGAGCAGCGGGTATTTGCTGATACGGTGTGCGTTCGTGCCGATTGCGTACCCTTCGTTGACCGGCGTGATCGAACCTTTGCGTACGGGGAACTCGATCTCTTTGAGTGTCACGTAGGTGTAGATGTCGTCGTCGGTCAGCTCGTTCATGTGTTTCTCCTTGACGGGAACGTCGGAGGCCGAACCGGCGGTGCGCGAAATGGCCATCGACTTGGTGACACCCTCCAATTCGTAGCGGTCGGGATTCTCGACCAGGTTGCCGGTGGCGCCTTGAATGAGGAGCTGCACGTGGTCGTACTGGTCGAAGATGTTGTCCTCGACCTCGTTGGTGAGAATCGAGATGCCGTAGCGGCCGTCCTTCGATTCGAGGTAGAGGGTCCGTTCCGAAACGGTGTAGTCGATTGTCGAGGTGGTAAGTTGGGTGTTCTCGCCCGCATTGCGGTTGTCGGGGTTGCTCACGACGATGCCTTCGATGATGACGTAGTCTTCGATCTTCTTGTTGAGGGCGTAGTTTTGGCGGAACTCCTCGAAAGTGATGTTGCGGCCGAGCGTCTCTTTGGCCGTGCGTTGCAGCAGATTGAACTCGACGGAGACGGTCTCGTCCCATCCGTCGGTGAATGAGAGCGACACGGCGGCCGAGCGCGGAACCTCTTCGGCGGGGTTGGCGTCGAGCGTGATGACCAGCTCGCGCTCCTCGCTCTCGGCGTCGACGATCTCAATCTCCTGGATCCAGTCCGTATTCTCGGGATCGGAGTATTCGGTCTCCACCGTAATGTCGGAGAAGGGAACGTTGGTCTCGATGACCGACTTGTTCTCGCCGCCGGCCCCGGGGACGATGATCGACGAATTTGCGAATGCGATGCGCGCGTCGATGAGCGCCTTCTGCTTGATGTAGAGCGTGTCGCGCCGCGAATCCACGTCGGAGCAGAGGACGATGCCCGCCTTGCGTTTGAAATCCTCGTTGAATTCGCATTCGGCCGTGATTGTGGCCTTGCCGTCCGTCGTCTCGCCGCACGCGAGGCTCAGCCAGTCGGATTCGTTTATCCGTTCGATATGATATGCGCCGTTGGTGTAGATGTCGATGTCGAACGAGTTCGCATCGGCCTCGACGATGAACTCTTTTTCCAATGCGCCCAGTTTGACGAGGTCGATGTCCTCGGCGTCGACATTGGTGCAGGCAGCTGCGACTCCGACCGCAGCGGCGATGCTCCAAAACTTGAATATCGATTTGCGAAAGTTCATGTTGTTTCGGTTTTGTCGTTGTTGTTTTTCCGGTCAGGCGGTCGGCTGTCGTCCGCCGCCCGACCGAAATGCGTTTAGTTGTAACGTATCGTGAGCGTACCGATTCGAACCTGACAGTTGGCGGCCGTGATTTCCGGCGTGAGCGTGCCTTTTTCGATGCCCAGATTCGTCGGATAGGTCGAAGCGCTGCTGCTCGGGGCGATGTCTGTCACCTTGTCGGCTACTTGCAGGCGCAACACCACCTTCTCCTTGCCGAAGCAATCGGCCGGCAGCCGGCGCAGATGCTCGGTGTAGCCCGGCGTCGAGTCCTGCGATGTCCCGCTCCACCATACGATCGAACGCTTCTTGATGATCGGGCAGTCGGGAACGGGCCGGAACGTCGTGCCTCCGTCGACGGAGTAGAGCAGATTCCAGTGCGCAGGGCCGGTCAACGAGGTGTTGTTCATGTTTCCGTGTCCCCAAACGATGCCGAAAATCAGGTTCGATCCGGTGATGCTCTGCGTCGAGAACGAGATGTCGAAATATTTGCCTTCGTCCTTGTCGAAATCCCACCACTGGCGCGAGAGCACGACGCTGCCATTAGGCACCAGTCCCTTCTGTTCGGAAGTTCCGCCGCCGTTGCCCGAGCAGACGACATTGTTGAAGTCCGGTGACCCGGCCTGCGTGGCGTCGTACTTGTCGATCTCGCCCTCGCCGATTTCCGGTGTGAGGTCGTTCTGGCGGTCGTTCCAGTTCCACTCGACGATGGTCTTCGAGAATGGCTCTTCGGTCAGGGCGATCTCTCCCTGCGTCATGGCGCGCAGCTGGTAGCGGCCGAGGTCGCCGAAACGGACGGGCGCCACGTCGTCGGCTACGACGATACCCCGGAACGTGCCCGAACCTTGGGCTACGACCGAATAGAATTCCAGATCGCGTCCCGAGCTGAAACGGCGCCAGGGTACGGCCGCATTGGTCAGCATGTGGATTACTTCGCCCGTCTTGTCGTAGCACATCAGCGGTGCGACGTCCCAGCGCGGCGCGGTGGCGCCGATTGGGTTCACGTCGTCTTTGAGCGAGTAACCGTCGGTGCAGTTGGTGTAGGCGCCGTCCTTGCACATGATTTCCAGGTCGGGTACCGAGACCAGCGTGAAGATGTCGTCGTCGGTGAGTTCGGCGATGCATTTGGTCTTGACGGGAATCTTGAATTCGTCGGGTGTCGATGTCTCCAAAATGTTGGCCGCCGTCAGTCCCGTGATGGTGTAGCATTCGGGGACGGCCTTCTTTTCGAGGATGGCGCCGTCGAGCGAGAGCCGCACCTTCGAGAAACGTTCCAGCGTGTTGTCGTCTTCGGTTGCGAATTTCAGGCAGAAACCGTAGCGGCCGTCCGTCGATTCGAGGTAGACCGTGCGGTCGTTCTCGGTACGGTCGAACGCATACTGTCCGGTCTGGGGGCTCGAAACGATGTTCTTGCTGGCCGGGTCGCTGACCACGAATCCCTCGATATAGCCCGCCAGCGAGATTTCGCCCGGGGTCATTCCGCGTACGGTCGCGAAGTCGACGGCGGTGGGATAGGCTCTCTGGGTGATTTTGCAGACTGCCGAAACGGAGGCGCCCAATGCGTCGGCGTAACTGAGGTTGAGCGTGGCGGAACGGGCTTCCGAGCTGTCGTTCTGAGTCAGCGAGAAGGTCAGCCCCTCGTCCGTGAGCATGGGTTCCGACAGCCACTCGTTGCCCTCCTCGACGGGGGTATCGTAGGTGATATCGTAGACGATTTGGTCGGCGTAGGGTACGAGATTATTTGTCGTGGCCGGAATCGTGCACTGTTGTGCATAACCCTCGTAGGTCTCGACGGAGCTGTCCAGTTTGAGCGAAGGCTCGGCGATTCCCTGCGAGATGCTCAGCACCGAGGTGGTGGCTGTGCCCTCGGCGTCTTCGATGAAGAGGGTCAGGTCGGCCAGGCGCGTGGAGCCGGCCTCGTTGTCCTCGACGGCGAACGACACGCCCTCGTGCGTGATGGCGACCTCGGAAATCCAGGGCGTAACGGGTTGCGCCTGCGGTTTGTCGTCGCCCTCTTCGCTTTCGGCGCGCGTCACGACGGGTACGGGTTCACCGGGCACTCCGTCCGCATCGTAGTAGGTGACGGAAGCCTCCACGTCGTCGATGCAGTACCGCAGGTTGGTGTCGATGGGAGCGAAGATTCGCGATGGCGCCTTCAATAGCGCTACGGCGGGTTTGGCGAACGCGAGCGACGGTTCGGTGACGGTGCCCGCTTGGGTGAACGTTACGGTGTCGGCCAGTTCGCCTTTCTGGAAGACGACCCCGACTTTGCGCGAAATACCGTAGTTGGCCGCGTAGGTGAAGACGATTTCGTGGTTGCCGTAACCTTCGAGCTTGTTGAGCGACGCCCACTTCACGTTGCGCGTGAAGCGTGCCGTCCACTCTCCGTTCGAATAGACCAGCACGTGTGTCGAGCCGGCCTCTTTGCTCAGCGACAGTTCCCGTGCCGCCACCGCCAGCGGCAGCAATACGACGGCAGGTCCATCTCGAAATCCTTCTGACAGCCGGTCAGGGCGGCCGCGAATGCCGCGACGGCGATCAGCAGGCCGGCGGCCGATCTTTTGTGTTTATTGAGTGATGTTTTCATAGTCTGAGAGTTTCTGGTCGTTACAACCCGTAGGCCTTGTATTCGTTGTTGTCGAGGTTATTCTTCGAGTAGGTTACCTCCGTGTCGGGAATGGGGTAGTAGCGGTGGCACGGTTTGATGAGGCTGGACGTCGTATTGAGTTGCAGAGGGCCATAGTCGCTGTTGCTCGTCACCGCATCGTACCAGATGCCCCAGCGCACCAGATCGTACTTGCGCTGGAATTCGCCGAAGAGCTCCCGCGCCCGTTCGTTGCGAATCTCCTCTTCCAGGCGTGCGGGCGTACGGTAGATGTAGTTGCCCAGTCCGGCGCGCGTGCGGGTCATGTCGAGGTACTCGATCGACTTCTCGTAGTTTTCTTTGTAGAAGTAGCACTCGGCCATCATCAGCAGCGCGTCGGCGTAGCGGAATACCTTGTAATTGTTGCCGTCGGCCGATGCCTGCATGTTCGGGCACCAGAATTTCGGACCGCACCAGGGACGGGTGTTGGTGCTGTTGAAGGTCTTGTCTTCATAGCCCCACGCCATGTTGTATTTGGCGCGGATATCCTTGCCCATCTTGGATTGGAGTCCCTGACAGAAGTAGACGTTCGGCCGCATGGCCGTCCATACGGTCGCCTGATCGCCGAGTTCGGGAATGTCGACGCCGTCGTAGATGGACGAGTTGGCCGAACGCGGATAGGGCTGGCAGATGCAGGCCACGTTGGAGGTATAGGTGAGACCGCCCTGCGTGTAGGTGTGCTGAATCTCCATGATGGATTCGGGAGTGTTCTTGTTGCGGAAGAGGATGTTCTGGGCGTAGTCGTACTGCGACAGGGGGCCGTAGATGGTCTCGATCTGTTGCAGCGCTTCGAGGGCAGTGTCCCACTCCTTGTTCCACATGGCCATTTTGGCGATGAGCATGTAGGCGCAGGAGGCTCCCAGCCGGTTGGCCTCGTTGTCGTAGGTGCGAGTCTGGTCGACGAGCGGCGCGATCGACTGCAAGTCTTTGATTACTGTCGCGCGCGTTTCGTCGGCATCCATGCGCGGCAGCACCTGAATGCGGTTGAGTACTTCGTTGTCGGTGACGTCGTCGAAGTAGAAGGGAACGTTGCCGAAGAAGCAGGTCAGCGTCCAGTAGTAGAACGCGCGCAGAGTCTTGGCCTCGCAGAGCAGTTGCAGGTATTGCTCTTCGGAGAGTACTTCGTTCTGATAGGCGCGTTCGATGCCGTTGACGGCGAAATTGCAGCGCTGTACGCCGAGGTAGCCCTGCGTCCAGACGGTCGAGCCGAAACGCGGCACGGCGGGCGAGATGTCCAGACTGGCGTCGCGCGTACCCGACGGGCAGTATGCGATGTCGGTGACGCATTCGGTGGCGAGCATGTAGGTGTAGGTGTAAATCGATTTGATGGGGATGTAGCAGCTGTTCACGACCGACTGGCACTCCGAGTATTTGCGGAAGAAATTGTCGGGACTCGAAATTCCCGACGTGTCCTCGTCGAGCGAACACGACTGGAACAAGAGGGAAGCCGAGAAGAGCGTCGCATACAATATGTTTTTGATTTTCATAGTTCTTATGATCTTATTGGTTTAGTATCTCAACTGGAGGCTGAATATGATGGTTCGGGGTTTGGGGTAGGCGCCCAAGTCCATGCGGCGCAGCGTCGACGAGGTGCCTTCGCTCGATACGTCGGGGTCGAATCCGTTGTATTTCTTCCACAGATAGAGGTTTTCGCCCGATACGCTCAGCGTGAGGTCGCGCAGCCACGAGCATTTCTTCCGCAAGTCGAACGTGTAGGCGAGCGTGACGTTTTTCAGTCGCAGATACGAAGCGTCGTGAATCATGAAGTCGCTCGGTAGCGCGGCGTCGCTCTTGGCTCCGGCGCGCGGGATGTCGGAGTTGGGGTTGCGCACGGGATGCCAGGCGTCGAGCATGTAGCGGTACTGGTTCGCGAACTGGGAACCGGCCATGTAGATCTCCGAATAGTTGTAGATCTTGCCGCCGAGCGAGTAGGCGAAATAGACACCCAGTTTGAAGCCGTGAATGTAGAACGTGTTTTGCAGACCGCCGTACAGATAGGGGTCGGCGTTGCCCTGATAAATCAGGTCTTCGCGCGACATCACGCCGTCGTGGTTGACGTCGTAGTAGCGTGCGCCGCCGTCGGTGTTGGAGACGCTCACGTAGGTCTTCGTAATTTCGTTCTCCTTGCGTTCGTCGGCGTTTTTCCACGTGCCGCCGTACTTGAAGCCCCACAGCGAGTTGAGCGGGTATCCCTTGACGTATCCGTACATCATGTAGCTGTTGTTGCCCGGCGAGTCGTAAGCCGAAATGAAGTCTTCCGAGCCGATATCGTCGACCATCTGGTCGTTATGCGACATCGTGAGCGTCGTCGTCCAGTGGAAGTTCGGCCGCACGATGTTCTGGCTCTCGATCGAAAGCTCGATGCCCTTGTTCGACGTCGAGCCGATATTGGTCCAGCGCGAGGTGTAACCCGTCTGGGCGGCTACGGCCAGCGACATGAGCAGATCGGTTGTCTTGGATTTGTAGGCTTCGGCCGTGATGTTCAGGCGTCCTTTGAACATCGACCAGTCGATGGCCACGTTGTAGGCGGCCGTCTTCTCCCATGTCAGGTCGGGCGAATCCAGACGGCTGCGGTAGAAGGCGACGGGCTGCGAGCCGTCGAACAGATAGCCGCCTGTGGTGGACGAGAGCACGGCCAGCGAACGGTAGGTGCTGATCGCGTCGTTGCCGGTCAGACCGGCGCTCACGCGAATCGACAGGTCGTCTATCCAGTCGCAGTCTTTCAGGAAGTTCTCGTTGGCCAGATTCCACTTGACGGCCGCCGACGGGAAGAATGCCCACTTGTTGTTGGCCGCGAAGTTCGAGGCGCCGTCGTAACGGCCGGTCACCGTGAGGTAGTAGCGCGATTTCCAGTTGTAGTTCAGACGGGCGTAGACCGACATTTTGGTCTTTTTCGAGTAGGCCGTACCTGCCGAGTAGGTCTCCTTGTCCAGGACGGCGTTCATGTTGTTCCACATGATGGCGTCGTCCATGTAGCCTTTGCCCGAGAGATTGAAGTCGTGCGACACGAACCGGTAGGCCGAGAAGCCGCCGAGGACGTCCAGCGCATGGCCGTTCTTCTCGAACTTGTAGCCGGCCGTCGTCTCCCACGAGAACGAATTCTCGTCCCAGTCGGCGCGGTATGCCTCGCCGCCTTCGTTTTCGCTCTTCATGGGCAGCGTGCCCGGATAGTAACGGTACGTGTGACGCTGGTAGAGGTAGTAGGAGAAGGTGCTGTTGATCGTGAAGTTCTTGATCGGTTCCAGTTTGAGCGAGAAGTTGTGATTGCTCGAATGACGTTCGAGGTAATGGGTGTTCTGGTCGATCAACGCACGCGGCGTATTGATTTTCTGTCCGTTGTAGTACAGCGGGTTGTATGTGTCCGTCGGTTTGAGCAGCGGTGACAGGTATTGGGCGCCGCTCCACCAGTTGGTGCCGCCTATCGTGGCCTTGTTCTGGTCGTTGTGCCTCCATGTATAAGACCCCGTGTAACCGACTTTCAGCCATTTGAACAGCTGGCGTTCGAGGTTGATACGCCCCGTGAAGCGCTTCTGGCCGCTGTCGTCGATGATGCCCTGCGTATCGTTGTAGGAGAACGAAGAGTAGTACGAGGCTTTCTCGTTGGTGCCCGAGAGCGAGAGCGCGTAATTCGAGTAGATGGCCGTGCGGGTGATCTCCTTGATCCAGTCGGTTCCCTCGCCCAGCGAGAGCGGGTCGGGGTACACCGAGCCGGAGAGCGGCGTATCGGCGCCGATGTCGGGATGGTTGGCGTCGGAGCCGAACGAGGCGTAGTCGTTGCGGTATTGTGCGAATTCCGCCGCGTTCATGATGTCGAGGTGGCGGGGCAGCTGCGAGAAGCCGATGTCGGTCTTGAACGTGATGTTCGGCTTGCCCGTCGTGCCGAGTCCCCGTTTGGTGGTGATGAGGATGACGCCGTTGGCGCCGCGTGAACCGTAGATGGCCGTCGACGAGGCGTCTTTCAGCACGGAGATGGAAGCGATGTCGTCGGAGTTGATGTCGTTCAGGTCGTGGATGGCGTCCATCACGCCGTCGACGACGATCAGCGGTTCGTTCGAGGCGTTGATCGAACGCGTGCCGCGGATACGGATGGTCGTGGTGGCGCCCGGTTCGCCGGTAGTCGACATGAAGTCGGCGCCGGCGATACGTCCCTGCAATGCGTTGTCGACCGAGAGCGTGGGCAGGTCCTTGATGTCGTTCATCTTGACCGTAGAGACCGAACCGGTCAGGTCTTTCTTGGCCACTTGGCCGTAGCCGATGACCACCACTTCTTCGATGTCGGTGGAGGCGTCCTTTTCCAGCCGGATGTTGAATTTCGTGCGGCTGCCCACCTTCGTCGTCTGTGACGTGTAGCCGAGGTAGGAGAATGTCAGCGAATCGGAGGGTTTGACTTTGAGTGTGAATTTACCTTTGGTGTCGGTCGTCGTGCCCTGCACTCCGCCAGCGACGACCACTGTGGCTCCGACCAGCGGATTGCCTTCGGAGTCGAAGATGATGCCGTGAACCGCCTGCGGCTGTTCCTGAGCCTTCGCCGGTGCCGTGTATGCTGCGAGCATTATCAGAATCGCCCCCAGCGACATCGCACGGGCGAAAACGCTCATTGTGTGAAGAAATTTGTTCATTTCAGGTTGTTTTAGGTGATACGACTTGTTCCGGCCTGCTTACTCCTGACCCTCCTCGAGAGGCGCTCCGAGGATTATGTCCTTGCCGCTGCCGTTGTTTTCGGTAAAGTAATTCTCTTCGTCCGCTTCGAGGCGGCGGATGTAGAAATTGTCGAGGAAGATGCGGTTGTTGACCGGCGACGTCTGTGTGAACGAGCCGCAGCTGATGCGGATGCGCGTGTTGACCGTAATCGGATTGAGCTGCGTTCCGACCACGAAGACCAGCAGGTCGCTTCCCTCCCACATGTTCTCGGGGAACTCGTCGCTCCGGGGGTCGTAGTAGGCGGCTTCGAGCTCGATCGAGGTCTTGCCCGTGTCGGCGAAATCGGCGATTA
>OGOL01001578.1_pt1 | contig 20690 bp, 23 predicted proteins | sample 1552641 | NCBI WGS metagenome assembly OGOL01 (sample SAMEA2580140, study PRJEB22360) | human gut metagenome | biome: human gut; feature: human-associated habitat; material: faeces | place: Denmark | collected 2008/2010 | reverse complement strand
TGCAGAGCTATCTGGAGAGAAATGCTCCCTATATCCCCAGCCTGAGTCAGCGCGGCATCCATACAGAGATTCACCTGGGGACTGCAGAAACAAATCACCGGTTTTACAGCTATCGCATGAAGCGGCAGGGACGGAGCTGGTCCAGCGAGGGAATGGAGTGTATGGTTTGGGTATTGACCGCCCGGAAGAATAAAACACTTACAGCAGCTCTCCTGTACCATGCTAATGGGAAAAGCTACAAAAAGATGGATAGAGCCCTGCACAAAGCTGCAGTGCAGGCAGAACGTAAAATCGCTCAGAATGTCCGGAGTGAAGCGCAGAAGCGTAAAATGAGAAACTATAGGCCGGGATGCCTGGAGGGACGTATAGGCGTTTATGGAGCTTCTTCTTCACCAATGGGGAGACTGGCCAGAGCTATACAGAAATACTGATAAAACCGAAGCCACGGAGATAGTAATCATCGACAGTCAAATGAATTACCGAGGAAAACTTGACACTTACAACCGGGCCCGCCCTTTTTGTCAAACAGTGGGGATTATGATAAAATTAAAAACATAGGAAAGCGGCAGAGGCGGCGGCTTCTCCCGGAAAGAGGTGCTTTTTCATGAATCCGGATTTAGACATAGTAAGAAAAATCAATGGGCTGGCCGGCAGGGTGCGGCCCTTTGACCTGATGATGGATCTGATTGCCCGCTACGGGCATTGGGCATTTGTGATTTACGGCCTGTTTCTCTGGCTTACCCCGGGGAAGGATCGGGAGGTGCGGCGGCGCTGCTGCATTCTTTCGTTCCTGGGCGTATGCGTGGCGTCTCTGATTTCCTTTGCCCTTGGCAAAATATGGTTCAGAAAACGGCCGTTTACCCGGGATTACCGGATATGGAACTTTACCGGCCATAAGGCCAATGCGTCTTTCCCCAGCAACCATACCATGAACGGTGCGGTGGTGGTGATGGAGCTTCTATCCATGCACATGAAGGGGTCCAGGCTGATGACCCTCATGGCCATGATTCTGGCCTTTTCCAGACTCTTTGCAGGGGTTCACTATCCCAGCGATCTTCTGGGCGGCACGGCCGTGGCCTTCCTGGTACACCGCGCCCTGCAGTCCATAGCCCATTCTCCTTTTATCCGCTTTCTCACCGTGATTTCTTCTCTCATCAGTGATGAAGCTATTCGCAGAATCAGAGGACGGTGATTGGGATGGCAGGAGATAAGAGTGACAGAGGAAGCAAGATGTCCATTATGCGGATCGCGCAGGTCCTCCTTCGGGAGTCGGACCGGGACCATCCGCTGACCCAGCAGGAAATCCTTGATTTCATGGAAACGAAGTATGCCATGACGGTGAGCCGGAAGTCCATCGGCCGGAACCTGAGCCGCCTGAAGGAAGCGGGGCTTCCAGTGGTGTGCCGTGAGGTGACCCGGGTGGTGAACGGTAAGGAAGCACCGCTCGCTCTGGACTGGTACTGGGACCATGTACTGTCCCAGGATGATCTGAAAGTACTGATAGACCTTCTCTATTTCTCCCATCTTCCTGCCCAGCAGGTCCGGCAGCTGTCGGAAAAGCTGAAACGGCTCCAGAGCCGCACTTTTGACGACGGAAAGGAAAATATAAAGAACCTGCCTGCTCTGGGACGGCCGGGAGAGTCGGGAGAGGTGCTGGCCCTTCTGGCCCGGGCCCTGTCCCAGAAGAAACAGGTTTCCTTTTACTATGACCATTATGAGGCGGACGGGAAAAAGCACCATGGCTACACAGTGTCCGGCGAAGACAAGCTGTATCGGGTGAGTCCCTATCACCTGGTGGCTTCCGATGATCGCTACTTCCTTCTGGGCAATGAGGAAGGAAGCGAAGGCATTACTGTTTTTAAGACCGATATGATGTCTGATGTGACGGTGACAGAAGAGCCGGCGCGGCTGCAGACATCTCTGGAAACCGTGGCGCAGGGCGGAAAGCTCTTATCTTCTCTCTTCGCTTATCACGGCCTGTATACAGGCGATCCGGTGCCATGCACCTTTGAGGCCGACTGGTATCTCATGAGTGATATTGTAGATGATTTCGGCAAGGCGGCCCATCTGGTGTCGGCCCGCCAGGATCTGGTGACGGTGGAAGTGACCATTCCCGCATCTGCCATGAAGGCCTGGGCCCTGAAACATGCGCCGCTGGTGAAGGTGACGGCGCCGTCATATCTGGTGAAGGAGGTCAAGGAGGCGGCTGACGGTCTCTGCCGTCTCTATGGAGCGCCATGATGATTGTAGAAATCCTTTTGGCCCTCCTTTTGCTGGTGATCCTTCTCCTGGCTCTTCCTTTTTCCTATTCCCTTTCCTTTGAAAAATGGAAACTGGAAATCCGGATATCCCTCCTTTTAGGACTGATTTCGAAAAGGAAGACCTTTTCCCTCCATGATGAAGAGGCATCGGCAGAAGGGGAGGACTCTGAAAAGGCCCTGAACGAGCTGGATGAAGTGCTGGATACTTTAGAGGAAAGGGTGAAGGACCGCAAAGAGGCCTCTGCAGAGAGAAATCCAGTAGAAAAGGCAGCGCCTCTGGAGGTGGGGGAAGAAGAAAAAGGGAAAGAGGTTCCCTTTTCTGGAAAGAAGTCTTTCCGAGAGGAAGAGATTTCAAGCTCCGGAGAAAAAAAGGGGCCCTCCTATCTTTCCCAGGTCTGCTTTGCCCTGGAAAATGGTCTGGCAGAGCGGTTTCTGGAAAGTCTCTCTCTTTTGATTTCCCATGGATTTCCCCGGACTCTGGAGTTCAAAGGGGGGCTTGGGCTGGGAGACCCCATGCCTACCGGTGTCCTTTGCGGCATGGTGTATGCCTTCCTGCCGAAGGCGGCAGAAGAAATCCGGTGGAATTATGTGGATAAAGAGTGTACACTGACAGGAAAGAGTGAGGGAAGGCTCATTCCGCTGTATGTGCTGTATATACTGATCAAACTTGCCCTGTCCAAACCGGCAAGAGAATTCTGGCATTTCAGACAAGGGGGAAATGACAATGGATGATGAAGTAAGAAAACAGATTTTTGATGATTTCAAAAAAATGATTACCACAGAATCGGTGGTAGGAGAACCCATCTATCTGGGAGATGCCACCATCGTTCCTTTCGTGGACATTTCCTTCGGCTTCGGCAGCGGTGCCCATGGCGGAAATACCTCCGGCGGCGCCGGCGGCGGAAAGGTGACACCTACGGCGGTGCTCATCATGAAGGGGGAAAGAGTGGAGCTCTTCTCCATTAAGAATGCCACTGCCAATGGAACCATTGACAAGGTTATCAATATGGTGCCGGAAGTGATTTCCCATTTCACCAAAAAGAAGGAAAAGAAGGAAGAGGTGCGGGAGGCCGCTTTGAAGGAAGCCAAGGAGGCCATGGCGGAAGAAGCGGAAACGGCGGCCATCGAAGCCAAGGGGAAATAAACCTTTTTTCCCGTAATAGAGGATTTGCAAGAAATCCCGGACAGGCCATTGACACCTGTCGATTCTTTGATTAGAATTAAGCTATGCTTACCTGGTAAGCACTGATTCATCTGAAAAATGATGACATCGGCGCTTCCCTTGAGTCTCCCGAACAACGGGGGCGCAGTTAGGAGGATACTATGAAAATGAATAAAGCAGTAGCAGCTGCAGCTGCTGGTATGATCGCATTTGGTGCTATGTTTTCTGCTTCCGCAGCAGGTATTGGCTATGTAAATTCTAATGCTCTTCTGCAGGCTCATCCGAAAATGCAGAAAGCCCAGCTTGACATGAGAACCGCTGCCCAGAAGGCAGAAGCATCATTCAAGAGCCGCAGTGCAGGCAAGACTGACCAGGAAAAACAGCAGATTGCCACCGAACTGCAGAAAGAAATGGACCAGAAAGAAAGAGCTGCCATGCAGCCTATCCTTTCCGACATTATGAAAGCCATCCAGCAGGTCCGTCAGGAAAAGGGTCTGGATGTCATCCTTGAACAGGGTGCTGTCGTAGACGGCGGTGTCGATGTAACTTCTGCCGTTGCACAGAAACTTTCAAAATAATGAGTAAAGGAAACGACGCAGCTGCGGCTGCGCCGTTTTTTTCTTTTTGAATACTATGTGTTTATCAAAAAAGGGAGATACACTATGGATAAACTGACGGCTTTATGCAAAGCCATGATTACTTATGACAAAGGGGATCCCCGGCGGATTCATCATTTCCTGAAGGTTCACGCTTTTGCTGCCCAGATCGGCAGGGAGGAAGGGCTCGATGAAAAGACACTTTTCCTTCTGGAAGCAGCTGCCTATGTGCATGATATCGGCATCCATGAAGGAGAGAGACGGTTTGGCAGGAATGATGGCCAGATCCAGCAGGAACTGGGACCTGATGAAGCCCGTCCCATGCTGGAAGAGCTGGGATTTGAAAAGGAAGATGTGGACCGTATCTGCTGGCTGGTAGCCCATCATCATTCCTATGGCAGCATTGACGGCCCCGATGCCCAGATCCTGGCAGAAGCGGATATGCTGGTGAACCAGTATGAAGACGGTGCGCCGCTGAAGCAGAACGAAGCACTGTACCACCGCCTTTATAAAACGGAATCGGGCAAGAGAATGTTCAGGGAACTGTATTTTGACACCTACGAAGGAATCAAAAAGTGAGAGATACGTCCCTGGTATATCCGGTGCGGGACGATGGCTCCATCCTCCTGGGGCGGAAAAGGCGGGGCATGGGATATGGGAAATGGAACGGCTTTGGCGGGAAAATAGAACCCGGCGAGACTATGCGCCAATGCGCCTGCCGTGAGCTTTTTGAAGAATGCGGCCTTGTCATGGCACCGGAGAAGCTCATCATGGCAGCAGATCTCTATTTCCATCAGCCTTCGGATCCCGAATGGTCCCATGGGGGCATTGTATACTTCGCCCGGGGATGGGAAGGAAGTCCCCATTTGTCTGATGAAATGGAACCCCGCTGGTTCCGGGTGGAAGATTTCCCCTATGAAGACATGTGGATGGCCGATAAGGTATGGCTTCCCATGATTCTTTCAGGAAAGAGAATCCGGGGGATCATCTATTTTGCAGAAGACGGGGAAACGGTTTTTGATTATGATTTTCAGGAGATGACATGATGGAGGAAAAGAAAGGGGAGAGTGACTGGCAGGAAAGGCTCCTTGCCTGGTTTGACAGCCACAAAAGGGACCTTCCCTGGCGGGAAGATAAACCCCGGAATCCCTACCATGTATGGATTTCTGAAATCATGCTGCAGCAGACCCGGACGGAAGCAGTGAAGCCTTATTTCAACAGCTGGATGGAGCGGTTTCCCAATATTTCCGCCCTGGCCAGGGCTAAGGAAAGCGAGGTGCTCCACCAGTGGCAGGGCCTTGGCTACTACAGCCGCGCCAGAAATATCCATAAAGCCGCCATGAAAATGGCAGCACCATAGGGGGGCCGCCTGCCGGACAGGAAGGAAGATATCCTTTCCCTGCCGGGCATCGGAAGCTATACGGCCGGTGCCATCCTTTCCATGGCCTATGGGAAGCGGGAGGGCGCCATCGACGGCAACGTGCTCCGCGTCTATGCCCGTCTCTATCAGGTGGAAGAGGATATTTTAAAGAGCCGGGGCAGGAAGAAAATCGAAGCTCTGGTGAATGAAACGCTGCCGGATCGAGCCGGCGATTTCAATGAAGCTTTAATGGATCTGGGCGCGGATATCTGCATACCGAAAAATCCCCGCTGCAGCCTCTGCCCTCTGGCGGGAGACTGCGCAGCCTTTAGACAGGGAAAAGAAAAGGAACTGCCCTTCCGCACGCCGAAAAAGCCGCCAAAAGAAGAACAGGCGGCCTGCGGCATCTGGATCAGGGAGGGAAAGGTACTTCTCCACAAAAGGCCGGCCCGGGGCATGCTGGCTTCCATGTGGGAATTTCCCATGGCCCTTGAAGAAACGGAAGGGGAAGCCAGAAAAGGGCTGGAACAGCTTCTCTCTGGAAAAGCAGAAGATTTCCTCTGGAAATATAAACATGTTTTCACCCATCGCATATGGCATATGAAGGCCTATCCTGTCAGGGAAGGGGCTGTGCCGGAAGGGGAATACCGCTGGTTTTCGCCGGAAGAATACAAGGAAATCCCCCTGGCCGGGCCCCATGCAAGGCTGGCGGCCTTCGTGGAGAAAATAGTGTACTAGTGTGCTAGTGGGCTGGTGGGCTGGTGGACTAGTGAACTAGTTGGCATTACTAACGGCAGGTACCCAGATTCTTCGCTCCGCTCAGTATGACCGCAGGGGCGGGGAGAGAGCACGTAACGCAGGCTATAATTGCGGCGCAGCCGCCACCACAACTCTTGCAGCCGCAGGCTGCGTGAAACCTTAGAACCTTTAGAACCTTCGGGGCCGAAGGCGCCGTCAACCTTCCTCACTGAGCCTTCTGAACCTTTTGAACCCGGGCCGCAAAGCGGTCCAAAGGAGGTGACTCCATTGTTTGAACGGATGATTCTGACCATTTTTTCCCTGCTGGGAATTCTGAACGGTGCTTTTCTGTCCGTAATTTTCAGGAGAAAACGGTTTTATTTCTACATGGCAGGAAGCTGGCTCATTTCTTTTCTTTCAGCCGGCTATTTCCTCTGGTATGCCAGAGGCTATGAGGGACTGGGACTTTGGTCCCTCTATGTGGGATACCTGGCCTGCGGGCTCATGGTGGCAGAAATCATAGCCCTGCCCTGCCTTTTTATCCTGTCCTTCCTTTCCATGCCCCAAAGGCTGCTGAAGGTAAGCCGCTGGCTGGCTCTCGGTGTCCTTCTTCTGGCAGCCGGGACAGGCTTGTACGGCGCCGTGGACGGCAATACCAGTGAGAAGGTGGAGCATCTGGATGTCTATGTGGATGGGCTTCCGCCTGCCTTTGAGGGCTATAAGGCAGCCCAGATGACGGATACCCACATCGGCCCCTATTTCCGGTATACCGACCTTCCCGGCGAGATTGACCGGGCCAGGAACGAAGGGGCACAGGTACTTTTCTTTACGGGAGATCTCATCGATGATATCCGTCATATGCCTGAGGCTGCCGATACGCTGAAGGAGAAGTACCCTGCCTTCCCTGACGGCATTTACTATGTGTGGGGAAATCATGAGTATTACCGGGGGAAGGATTATATTGAAAAGGAGCTTCTAAAGACGCCGGTGAAGATTCTGGTGAATGACCATGATGAGATTACAAGGGACGGGGAGTCCCTCTATGTGGCTGGTGTCGATTATCCCTGGTCCCGGGGAAGGGCTATGGAGATAGAAATGGATTCCATGACTGATGAAGCGTTCCGCGGTATTCCTGCGGGGGCACCGGTGGTGCTTCTGGCTCATCATTCCGCTTTCCTGGATGAAGGGTTCCGGAAAGGGGCGGCCATCACCCTGACCGGCCATACCCACGGCACCCAGTTCGGCCTTTTCGGCAGGCCCATCATTACGCCCTTCACCTATACCCGGGGGCTCTACAGTGATGGAAAGAATGTGGGCTACGTGTCCCGGGGCGACGCCAGCTGGTTCCCCTTCCGATTCAGCTGCCCCAGGGAGCTTGTGATTATTACGTTCCATAGAAAATAAAAAAGGCTTTGAAGAAATGATTTCCATTTCTTCAAAGCCTTTTTTCATGGATTCAGCTTTTGGAGGAGGACAGGGTGGTGTCGATCTTATTTTCCGGTTTCTGGGAAATCTGTACGATTTCACTCCGAATCTGCTCCATTTCATCATTGTTGTCCTGGGTGAGAGCCTGGAGGGTGACCGCCGTTTTATCGGCATTGGTCAGAGGGGTTTCAATGGTTTTGGACATGGTATTGTAGGACAGGACGATTTCTCTGCCGCCCTTGTCGGGAGTAATCACCAGACGGCCGCCGTCTACGGTGCCTGTACCGGCCAGGGAGCCGTTGACTTCCTTGCTGCCCTGCTGCACTTTATGTTCTACCGTAATGGTTTTATCATCATTTTTTGTAAAGGTAAGGGTTTCCAGGTTCCGTATATGGTCGCCGGACCAGTTCACGCCGGCGTCCTGCACGCCCCACCAGGTGCCCTGCCAGGGACCGCCGCTGAGAAAATGGACGTAGGCGAAAAAGCCGCCGCCCGCCAGGAGTACGATGGCAATCACAATGGCTGCCAGGTATTTCTTCATGATTCCACATCCTTCAGATAAAAAGAGTCTATGCCTTATTATATAAAAAAATATGAATGAATAAAAGAGAGAAATTTTCATTTCCTTGAAATGGCTGAAACAGGGCTTTCAGCGTCTTAAACAAATTTCAACATCTGTGTGACAAAAATGGAAAATGACCTGTAAACGCATTTAAATGGCCCTGGAAGCCATTTTATGGTATAATACCTATAAGCAAAGTAAGTTCCCAAAGGACTGACAGGGCTTCCTGAAGTCCTTATTTTTATGCCTCATCAAAGGAGGACCTATGGATTCCATTGAATGGAAGGAAGGAAAAATCATCAATACCCCGCTGGAAGGGCAGATGAAAAATTCCTACATTGACTATGCCATGTCCGTCATCGTCACCCGTGCGCTGCCGGATGTGCGGGATGGTCTGAAACCGGTTCACCGCCGCATTCTCTATGCCATGAGTGAAGCCGGCATGCTTCCGAATAAGCCTTACAAGAAATCGGCCCGTATCGTGGGCGATGTACTCGGTAAATTTCATCCCCATGGCGATTTCGCGGTATATGAATCGGCCGTTCGCATGGCTCAGGATTTCTCTACCCGCTACCCCCTGGTAGACGGCCACGGCAACTTCGGCTCTGTGGACGGTGACTCTCCGGCGGCTATGCGTTATACGGAAATGCGTATGTCCAAAATCACTCTGGAAATGCTCCGGGATATTGACAAGAACACGGTGGACTTCATGCCCAACTACGACGGCTCCCTGCAGGAACCGGTGGTGCTTCCTTCCCGTATCCCCAACCTTCTGGTGAACGGTTCCTATGGCATTGCCGTAGGCATGGCTACGAATATTCCGCCCCACAACCTGTCGGAAGTGGTGGATGGCCTTTCCGCCATGATTGACGATCCCGATATTTCCATCGAAGGGCTCATGAAATACATCAAAGGCCCTGATTTCCCGACTGCCGGCATTATCATGGGCCGGAAGGGCATCGAAGATGCCTACCGCACCGGCCGCGGTTCCATTACCGTCCGGGCCAAAACCGTCATCGAAGATATGCCGAAGGGCAAGCACCGTATCGTGGTGACTGAACTTCCTTACCAGGTGAACAAAGCCCGCCTTATCTCCTCCATTGCAGACCTGCAGCGGCAGAAGGTGCTTGACGGCATCACCATGCTTCGGGATGAATCGGACCGCACGGGCATGCGCATTGCCATTGAACTCCGTGCCGACGTAAGCCCGGAAATCATGCTGAACAACCTCTTCAAGCATACCCAGATGCAGATTAATTTCGGCGCCATCATGCTGGCTCTGGTGGACGGCCATCCCCGCATTCTGAACCTGAAGCAGATTCTCTACTACTACCTGAAGCATCAGGAAGAAGTGATTACCAGAAGAAGCCGCTTCGAACTGGATAAAGCCAAAGCCAAGGCCCACATCCTGGAAGGCCTGCTCATTGCACTGGACCATATCGACGAAGTCATCCGCACCATCCGCGAATCCAGAACCGACGAGATTGCAAAGAATGCATTAATGAGTAAGTTTGACCTGTCCGACAAGCAGTCCACCGCTATTCTGGATATGCGCCTGCGCCGCCTGACCGGACTGGAAAGAGACAAACTGGAAGCTGACTACAAGGATGTGAAAGAAACCATCGCTTACCTGGAAGACCTCCTCTCCAGCAGGGACAAAATCATGAACGTGGTGAAGGAAGAACTGCAGGACGAAAAGAAGAACTTCGGCGATGATCGGCGCACGGAAATCACCGACGCCCAGGAAGAATTCACCATTACCGACCTGGTGCCCGACGAACCTATGACCATTACCCTGACCAAGCAGAACTACATCAAACGCATGGACTCCGCCGACATCCGGGTACAGAGAAAGGGCGGCCGCGGCGTATCCGGCATGAAGATGAAGGACGAGGACTATGTATGGAAGATACTGAACACCTCCACCCATAACCGCATCCTCTTCTTCACCAACTACGGCAAAGTGTACATGAAGACCGCCATCGACCTGCCCAAGTCCGGCCGCACTGCCAGAGGCAGCGCCCTCATCAACTACATTCCCAGCCTTTCCAAGGGAGAAAGGGTGACAGAACTTCTGGACATTGATGCTGCCGGAGAAGATACGAAGTACCTCCTCATGGTGACCAAGAAGGGCTATGTGAAGAAGACGGAAATCGCGGAATACAGGAACATCAACAAGAACGGCCTTATCGCCATCCGCCTGAATGAAGGGGATGAACTGGTGACCGTGCTCCGCGTGAAAGGTGACGAAGACGTCATCCTGGGCACCCGCTTCGGCATGGCCATCCGCTTTTCCATCAATGACAGCGAAGTCAGGTCTCTCGGCAGAGCCGCTGCCGGTGTCCACGGCATCCGCCTCTCTGAAGTGAAGGGTGTGGAAGATGAAGTGGTAGGCGCTGTCATTGCTGCCGATAAAGACATCTTCACCATCTCCGCCGACGGCAACGCCAAGAGGAACAAGGCCGATGCCTATCGCATCCAGGGAAGAAACGGCATGGGTGTCCGCAACTTTAAGAAGGGCTTCGAAGTGGTGGCTCTGGTGGCTGCCGATGATAATGATGAACTGGTAGGAGTTTCTGAACAGGGCATCACTATCAAGACCAAGGCCAGCCAGATTACCAGCAAAAAAGCCAAGGCAGGACAGGGCGTCATCCTCCAAAGATTGGAAGAGGGCGACCGCATCGCATCCATCGACGTTCTTTCCGGCGATACGGAAAACGAAGAGGAAGAATAAATAGAAATCCTTTGATGAAATAAAGAGACAGTGAAGAAATGACGATATTTCTTCACTGTCTCTTTTGCGCTGCCTGAGATTTAAGAGTAAACATTCCAAAATGACAGTGGAGGGGGAAAAAAGACAGTTAGACATGGAAACGGACAGACGACAGCCGCTGCGGAGCCTTCCTGCGGGGACGGTCATTCTGAACGCAGTGAAGAATCTCGGTGCCTGATGTTAGTGGGAATTATGTCGTTAAGGAAGCGCTGATTAAATCGTTGTTTGCTTTTATTCTTGAATTTTTATGCAATGTGAGGAATAGGCTGACGCGAATAGCGAGCTATTTAAGGAAGCCCATGACGAAACAGTGCATAAAAATTCTTATAAAAGAAAACTCTATGAATTAATCAGTGCTTCCTTAAATACCGATGAACAGGAAGGCGGAAGAGGCATAACAGCCACGCGCCATAGAGCAGTGAGATTTCTCCACTTCACTTCCGATCGTCGAAATGACATGGGAGCGTCTGAAGTCTGATTGTCTGACCATCTGACAGCGTTTCAAAGAGGCCTTCATACCCCTTTTCCGCTGTTTACTTCTTTATTCTCACTATATCGCCATATTTCTATATCTCATGTGAAATACAATATATTGTATGCCTTTATGGCATTTGACTCAATACATAGTATGTGCTACCATGAGTTTATCAAAATTACGGAAACGAGGGATTCTTATGAACCACTGGTACGACAATACAATCAGTCAGGGCATCCTGAAAGAAAAATATTATCATAAAGGAGAAAAGACTCCTCAGGAATTCATGGACCGGGTAAGCTCCATCTTTGACCCGGAGCTGAAAAAGAGAGTCAGAGGCTATCTGGAAGATACCTCCTTCTGCCCCGCAGGCCGTACTCTCTATGCGGCAGGGGCCAAAGGAAAATTCAAGGTATCCATGTCCAACTGCTATATCCTGCCATCGCCGGAGGATAATCTGGAATCCATCTTCCGGGCCAACTATGAAATCGCCCGTATTTTTTCCTATGGCGGCGGCATCGGCATCAATATTTCCAACCTCCGCCCCAAGGGAAGCGAAGTGAGGAACGTGGCCCGCAGCTCCACCGGTGCCGTTTCCTTCCTGAAAATCTTCAATGTCACCGGTGAAGTGATCAGCCAGAACGGACGGCGGGGCGCCATGATGGTGGGCCTCAACTGCAGTCATCCCGACATTTACGAATTCCTCCACATCAAGCAGAACGAGGAAAAGCTGTCCTCCATGAACATCAGCATCCTTTTCACCGATGAATTCATGGAAGCCGTGCGGGATGACAAAGAATACAACCTCCATTTCACCGTGGAAGCCACGGGGGAAACCATCGAAAGAACCATTAAAGCCCGGGAATTTTTCAAAGAATTCTGTGAAACCCAGTGGGACTGGGGCGATCCCGGCGCCATCTTCATCGACCGGATGAACCGGAACCATCTCCTTGCAGGCTACGATGAATACAACATCGAAATCACCAACCCCTGCGGCGAATTCGGCGGCAATGCCTACAACGCCTGCAACTTGGGCAGCGTGAACCTGTACACCATGATTGACGACAAGTTCAGCGCCCACCCCGTGTTCAATGAAGAGCGGTTCAAAAAGACCGTGTACGACGGCATCACGGCCCTCGATGAAATCGTGGACTATGGCTATGAAGCACAGCCCCTGGACGCCAACCGGACCTGCATCGACGACTGGCGCTCCCTGGGCCTCGGCCTCTTCGGCGTGGCAGACGCCCTCATTGCCATGAAACTCACCTACGGTACCAAAGAAGCCAATGACTTCATGGGCCGCGTCATGAAAACCATGCTCCTCACCGCTCTCCGCTCTTCCTGCGACAGGGCAAAGGAAAAAGGCACCTTCGGCCACTACCGCTGGGAAGCCACAAAGAAATCTCCGATCATGGACATGGTGAAAAAACTGGATCCCGAGCTTTATGAGGACATCCACCAGCATGGCCTTCGGAACGGTACCCTTCTGGCCATCGCTCCCACCGGCACCATCTCCCTCCTCATGGGCAGCTTCTCCGGCGGCTGCGAACCGCTCTACAAGATTTCCTACGAACGGACCACCCATAAAATGGAAGAAGTGCACGGTCATTTCAGAGTCTATGCCCACAGCATTAAAGACCTTCTGGAATACCACCACCTGCCCCTCACTATTTCCGATGAAGAAATCGTGGCCCGCTTCCCCTGGGTCATCGAAAGCCACGACGTGCCTTTCATGAACCGCGTCCGCATGCAGGCTGCCATGCAGAAATACGTGGACAACTCCATCTCCAGTACGGTAAACCTGAAAAACAGTGCCACCCCGGAAGACATCTACCGTATCTACCTCTCCGCCTGGGAAAGCGGATGCAAAGGCATCACCGTTTTCCGTGACGGCTGCCGCCGGGGCAACATTCTGGGTGTAGGGGAAGAAGATAAAAAGGAAATGGAAAAAGATAGAAAAACGGAAGGCAAAAAAGAGGACAGTCAGGAAGAAACGAACAGAATAACAATGAAACCTGTAGATAACACCCCCGAATGCCCCAAATGCCATTCCCACCACATCCACATAGAAGGCCACTGCAGCACCTGCGAAGAATGCGGCTGGTCCGCCTGCGGACTGTGACAGAAAACACACAGGATCCTGGGAAATATAAAAGCCCCTCTCTGCTGTAAGCAGATGGGGCTTTTATTATGGGGGCTGGGTAGAAAGGATGCCTGAGTATTTGGCCTTCTTCCTCTGGAAGAAGGTGGCGCCGGATGATAGCAGGTTTTTTGTAGAAAAGCCGAGGCCCTGCAGGGGCCTGGCATGGCTCATTTTCCATCATAAAATCAGCCGGTTCATCATCCCAATCAAAACCCCCGTCCTCTAATAAGAGGGCGGGGGTTTTCTATTTAGATTTCTTTCATTGATTCAAGACAACACGAAAAGCCTGAAAGAGCTAGGCCCGACGGATAGAAGACAGATGCGCCAATCTTCTACCGCTCCATCATGACGATGGCCTCTTTCAGGCATTTCGCTTGTAGAACCTCAGAATGAACCGAGGCGCCTAATCAGGAAAATGCAAGAAAAACTCATAACGCATCGAACGGACCGAAGCCCGGAGCTCTTATGGTTTCATCCATGCGAGATGGCTTGCAGCCGGACCAGGAACCGGGTATTTTTTCGTGGCCACTCCCCGGACCTTGTCCAAACTCTCATCTATGCTTATTATACTATATAAAATTCGATAATAGAATAGCACGATAAACAAATATGCTTGCCTGTTTAGCAATTAAATATGAATAAATGTAATGAAATAGAGGACACAGGCTTTCTGCAGGAAGAATACCATAGGCGAAAGATAAAACTTCTGGACATGTAACTTTCTGAAAAATCTCCTTGACTGCCGGTGAAGATATCTCTATGATGGATGAAAAGGAACATCACGAAACCATCCACGAATACCACTCCCACGTATCCGGCCTCCTCTCTTCCAAGACCAAAGACCTCTATGAAGCAGGGACGACGGACACCGTGAGAGGAAGCCTTATCTCCGGGAATGAAACCCATATGGAAAGCGGAAGAGACATGACCATTACAGGAAGCGCTGTCGTCAGCGATAAAGATACCACCCTTCTGGCCAGAAGAAACTTCAAGGCCGACAGCGCTGAAGAAAGAAGCGGCAGCACCTACCGTGAATCCGTCAAAAAGAGGGGCCTCCTCTCCGGAGGCGGCCTGGGCTTTACTATGGGCAGCGAAAAGAGAAAAGACCGCTATGACAGTGAAGCCGTAGAACAGGTAGGAAGCACCATAGGCAGCGTGGAAGGAAGCGTTCGTATCAGCGCAGGGAAAGATGCAGATATAGAAGCCTCCCACGTTTCAGCCGGTAAGGACCTGGCGGTTAGCGGAAAGAACGTGACCATCACCAGTAAAGACAATGAATACACCCATCGGGAAGAACATGAGTACAAGAGAAGCGGGCTCAGTGTATCCTTGGGAGGCAGCTTTGTCAGCGGTGTGAACAGCGTGATTCAGCCTCTGCAGAAATCTGGTGAGGTTCAGGATGGAAGACTGAAGAACCTCTATATGGCTGATGCCGGTATGAATGGGCGTACCGCTATTCACAACTTTGACAGTGCAGGCAAAATCAAAGCAGGTTTGGCAGTGGATGTAGGGTTCAGCTCTGTATCCTCTACATCCAAAGCCTCTTCCTATGAGACACAGGCACAGTCATCCACCCTTACTGCCAAAGAAAAGGCAGATATCCGGAGCGGAAAAAATCTGTCCATCCACGGCTCCACAATCCAGGGCAAAGATGTGGATTTGGAAGCGAGGAAAGATATCCGGCTGACTGCTGCCGAAAACAGAAGTGAAATGGATATTCATGAAAAGACAAAGAACGGCGGTATTTCCACCTTCTGGGGCATCGGCGGCCTTTCAGGAGTCAAGGTTTATGGACAATCCGCCAAAGGCATGGAAAATGCAGTTAAGCTGGGTGGCTATGCGACAGCAGCTATTAACTATGGATACAATGTTTATGAGAATCATCAGGAATTTAAGAGTTTTCACAATGCGCTGCAGGCAGATGCTTGGGATACGTTGCCAATTTCCGGTGCATTATTGAATAGCGGCATGATGGCTATATATGGAATGGGCGTTTCAACAGAGAGGCAAGTTTTGTTAGGCGTAGAAACTGGTGTAGCAATAAATGTTATTGTGGATAAGAAAAAATTGAATTAAAAGCAGAAGAAGAAACACAAGAGGAGGAATCCGCGGAAAGATACTTGAGTGGATATTAGATATAACAATATTCGTTCTTATTATTGAATTATTGCAAAAATACATTTTCAATAAAGAGCCGACGGCGGATGACAAACTTTTTCTAGAGCATTCGAATCCTATTTTTATCTATTTTATTCTATTACTGATGGTGATGGGGTTAATTTGGAGTGTATTGACTGATTTTATATCGTATGATTACGATATTATGGCACACTTGTTGCCAATTATAGGATTTTATATTTTGGTATCAAAAGGTTTATATATCAGGTATGTATATGGACCTAAAAATTGGCAATATGTAGAAAAAACAAAGATTGGATTTATTTCAATTATTATACTAATAATAATTTTCATGGGATTATATATAAGTTAAAACTATATGCGATATTCTTAATTTAAGATATGTGATTTTTGGCTTTCGTGGATGCACTGCAGCGGATCAGCGATGCCTCAAAAGATGAAGTCAGAGATGAAGTCGAAAATACATTTGCAACTTATGCCATAGTTAATGAAATGAAAAGGAAGTTCCCGGGATTGCCGGAAGACTATTTAAAAACCAAGGTGGAAAAATATGGTTAAGTTGGGTGGCTATGCGACATCAGCTATTAACTATGGATATAATGTCTATGAGAATCATCAGGAATTTAAGAATTTTCATAATGCACTGCAAGCAGATGCCTGGGATACGTTGCCTATTACAACTGGAGCAATGATAGGACTCATGGATTCTACACAAACTTTTCCTACTAATCCAATGACTAAAGTTACGTTGGCTACGTTGGCATCTATTTTAGTAACTATTACTGTAGATAAGAGTAAAGAAGATTTAAAAGTAGAGGATAAAATTAAAGATGAAAATGATTTGCATGAAGGAAATTAACAAATGATTGGTTATTTAATTTATGACTGTGGAATGTTGATTGTGTGCTTTAACTTAGTTCAAAAAATTATATTCAATAAAAGGCTAACCGACGATGAGAAATTCTTGATAAGACATGATAGATGCAAATTCTTTAGTATGGCAGTGTTTATAATGGTAATTGGACTTATTTGGAGTATATATTGCGATTTGGGGTTTGGAGAATATAATCTGATTGCGCATTGGGTACCCCTGTTGGGATTTTATCTTTTAGCACTTAGAGGCCTTTTTATTAGACGTGCTTATGGACCTAAAGATTGGAAGTATGTAGAAAAAACAAATTTAGGATTTATTGCTGCAATTCTATTTACTATTGTGATTATTGGATTATCTTTGACTCAGATTAGATTTGGTAATCTATTCAAATGACTATAAACAAGAATTGAAAGTTTACTTCTTTTGGCGCTTACAAGCGGCAGCAGTCTCCGCATAGAACCTAGGTTCCCGAATTACATAATAAGGATTTAAAAGAGCATTACCTCAAATCAACGATAAAATCTGATACTTATGCAACATATGCCATGCTTAATGAAATGAAAAGGAAGTTCCCGGAATTCCCGGAAGACTATTTAAAAACCAAGGTGGAAAATGCAGTTAAGCTGGGTGGCTATGCGACATCAGCTATTAACTATGGATATAATGTCTATGAGAATCATCAGGAATTTAAGAATTTTCATAATGCACTGCAAGCAGATGCCTGGGATACTCTACCTGTGTCTATCTCGTTAATGAGTGGAATAATTGGTTCTGCTTGGTTGGGAACTTGGGGAGCTATGATTGGTACAGTTACACTTGGGGGCATGATGCAAACGGCAGTTGATCAAAATAAAGCTGAAATGAAGCAAGCAGAAATGCAAAATCAGAATCAGGAAGAAAGGAACAATTAGAAATGTATGTATTTCTTTACGCGTTAGTCATAGTGCTCCTATGTGTATATCTTTTCTATACCTTTATACTTGGAAGAGGCTTAAATGAAGAGCAGAAGTTTTATGTTGAACATACATCATCTCTCTTCTATAAAACAATGATATTTATTTTGATATTAAGCCTTATTTCGAACGTGTTGTCTAAAATTTTGTCTGTTAATTCTATGTTGCCCAATTATATTTCATGTGGAGCATTTATATTCCTTTCTTTAAAAGGAATATATAATCGCATGAAATATGGAGGAATGGATTATACATATAAACAGCACACAAAAATGATTTGCACGGCATTTATTATTTTACTGTCAATTTTTATTTATCTGTTTCTGTTTATGCATTTGTGATATTTCGAATTATGATTTTAGCCGATGAAACAAAGCCGGCTGCAAATCCGGCGGCAGTGGCATTTCCTATACGGCCAAACTGGGTGGCAACGTAAATAACGACACCCCGTCCTCCAGAGAAAACAGTCGGTACGACAAAGAAACGGGGACGAATACCCATAACGAAAGCGATAAAGTTACCAGAGCTGGCGACGGGAACCGCATTCCTCTTAATGAAAGAGGTCTTTTAGGTGTACCGTCAGCAGCGACCAAAGGAAAAGCTGATTCTACTACCAGGGCAGCCATGGCACCGGGGAAAATCATTATTACGGATACAAAGAACCAGAAACAGGATGTTACCGGACTGGATAGAAATACCAGGGATAGCCTGAACAAGCTGAAAACCATCTTTGACAAGACAAAAGCAGAAGAGTGGAAACAGCTGGTAGAAGAAATGAGCATCGTAGGCAATGAAGCCATTCACGAACTGGCTGCAAGAAACGGCTGGGGTGAAGGTTCCATAGAAAAGACCGCCCTCCATGGCCTTCTTGGCGCCATGACAAGCAAAGCGGCTGGAAGCAGTGCCCTTGCTGGCATCCTTTCCGGTGGTGTGCAAGAATACGCCATGGGATACCTGCATAACCATATGCCAAAAGTCTGGGCAGCAAACCATCCCGACGAAGCACAGATGATTGCAGCCGGATTAGGCATGATTGTGGGAAGCATCTCCAACGATAAGAAAATAGGTGAATATATCGCTCAGATGGGGGCTAAGTGGAATGATGAGAATAAAATTCGGGAAATCGTGCAAGAAAAATTGAGCAAATCTAGCAATAATGAAAAATATAGTGGCGGAGAAGATACCGGAGGTATTCCTGCGTTCCTGCTGAATTTAGGTGTAGAAGTTAATGCAGATAAATATCCCTGGGCTTATAAATTCTTTAAGGATGGATATATGGGATCGGGACGGGAAGTGGACTATTCGTCTGATTCTGAATTTGCAAGTGCACTAGTACAACATCCTGTTATGCAAAAATTCATAGCAGACCAGATCAGTGATGCAGAATATCTTGGTGGAAGAAGTATTGATGTCGCTTATAAAACATTAAATTTTAATGGGTTCGGTGACTTGGGAAATGCCATTGGCAAAATGGATGTAACTATGCATGCTGAAAGGCAGGAAGACGGATGGCATATTTCAATCTTTGGTGGAGATGTATATGACTTTGATGAACATAATTATGACAAGTTAATGATTGATATTGCTAATAATCTGGCTTGGAAAGAAGAGCTTGAGGGCAGGATGGTCCCTTATCCCTGGTATGTTCGAATAGAGTGTGATATATCATGAGTCAAAGGAAAGGATGTTTTTATCTATTAGGGATATTTTTCGTTCTGAGTGTTATTTTGTTTGCATTTTATGAATATAACGCACCTATATACCCTAAAGGAAGGCAAACAGTCAGGCAGGTTTCTCATGACGGCAGGTTTCAGCTTGATGGTGGAGATCCTTTATTCATTTTGCAAGATGTAAAATATGTATTTGCATTAGACCGTAGTGCATTTTCATCTATAGAGGTAGATAATCGCCTATATTCTTATGGGGCATCAGGATTTATTGTCATTGATGAAAAAGAAGACCATATTTACTGTCTGCCTATATATAAAGGAGAAGCTGAAGAAATTATTTCTATTAAGGGATATAGATGGGAAGATGAAGTTTATGGTGATAAGTTTACTTACTTGAAGGGATGGGAAGAATTCTCAGATAATGATAAGAAAGTGCTTTTAGGGCTGATTGGTTCAGGAGAAGCGCAGCGTTTAGTAACACTTCGCTATCTAAATTATTGGCTGGATTATTGGGAGGAAAAATATAATTCGGAAATACAAGAAGGCAAAGATGCTTCAGATACGAAAATTCGTATAGACGCGTTGAAAAAAGCACTGGAAGATGAGGACCTGTTTATACCGGTCATATCAGGATTATAATGGGGCAAGGATTGATTGGATTTCCAACACCATGTTCCTCCCTAAAAGCTCTGTAACCGGTGATTGAAAAAACGCTAAGCAGCTGGATAGAAACGAGTCTCCCTGCTTTTTGGCTTGGGCTGTCTGCGTTCTGGGCGGCCTCAAAAGCCATTGGAAATAAAAATCTCCATGCAGAAAAGGCTCTACAGAAATCTGTGAAGCCTTTTTATATGGAAATGCATACGTGACAGGGGAGGAATCCATTCACCTGCAACCCCCTGGCCGATGTATGTTCCTTATTTCATTGGTTTCAGTGCACTGAAGGAGAAACAGCCTTCGTCTCCATTCCCTCTCTCCTGCTCCATGGATGGGCGCCTGCTGATGAGAGGACTTCGCCAGTGCTGTTCCTATGGATATAGTGATGGGACGGGGTTTGAGGCAGGGCATTTAGGCGATATATCATTGAAGGAACTATATATGGAGACTCGGGATAATATTGAAGAGTCTCCTCAAAAGGCGAAAGCGTATTATGAAAATTTCAATAAAAATGAATCGAGGAAAAGTGATGATATTCAAGACTGATTCCACCTGGTTTACAGCAGTGATTATTGATTTGGGATGCATTCTTCTTGTGGGAATATCTTTCTTCTATAATTTTATAAAGAAAATCAAAAATCCTTTATTTTATCTGATTCCTGCATCTCTATTTCTCCTATCAGGGGTGCAGTGTTCTATGCTTCAGGTCTTATGGGCAACAAACATCACGACTTTAATTAGTGGATTTGGGCATAATATAAATAGTGGAATTATTATTATTTCTTAATTATTATTATTTCTTTTGGCATATTAATGCTTTCTGATTTGTGTGCAGGCGGGTTATATTATGAACTCAAACTTCGCAGGTAAAAATCCCCTGCACCCCTTGAAAGTCCAGGCTTTGT
>OGOL01001573.1_pt1 | contig 20722 bp, 6 predicted proteins | sample 1552641 | NCBI WGS metagenome assembly OGOL01 (sample SAMEA2580140, study PRJEB22360) | human gut metagenome | biome: human gut; feature: human-associated habitat; material: faeces | place: Denmark | collected 2008/2010 | reverse complement strand
GAAGTTCTGTGAATGAGATCAGCAGACCGGTATTGATGCAGATTGGACGATATGTGTTGAATGACTTGGAAAAAGATCTGAAAACGGTTGCAAAAGAAAAAGAAGTAGCTTATAATGAATTTAACACGTTAATTCGTGAAAGCAAAACAAGGAACACAGAAGATAGAGGAGAAAATAAGGAGGAAACAGAGCATGAGAGAGATCACTTACAGCCAGAATGGAGAGTACCAGATTCCGGATATCAGTCTGGAGGAGACGAGAGGAACGATCGGGAAGTACGGATTGATGAGGAAAGAGTATCTGAGAAACCACAAAGTAGCCAGATTCAACATTCTGACCTTACAGAACCGTCTGGACAGTCATCTGATGGAAATCGACAGCCAGGCAAGGCAGAGAGTAGACAACCTGATGTCAGAACTTCTGGAGAAAAACCCGGCACCGGACAAAATGGCAGACGGGATGGCATGGACCAGACACATGAACCAGATCAAAGCACAGGCAGAGGAACTGGTAATTCAGGAGATTATTTACAATTAAGTCTGTTCCCGACAGAAGAGGAACAGTTAGGAGAAATAAGGAAAGCGGTAGCTGCATTAGAACAGCCAGCCGCTTTTCTTATTTCTGATGAAGTAGTAGATGATATTCTCCGCACGGGAAGTGGACAGAAAAATACACTGTTTCATATTACGGCAAGACTGATTGAAGGTCTGGATAATGAAGAAATGCAGAACTTCCTGAAGGAGGAATATGAAACAGGTGGAAAAGGATTTACCATAGATGGACAGAAAATCAGTATCTGGTATGACAATGATGGTATCCGTATCCGACGGGGAGATTCCGCCAGAAGAAACTTTGATCGCATGGTTACGTGGGAAGAAGCGGCGGACAGAATCCGGGATATGTATGAGGATAGAAGTTACGTGGATAATCTGATTTCCAATAACGCCATTGAACAGGAGCAGGAAGAAATGACCAATCTTCTTGCACTCCATTTTCGGGATACCAGCAGAAACCGGGAGGAGCAGCAATCATATTCGGATTGGCAGGATGTCGTGCGGGAAGCTTGGACAGATTCAGCGGAAGCAGATGCAATTGCCCATCGCTTTGAATGGCTGCAGAAAGATATGGATGAGAATCCAGAAGATTATCGCAGGTGGGAGATTCAGCATAATCCGGAATATTTCCAGCGTTTTCAGGATCTCCAGAGGGAGCGTTCCTGGGTAGACCAGAAATTTACGGTCGAACGTCCGGCCCTTTCCTTTATCACACAGGATGAGATAGATGCAGTCCTTAGAAGAGGCGGGATCACTGCCGGAGGACGGAATCGGATCTATGAGTATTTCATGGAACATCACGATATAAAGGATGCAGCTGAGTTTCTGAAAAATGAGTATGGTACAGGTGGAGCAGCACCTGGGATACCGGGAGCGTATGAATCCGATGCTTCCCATGATGCGAAAGGATTAAAACTTGCGAAAGGGAAGATTGGCAGTCCAGATGTAGAAGTTCTATTAAAGTGGAATAAGGTTGCAGAACGTGTCCGTCAGCTGATTCGCACCGATGATTTCTTATCACCGGAAGAACTGGAAAAGTATGAAGAACGGCAGGAAGCACAGAGACAGGCGGATCTGGAAGGAGCTCAGCAGGCTTTGGAAGTGGAGCAGGAAGGCTCTGATCAGCAGGAAATACGAGAGGAAAATCAGGAACCGTCGGAGGTTGAGACACAACCGGAAGCAGTAGAAGATGCAGAAAAAAAGGAAGATATAACACCAGAACAGTCTGATATTCCAGCAACAAACTTCCATATCACAGATGATGAACTGGGACAGGGAACACCAAAGGAAAAGTTCCGTGCTAATATCATGGCAATCCAGCTTTTAAAGAAATGCGAGGAAGAAAACCGCAATGCCACACCAGACGAACAGGAGATTTTATCCCGATATGTAGGCTGGGGAGGTCTTGCTGATGCTTTCGATGAAACAAAATCCGCATGGGAGACGGAATATCTGGAATTAAAGACAGTCCTTACACCGGAAGAATATGCAGCAGCCAGAGCTTCTACCTTAAATGCCCATTACACACAGCCAATCGTGATTGAAAGTATGTATCAGGCGTTGGAAAATCTGGGATTTACAAAAGGAAATATCCTGGAGCCATCCATGGGTGTTGGTAACTTCTTTGGAATGCTTCCTGAGAAGCTGAACCAGTCAAAACTCTATGGTGTGGAACTGGACAGTATCAGCGGTAGAATTGCAAAACTGCTTTACCCAGATGCCAATATCCAGATTAAAGGTTTTGAGAAGACAGATTATCCGAATGATTTCTTCGATGTGGCAATCGGAAATGTGCCATTTGGAGCTTATAAAGTGAATGACAGGCAATATGACCGCTATAATTTTATGATTCACGATTATTTTCTGGCAAAGACAATCGACCAGTTGCGTCCGGGTGGTGTGGCAGCTTTGATCACAACAAAAGGAACCATGGATAAAGCATCACCGGAAGTCCGAAAGTATCTGGCAGAACGTGCCGATCTCCTTGGAGCCATCCGCCTGCCGAACACAGCATTCAAAGCAAATGCAGGAACGGAAGTCAGTGCAGATATTTTATTCTTCCAGAAGCGTGACAGCATGACAAAAGAGATGCCGGAGTGGGTGAATCTTGGAAGTGATGCCAATGGAATTACGGTCAATCAGTATTTTGCAGACCATCCGGAAATGATTCTGGGTGAGATGAAAGAGGTATCCGGTCCGTATGGTATGGAAACAACCTGTATGCCGATAGAAGGTGCTGATCTTGAAGTCCAGCTTGCAGAAGCTGTCAGGAATATTCATGGAAATATGGCACCTGCAGTTGATGTGGATGCAGAACTGGATGATGTACCAGAGAGTATCCCGGCAGATCCGAATGTTCGTAATTACAGTTATGCGGTTGTAGATGATCAGGTATATTACCGTGTTAACTCTCTGATGAATCAGGTAAAGATGCCTGCCGCTACTGCAGAACGTGTAAAAGGTATGGTGGAGATCCGAGACACGGTGCGTGAACTGATTGCCATGCAGATGGAAGAATCCGTAACAGATGAAGAAATTCACAAACAGCAGGAGAAATTGAATCAAGTATATGATGCTTACACAGCAAAGTATGGAGTCATCGGAAGTAATGCAAACAAGCGGGCGTTTTCTGATGACGCTTCTTATTGTCTGTTGTGTTCTCTGGAAGACCTGAACGAAGATGGAACATTGAAGCGAAAAGCAGACATGTTTACGAAACGAACCATCAAAAAGGCAGTGGCGGTAACCAGTGTGGAAACTGCGACAGAAGCCTTAGCATTATCATTGAATGAAAGAGCAAAGGTGGATCTGTCCTATATGGCACAGCTGACAGGAAAGACAGAAGAAAAAATCACGGAGGAACTGGTTGGAGTTATATTTAAGAACCCACTGACAGACCAGTGGGAGAGTGGAGATGAGTATTTATCTGGAAATGTCAGGGAGAAGTTAAACACAGCAAGAACCTTTGCAGAGAATCACCCGGAATTCACACCGAATGTCCGTGCATTGGAAGCAGTTCAGCCAAGAGAACTGGAAGCATCTGAAATCGAAGTAAGGATTGGGGCAACCTGGATTGAACCATCGGATTATCAGGACTTTATGAGGGAACTGCTTCATACTCCGTGGTATCTTGCACAGAAGGAGATACAGGTAAAATATTCTGAGGTGAATGGTGAGTGGCGGATTACCGGGAAAAATGCAGACAGTCCAAGAAATGCGTTTGCCTATGCAACGTATGGAACCGAGAGGGCAAATGCTTACCGGATTCTGGAAGATACACTGAATCTGAAAGATGTTCGTATCTATGATAAGAGTGTCAATGAAAATGGGGATGAGATTCGTGTCCTCAATAAAAAAGAAACTATGCTGGCATCACAGAAACAGGATGCCATGAAAGCAGCATTTAAGGATTGGATTTTCAAAGATCAACAGAGACGTGAAAGACTGGTAAGAGTTTATAATGAACGGTTTAACAGTATCCGTCCCCGTGAATACGATGGCAGTCATCTGACTTTCCCAGGAATGAACCCGGAAATTGAACTTCGCCCACATCAGAAAAATGCTGTCGCACATCAGCTTTACGGGGATAATGTGCTTCTGGCTCATGTAGTAGGAGCTGGGAAGACCTACGAGATGGTAGCGGCTGCAATGGAGAGCAAACGTCTGGGATTATCACAAAAGAATCTATTTGTCGTGCCGAACCATCTGACAGAGCAGTGGGGAGCCGAGTTCCTGCAGTTATATCCGGGAGCCAATATCCTGGTGGCAACCAAGAAAGATTTTGAACCGGCGAACCGGAAAAAGTTCTGTGCCAGAATCGCTATGGGAAACTATGATGCGATTATCATCGGTCATTCCCAGTTTGAGCGTATCCCAATCTCTGATGAGAGGCAGGAAGCCATGCTGCGGAAGCAGATTGACGATCTGGAAATCGCAATCCAGAGTGCAAGATATGAGCAGGATGGCGGCCGCTATACGGTAAAGCAGATTGAAAAGACCAGAAAAACGCTGATGACAAGACTGGAGAAGCTGAATCAGAAAGAGAAAAAGGATAATGTAGTTACCTTTGAAGAACTGGGAGTGGATCATCTGTATGTAGACGAGGCACACAGTTATAAAAATGCGTTCCTTTATACAAAAATGAGAAATGTAGCCGGAATTGCCCAGAACGAAGCACAGAAATCAGCAGATATGTTTAATAAATGTCAGTATCTGGATGAGATTACCGGTGGAAAAGGCATTACCTTTGCAACGGGCACACCGATCAGCAACAGCATGACGGAACTTTATGTCATGCAGAGATATCTGCAGAACAGCAAATTACAGAATATGGGCTTGGGATTATTTGATTCCTGGGCATCCACGTTTGGAGAGGTTGTGACCAGCATTGAACTTGCACCGGAAGGAACCGGATACCGAGCAAAATCCAGATTCGCCAGATTCTATAATATCCCGGAACTGATGAATATGTTCAAGGAGATTGCAGATATCAAGACTTCGGATCAGTTGAATCTTCCAGTACCGGAAGCGGAATACGAAACTGTAGTATTGAAACCAACAGAACAGCAGAAAGAAATCGTAGCAAGCCTAGGAGAGCGTGCGGAAGTGGTAAGAAACGGTGACGTAGATGCTAGTGTAGACAATATGCTGAAAATTACCAATGACGGAAGAAAACTGGCACTGGATCAGCGATTGGTCAATGAACTATTGCCAGACGATCCGGGCAGTAAAGTGTCGGTCTGTGCAGAAAAAAGCTATGAAATCTGGAAAGATACAGTTGTACAGAAATCGGCGCAGATCATTTTTTGTGACTTGAGCACACCGAAAGGCGATGGCAGTTTCAATGTTTACGATGACTTGAAACAGAAGCTGATGGCGAAAGGTGTACCGGAAAAAGAAATTGCATTCATTCATGATGCAAATACCGAAGCAAAGAAGACGGAGCTGTTTGGAAAAGTAAAATCTGGGCAGGTTCGTTTTTTGATTGGTTCAACAGCAAAGATGGGTGCCGGTACCAACGTGCAGGATCGTCTGATTGCTCTGCATCATCTGGATATTGGCTGGAAACCGTCTGATCTGGAGCAGAGGGAAGGACGTATCATCCGGCAGGGAAATCACAATAAAAAGGTTCATATCTTTCGGTATGTGACAGAATCCACCTTCGACAGCTACATGTGGCAGTTGATCGAAAATAAACAGAAGTTCATCTCCCAGATTATGACGAGCAAAGCACCGGTCAGAAGCTGCGAAGATGTGGACGAAGCGGCACTGTCCTATGCAGAGGTTAAGGCACTGGCAACTGGAAATCCGGCAGTAAAAGAAAAGATGGCACTGGACGTGGATGTGGCAAAACTGAAACTTTTAAAAGCCAATCACATGAATAACCAGTACCGTCTGGAAGATGATATTGCAAGAAATTTTCCACAGCAGATTGCAAAATTGACCGAGACTATTGATAGCTACAAAGCGGATATTGCCCATTATCAGGAGCATAAAATCACAGATCCAGAACAGTTTTCCATGGAGATCAGCGGCAAAGTATTTACAGAAAAGAAAGAAGCAGGAGCGGCACTACTGGCAGTCTGCAAGGACATGAAAGCAGTCGATGCAGCAATGGATATCGGAAACTATCAGGGATTCAACATGAGAATCCAGTTCGACAGCTGGAGTAAGGAGTTTATCCTGTCTGTGAAGCATGAATCGGTATCGAAAGTTCATCTGGGAGCAGATGCCCTGGGAAATATCACCCGTATCAATAATCTTCTGGAAAGCTATCCGGAGAAACTGGCAGAAGCGGAGCAACGATTGGAAACGGTACAGGAGCAGCTTACAAATGCCAAAGAGGAAGTTGGAAAGCCATTCACAAAAGAAGAGGAACTGAACCAGAAACTGGAGCGACTGTCAGAACTAAATGCCCTTCTTAATATGGATGAACGGGAAGACACAGAAGCAGAGCAGTCAGAATCGAAAGAGAAAGAAGAACGACCGGCACGTGGTTCTATCCATGAGAAATTGCAGATTTATAAAGAAAAAAGCCAGCGGGAAAGCGAGAATGGCAGGGAAGATAGAAAAAGGGACTTCGGTCTGGAATAAGAAAACAGGAAAGATGGCATAATTTGGTAGAAAGAATGTTCTGCCGGTTATGCCACTTTTGGGAATACAGGAGGAACTTATATGGCGAGAAACATGATAACAGGAATAGAAACGCAGAAAATGCAGGAATATACACAGGAACAAATAGACCGTGCAGAACACATGGGAATAGCAATTCCAGCGGACGTAAAAGAACAGATTTTTGAATATGCAAATCTGGTTGGCGAAGAAGAGAAAGTAAGGACGCTGGTAAGAAATCTGGCAGATGCAGTCAATCGGTCAGATGAAGATAGAGTAGAGGAACTTCTGGATGATGCCCAAATGGATATTCAGGACTTACCAGATCCAACCATAGGCAAGCTGGAACTTCGGGATTATGGATATACAGCAGAGGATATGGTGCCGCTTAGAAAAGCAGCAGCCCTGGATTATCACAGAATGGGTTCTAAAATCTATTGCCTGGGTAGTGATGGCAGCAAGGGAGAGTATGCAAGTAAAGAAATGATACAGGCACATGAAGGGCTGTTTGGCATGGAATCACAGATGTGGGAACGGATAAGGGATCAGGATCTGGATTATGCAGATGAAGATTTTGGAGCATTTCAGGAGCCGATGAATGTGATTGGACAGGAAGAAGCTCTGAAATTATATGATGCCGGAGCAGATATCTATCTGATTACCAATTTTTCATCACCAATCTATGTTACAGAGCGAATGGAGATTGAACGAGGTCCGGAGCATTATCAGATGTCTACAGAAGAACTGGAACGATTCCGCAATTTGGAATGGGAGATGCAGAAATATCCGCAGATTCAGTCTTTGAAAGAGGCAAATCTGCTATTAGGGACAAGACGAACATTCGGTATTTATCAAATAAGAGATGGTTTGCCAGGTGAAAACTATGCGTTTATGAATATGAGCTTCATTGAAAGTCACGGGATGCAGATTAAAAAAGAAGACTATGAACTGGTCTATGTGGGAGAATTATTTGGAAATATGTCGCTAGATGATATATTTGAACGATTCAACATCGACAGACCAGAAGACTTTCGAGGACATTCCCTGTCTGTCAGTGATATCGTAGTTCTGAATGAGGGGGGAAAGGTAACCGCTCATTTTGTAGACAGTATCAGTTTTGAACAGCTAGATTCTTTCCTGAATCTGGAAGAACAGGTTCTTAGTGAACTGGCATATGAGGTAGGAGAACGTTACTTTGCTATTCAGAGAACAGAAGGAGGATATGATTATTCCTTTTACGATGAAGATTTCCGCCTGATGGATGGTGGCGTCTATGAAAATGGTGAAATTTCTATTGAAGAAGCGGCAGAGGAACTTTTGGAAGACGAAGGATGGACTGGAGAACGCATCCGTGGGGATTATGATCAGTTGATGGAAAAGGTAGAAGAAATGGATGAGGTTGTAATGGCAGAGATTCAGAAAAGCCAGGGCGAATATAAGCCTTTGGCAAAGGTGGAGGAACTGGAAGAGGCGAATTATAACATGATTGATAACGTCCTTAATAATATGCCACCGAAGAAAGAGCCTTATCTGGAATATTTCGCCACAGAATGTGATGAGTTCCATGATATGGGAGCTTATGAAAAAAGTACCGATGTTAATCAGATTGCTGCGGTTTATGAAAAATATAGGGAGAATCCTGAGAATGCCTATCGAGTATGCAGTATGGGGATTATCTATCGTGATCCGGAAGACAGTTACTATGATGATGCTGAATTTGCAATCGTAAAAGGAAATACAGTACTTGGAAATCTGATGGACGATGTTCGATTTTATGGAGAACTTGCACTGATACGGGAAGGGATTGAGAAAATTCATGATGCATTGCCGGACTATAAGTATGTACCAATGCGGGATGTTCGGGAAGCAATGTATCCAGAGAAGATGACCACAGAACAGTTGGCAGAGGCATTGGATGAGATTGCAGAAGCTTTTGATCCGTATGAGTATCGAGATAATGTGGAGACGGGAGAAAATACGGTACAAGAGGTGATGTTGGATTTGCAGAGTGGCAATACACATTCTTATATTTCTTATCTGAAGGATATTGTAGACGAAGAATGTGACCAGTCTGTGCGTGCAGGTGTATTGATTGAAAGACTGAAAGTCTATGAGCCGGAGTTTCCAAAGAATCTGGAACCAATGGTGTATGTAAACTATTGTGAAGAAAGTGCTCTCATGAATCCAAGATGTCAGAAGTTATCCGAGCTGGATGCAAAAACAGCAGAAATGGATAAAGAATGGTATGCAAAACGTGATTCGAAGACAGAGGAACCTACAAAAATCACAAAGATATATGTGACTGTATATTATGCGGAAAAAGGTGAACAGATGCTGCATCATTTTAAGAAGTCAATGGATATTGGAAATGGACATGGCGGTATTGTGAGTCAGTTGAAGTATGATAATGAAATGAAGCTTACAGATGAGTATTGGATCAATTACCAGAAAGGTAAAGGAAGTGAAGAGTTCCAAAAATATATGGAAGATCTGACAGACATGCAGAATCATGTGCTTCCGTATCTGCAGAGCTTTTGCAATCTGGAAGAAAAAGGTGTGAAAGAGAGACGAGAACAGCAGATAACGGAAAGAAATGAAGGAAGAGCAGATGAGCGGGGAACAAGTACCGAAGCGAATGCAGTGGTCAAGGATGCAGGAAAAGCAGATAGGAAACAGGTACAACAGAAGCAGGCGGTAGTTGGAAAAGATAAGAAATTATCCATTCATGAACGGCTTGAGATTAATAAGAGGATTATTCAAGAAAAGCAGGGAAAAGATAAGCCGGAGAGAGGGGCTGATCGGGGTGTGAGATAAGTATAATATTATAATTCTAATGAAGGATGTAGGGAGTCAATCCCTGCATCCTTTTTTAATGCGTAAATATGGATTGAACGTTATAATGAAAGCAGATTGGAGATGTTTTTCTTCTAACCACATCAATTAGGAAAAGAGTATCTGTAGCAGATAAATTCAAAAGGTTTGTGAATAAATTAAAAAAGATATTCAATATTTGAAAAAAGATATGTGATATTTGTAAATGCGAATTGTACAAGGAGTTTTTTGTGTGATAAAATAATTTTGATATTGATTGCACATTAAACGGAGGAAAAGAGGATGGCAATTAGTTATAATGGATTATGGAAACAGTTAATTGACCACGGAATGAAAAAAGGAGATTTGTGTGCCAAGACTGGTCTTAGCTCCAGTACAATAGCAAAGATGACAAACTGCGAGTCGGTGAAACTATCTGTTTTGGAAAAAATCTGCAAAGAGTTGGATTGTAACTTTGGAGATTTGATTGACTATGTACCAGATAACAAAGAAAAGTAAATTACCTTATGGAGGAAAATGTAAATGGCTACGAGAAGTGCAAAAATAGATCAGAAAGCAGACCTAATATGGGCAATAGCAGATAAGCTTACCGGTGTATATAAACCACATGAATATGGAGATGTTATATTACCACTTACAGTAATCAGACGTTTTGACTGTATTCTCTCAGATACGAAGGATGCGGTATTACAGAAATACGATGAAGTAAAGAATCTTCCAATGAAAGATATTTTACTTCGTAAGGCTTCAAAAAAGGATTTTTACAATACAAGTAAATATACATTTGAAAGACTTATGGATGATCCTGACCACATTGAGGAGAATTTTAGAGAGTATCTGAATAAATTTTCAGCAAATGTGCGGGATATTCTGGAAAAATTTAAGTTTGATGGACACATCACAACGATGGCAAATAAGGGGATTCTGTATATTGTTTTAAAGGAATATACAACAGACAGAGGAAATCTTCATCCGAATGAAATCTCTAACCTTGAAATGGGATATATTTTTGAAGAAATTATAAGAAGATTCTCTGAGTCTCATAATGAAGATGCAGGACAGCATTACACTCCAAGAGAAGTTATCCAACTTATGGTTAATATTCTCTTCTATGATGATAATGACATCCTTTCTGGCAATAATGTGGCAAAGACGATTTATGATCCTGCCTGTGGAACCGGAGGTATGCTTTCTGTAGCAGAGGAATATTTACATAGTCTGAATGCATCTACAGAGCTTGTATCGTTCGGTCAGGAAATCAATGACCAGACATTTGCAATCTGTAAGGCTGATATGCTGATTAAGGGTAACAATGCTGATTACATTAAGGATGGCAACACATTATCGGATGACCAGTTTGCAGGCAGTACATTTGACTATATCCTTTCAAATCCTCCGTTTGGACGTGAGTGGAAGAATGAAAAGGCAAAAGTAGAGGAAGAGGCAAAGCTTGGCTTCGGAGGAAGATTTGGAGCAGGACTTCCGGCTGCAAGTGACGGACAGATGCTTTTTCTTATGACAGCAATATCAAAGATGAAAGATATTGATAAAGGTGGAAGCAGAATTGCAATCATTCATAATGGTTCCCCACTTTTTACAGGAGATGCAGGAAGCGGACCTTCTGAAATCAGAAGATATATTCTTGAAAATGATCTGCTTGAGGCAATCATTGCTTTACCGAATGATATTTTCTATAACACAGGAATTGCAACCTATATCTGGGTATTGTCAAATAAAAAGGCAGGTACAGTCAGAGAAGGAAAAGTGCAGCTGATCAATGCCAATGAGATGTTCGTGAAGAGAAGAAAGGCATTAGGAAATAAGCGAAATGATATCTCTAAGGAAGATATTGCAGAGATTACAAAGATATATGGTGATTTTAAAGAGAGTGAAATCAGCCAGATTTATGATGACGAGGATTTTGGTTATACCAAGATTACAGTAGAAAGACCGCTTCGTGATGAAGAAGGCAATCTGGTATTGAAAAAGGGAAAGAAACAGCCGGATACCAGTCTTCGTGATACAGAAAATGTTCCGTTAAAAGAGGATATCAAAGAGTACTTTGAAAGAGAAGTACTTCCATTTGCACCGGATGCATGGGTAGATGAGAAAAAGTCAAAGGTGGGATATGAGATTCCGTTTACGAGATATTTCTATAAGTATGAAGCTCCAAGACCATCAGCAGAAATTATGGCAGAGATTATGGATTTAGAGACAGAACTATCTGGAAGTCTTGAGGAGGTATTTGACCTATGAGAGAGATGAAGGATAGTGGAGTGGAATGGATTGGGAAGATACCAAAAGATTGGGAGATTGTTCCCTTAACAAAGCAATTAGATTCAATTGTCGATTATAGGGGAAAAACACCAGAAAAAACAGAAGAAGGAACTTTTTTAGTAACTGCAAAGAATATAAAAGATGGGAAAATATGCTATGAGTTATCAAAAGAATACGTTCGTGAAGCCGATTATGAGGAGATAATGCATCGAGGAATACCACAAATTGGCGATATACTATTTACTACAGAGGCTCCATTGGGGCAAGTGGCTAATGTAGATAGAACTGATATTGCCTTAGCACAACGTATTATAAAATTTAGAGCATTAAGTACTGTTAATAACTATTATTTGAAGTATTGGATGTTGAACGAGGGATTCCAGCAGTTTTTACATTCATTATCTACTGGTTCAACAGCAACTGGAATAAAATCAAGCAAGTTATTTTTACTTCCGTTGGTTAGACCAAATATAGAACAACAAAATAAAATAGTTGAATATCTGGATGCCAAGTGTTCAAAGATTGATGAAATTGTAGAAAAGCAGAAGGTGATAATTGAAAAATTAGAGGAATACAAATTATCAATTATTACGGAAGCAGTAACCAGTGGAATAAATCCAGATGTAGAGATGAAGGATAGCGGAAGTGTATGGTTTGGAAATATTCCTATAAATTGGGAAATGAAAAGATTAAAGTATGTATTCCATATTCAGAAAGATATTGCAGGAGAAGAAGGACATACTGTTTTGTCAATTACACAAAGAGGAATAATTCCTAAAGATTTTTCTAACAATGAAGGACAGTTTGCAAATAGCTATGCAAATTATCAGTTAGTCCATAAAGGTGATTTCGCAATGAATCATATGGATTTGCTGACCGGTTGGGTAGATATTTCAAAGTACGAAGGAGTTACAAGTCCTGATTATAGGGTTTTTGTATTAAATGATAAGAATGGTATGTGTCCAAAGTATTATTTGTATATGATGCAAATGTGTTATAGTGCACGAATTTTTTATGGATTAGGACAAGGTGTAAGTGGTATGGGAAGATGGAGACTACAAGCAGATAAGTTTTTGAATTTTTATATTCCTATTCCACCATATGATGAGCAGAAGAAAATAGCTGATTACATAACTGATAAGGTAAATCATATTGAAGTTGAGATTGATAAAAGAAATAAACTTATTAAGAAATATCAAGAATACAAAAAATCCCTCATTTACGAAGTTGTCACAGGCAAAAAGGAGGTGTAGCTCATGTCTGATTTTGATGTAAAAGAGAAACGATTTGAGGAAGATATCGAAGACTATCTGACTCATCATGGTGGATATACCAAAGGTGATCCAAAGAAATTTAATCGTGAATCAGGACTTGAAGAAGATACTTTTGTTGAGTTTATTAAGACAAGTCAGCCTAAGAAATGGGAAAGATATGTAAAAATTTATGCGGAGAATTCCGAGAAACAGATCATCGAACGTTTTAAAAGAGAAGTAAAGACAACGAATCTTTTGAATGTGATGCGGCATGGATTTATGGACAGAGGAATCAAGTTTTATCCGATTTTCTGGAAGCCGGAGACCTCTTTGAATGAGACTACACAGATGCAGTATGATGCGAATATCCTTCATTGTACCAGACAGCTTCATTATTCTGTACATAATGAAAACAGCATTGATATTGTTCTTTTTGCAAACGGCATTCCGGTGGTATCTATGGAATTGAAATGTCAGTTTACAGGACAGGATACAACAAATGCGATTAATCAGTATAAGTTTGATCGTGCCGGTAAGGATGCGATTTTTGCCTTTAAGGAAAGGGTATTGGTACATTTCGCTGTAGACCTTACCAATGTTTATATGACTACAAGACTTGAGGGCGCACACACTTATTTCCTGCCATTTAATCAGGGAAGTAATGGCGCCGGAAAAGTAGGTGGCAAAGGTAATCCGGTAAATCCAAATGGATATGATACAGCTTATCTTTGGGAAAGAGTACTCTGCAAAGACAGTCTGATGGAAATTTTACAGAAATATATGCACTTGCAGCAGGAGTACGATAAAAATGGAAATCTTGTGAAAGAGACTATGATTTTCCCAAGGTATCATCAGCTTGATGTTGTTACAAAGCTGTTGGAAGATGTAAAAAAGAATGGTTCAGGTAAGAGTTATCTGATCCAGCATAGTGCAGGCTCAGGAAAGTCCAATTCGATTGCATGGCTGGCACACAGACTTACCGGACTCCATGATTATGAAGACAATAAGATTTTCCAGTCAGTAATCATCGTTACTGACAGACGAGTGTTGGACAGTCAGTTACAGTCTACAGTATATCAGTTTGACCATGTGGAAGGTGTGGTTAAGAAAGTAGATAAAAATTCGGGACAGCTTAGAGATGCAATCAATGATGGTGTAGGCATTATTATTACTACATTACAGAAATTCCCGGTAATCTATAAAGAAGTGGATTCTGCAAAAAAAAGATTTGCGATTATTATTGATGAGGCACATTCTTCGCAGACCGGAGATGCAGCGAAAAAGTTAAAAAGAGCATTAGCTGATACTGAAGAAATTCTGAAAGAGTATGCCGAGATGGAAGATGAGGACGAGAGAAACCGCAAGGATGATGAGGACAAGCTATTAGACGAACTGGCAGCACAGGGGATGCATAAGAACTTATCATTCTTTGCATTTACAGCAACGCCAAAAGGAAAAACATTGCAGCTGTTTGGTCAGAAGGATGCGGAAGGAATCTACAGACCTTTCCATATTTATTCTATGAGACAGGCAATAGAGGAGCATTTCATCTTGGATGTTTTGCAGAACTATATGACCTACAAAATGTACTATAAGATTGCCAAGATTATTGAGGATAATCCGGAATTTGATACAACAGCTGGTTCAAAGGCAATTATAAATTATGAGACACTGCATCCACATAATATCTCTCAGAAGACTGCCATTATGCTGGAACATTTTATGAATGTCACAAGACATAAGATAGGTGGCAGAGCGAAGGCTATGGTTGTTACACCATCCAGACTTCATGCAGTACGATATGTGCAGGAATTTAAGAGACAGATAAAAGAAAAAGGACTGAATGACCTTGAAGTGTTAGTCGCTTTTTCCGGTGAAGTGAAAGATAACGATGATGTGTTTACCGAAGAGGGAATGAACAAGGATAAAGAAGGCAAGACAATAAAAGAAAAGGCTTTGCCGGAAACATTCCATGCAGATGATTATGGAATCCTTGTTGTTGCAGAAAAATATCAGACAGGCTTTGATGAACCACTACTTCACACCATGTTTGTGGATAAGAAATTGTCCGGTGTAAAGGCAGTACAGACTTTATCAAGACTGAATCGTACTACAAGAGGAAAAGTAGATACCTTTGTACTTGATTTTGTGAATTCAGCAGAGGATATCAAAGCATCTTTTGAGCCATTCTATGAGGAAACTGTGCTCTTGGAGGAAACAGATCCTAATGTTGTATATGATATGAAGAATACCTTGGATGATTTCAGGGTATATCAGAAATCAGAAGTGGATAAATTTGCGGATATTTTCTATCAGAATGAGAATCAATCAGCTGGTGATCTTGGAAAGCTTCAGGGACAGTTAAGACCAGCAATAGACAGATATGAAGTGCTTGAGGTTGAAAAACAGGATATATTTAAGTCTACCTTGGCAAGTTTTAACCGTGTGTATGCCTATATTACACAGGTATGCAGATTATTTGACAAGGATATTCATAGATTCAGTATTTATTCAAAATTCTTATACACAATGCTTCCTAAGGGACATGGTGGAGAGAAGATAAATATTGATGACAAAGTTCTTCTTGAATACTATAAGCTGGAAAAAGACTTTGAAGGTCCGATAGAGCTTGAAAGCACAGAAGGCGGATATACACCTATCTCCGGTGATTCCGGTCATAGAGAGCCTAAGAAAGACCCGTTGACAGTAATCATTGATAAGATAAACGAAAAGTATGGCACTCATTTTACAGAGATGGATAAAGTTCTTGTTCAGATGGAAAATGATTATGCCAATCAGGAGAAATGGCAGAGCTACGCAAAGAACAATGACAGGGCAACATTTATGCTGTTATTTGAAAAGGATTTTCCGAATATGGCAGCAGACAGATATGAGCAGAATGACCAGTTTTTCAGAAAACTGTTTGATGATCCTGATATGATGAGGCAGGTAATGGAGACTGTAGGTTCTGTATTGTATGAGAGATTGAAGAAGAAATATATCTTTGATCCAAAGTCGGGAGTAATTGAAGAGGCGACACCGGAGACTTATGTGGAAGATACATATTTGACGAAGAAATAAGGAAGTGAAAACATGCAGTTAGGATGGATAGATTTTTCAAAAGAAGACCGGCAGAAGGCATTCGATGTGATTAACCTTCTGAGTGAACAGGGAGCAGTCGATGAACTTGGAATCGGCGTTATTCGTGATGCTTTTGCCAATTATTTCTTTCCGGGGACATCTACCATCCAGACTAGAGCAAAGTACTTCCTTATTGTTCCATATATGTTAAGGGAGGCTGTTGATGGCAGGTATGGAAAGGATGCAAATAGAGTTTTAAGAGCTATAGATTCTGCTGAAAAAGATTGTGGCATCAGATTGTTAGAAGCAGATCCCAAGGCAGAAGGTGTTATTGGAAGTCGTGTATTGCCAAAGGGCTGGGTGGCAAGAAAACCATCAGATATCTACTGGAATGGAATTCGTACCTTTGGAATATTCTGTGATTATGGTCTGTCTATACCGGAGTATGTTTCATTGGCGGTAAAGCTAAAAGAACAGAAGTCTGTCAGCCGGTTGGGAAACAGGAATGATGATGCAGAGGAAAATGATAAGGATGATTCGGATGCAGGAGACATCGGCAATATTAGATTCTGGAATCTTCCGATTTATCATGATGATTGGAGAGACAACCTTACAATAGAGCTGACGCAGGAGGAAGCATTCTATCTGGATAAGCAGATTCAGAAGTCAACGAAAGGGTCTCTTTTGGAATATGTATTGAAAAATCGTATTGATTTGAATGAATATGATGATTTTGCTTCTTTAACGGCTGAACTATCGGAAAAAGTAGGTGAAAAGCTGGCATATATGATGAAGCTTGCCTGCGATTTTAATAATCTGGTGTATATGGCGAGAGTAAGATACAATGTCATGCTTTCAGAAGACGAGAATACATACGCAAATGATGAATGGAGCAGGTTGCTTCCGGATATAAGGCATAATGCGACAGTAGATCTGGATGCAGTGTTTGGAGAATTCCAGTTGATCAATCCAAGGGCAAAGAGCTTTCTATGTGGGATACAAGCAGCATTTATTACATTAGATATTGATATGGCTGATGAACTGATTCGCAAGAGGGAACGGAGCCTGAAAGGAGCAGCCAGAGCGAAGTTAAGCAGAACAAAGGAATTTGATCATTCAAAATGGGTAGGCGGTGGAATGCTCGATTACAGATTCTCGAATGCCAGAAGAATTGTGAATGACATCTATGCCGGGGAGGTGAGTGCTGATGTTTAGACCGGATTCAAACCGAGATAGAACGGATTACAGCGGTATTTTGATGCCTCCGGACGGATATAGATTGGACAGAGCAGTAGGCACTACATATTCACTTGACCTGGAAGCACTCACAGCTGTGGCGATATGTCTTGGATTATCTGAAGAAACAGATAGTAAGCTTATGCAAAATCCAATTGGTATGCTGAATGCATTGCAGAAGGTATCAGATAAAATCGTGCTGTTTTGTGAAGCAGGACAGATTAAAGTGCCAACAAAACCGACTGCACTATCTATTTTATTAGAGAAAATGGTAGTAGAGGTCGCACTGCCAAAAGATAGACAGCTTGGTCGATATCCGTCATTTCATCCGAAAACATGGGTATTAGCATATGTAAACGCTGATGGAGATAAAAAATATCGTTTTGTGGTAATGAGCAGAAATCTGACTTTTGACAGGAGCTGGGATATCAGCTTTGCAATGGATAGCAGTAAAAATGTCAGACAGAAGAAAAAGACTCAGCCTATCTGTGATTTTCTGGATTATCTTGTAATGAATGTGCATAATACCAGCAATAATGCCGGAAAGAAAAGAAACCTGATTCGTGGATTATGTGCAGACATTAAGGATGTATCCTTTTCACTTGATAGTAAAATATTTGGAGAGGATTTTGAAGTGCTTCCACTTGGTATTGGAAAAAATGCTTACCGGATGCAGGAGGATATCCTATTCTGCAAGGAAAGAGGAAATGCCAATTCGACATTTAATGAGCTTGTAGTGATGTCTCCGTTTTTATCAGAAAGTGTGATTGCAGATTTTAACCTGACAGACAGGGCATTGTCGGACTGTAAGAGAACACTTGTTACGAGACGTTCTGAGCTTGGAAAACTCAAAGCATCAGATGTAGATAATTTTACCATCTATGCATTAAAGGATGAGATTATAGATGGTGAGGAAGAAATTTCAGATGAACTCGCAGATAAAAAGAAACAGGATATTCATGCAAAAATCTATCTGAGAAGGAAATATTCAGATGTTGACCTGTATCTTGGTTCCATGAATGCTTCCTATTCTGCAATTAATAAAAATGTTGAAATGATGCTGTGGCTTGGTACAAAGAATATGTATCTGAATGGGGATAAATTCTTAGAGGATATATTCTGTGGACCGGTAGGAGATGCAAAGAATCCATTTGAGCAGGTTACAGTAGCGGATGCTGTTTTGGAAACAGAAAGTGACAATAGAAATCTGCTGGAGCAGAAAATTAAGGACTTGTGCCGAGTGAAAAGGCAGGCTGTAATTTCAGAAGATAATGAGAATGCTGGAAAGTACAAGATAGAGGTTGAGTTCAGTGGTATTGAATCTGATAGTGAGGTTACAGTATCACCATTTAATTCAAAGCAGGAGCAGACATTGTCAGAACATATAGAGTTTTCAGAGCTTGAGATCTTGCAGTTATCAGAGTTCTATGAGATTACTGCAAGATCAGGTGATGATACAATTCGCAGAATTATTATGATCCCTACAAGTGGTTTCCCGGATGACAGAGAAAGTGCTGCAGTAAACAGTGTGGTAAAAGATAGGGCATCATTTGTTGAGTACATAGCGTTTGTACTTGGTGATGATTATGTAGCATCTATGCTTGAAGGAAAGCAGATGGGAGAATCCGGCTTTTTTGCCAATTCGAGTGATGCAATGCCGGCACTCTATGAAAAGATGTTAAAGACATCTGTAGAAGGGCCGGAAAGAATAAAAGACATTGGATATGTGCTTAAGATGGTTACAGATAAGGATATTATACCGGATGAATTCCGTGAACTGTATGAGACTTTTTGTAATACTTTGAAAATCAGAAGATAACGAGGTGATGTCATGTCACAATTTAATATAGATGAAATTGAAAAGCGTACCCTTTCCGGTCTGAAGGATTTTCAAAGAGCGACTGTGGAGAGAGTGGATTATCTGTTCCGGCATAATCAGAATCGTGTGCTTGTAGCAGATGAAGTGGGTATGGGAAAAACTCTTATTGCCAGAGGAGCAATTGTAAAGACAGCAAGACTTAGAATCGAAGAGAAAGATGATCTGTTTAAGGTAATTTATATCTGCTCTAATCAGAACATAGCAAATCAGAATATCAGAAAACTTAATGTAACAGGAAAGAATGCCATCGGCTCAGTATCAGATACCAGACTGTCTATGCAGCATTTAAAGATTACTGAGCAGGAAAATGATCCGCAGATAAAGGAAGGTTTTATACAGCTTATCCCACTTACACCGGAAACATCTTTCCGCATGACCACCGGAGGTGGAAGTGTGCAGGAAAGAGCACTTATGTATGCCATTTTAAGGAGAATGCCGGACTTTAAAGGACATGTAACTTCTCTTGAAAAATTTATGATAATGGATGCTGTAAAAGCATGGGATGGATGGGCAAAATGGAACTTTGAAAATCGTGTGGCAGAATGCGAAAAGATGACGAAGGGTGTCTATCCACAAAATGTGATAGAAAAAATCCTTAATTATCAGGAGTATGAAAGTATAAGGGACATGCTGCTTAATCATTTGCATGAAAGAAGATACAATAAACAGCTTACATATTCCAATTACTATGTGATGAATAAGCTTCGTGTGATGTTTGCGAGAATCAGTGTATCTATGCTTGAGCCGGATCTGGTAATCATGGATGAGTTTCAGAGATTTAAGTTTCTTTTGTCATCCGATGACAGTGAGCTTGGTATTCTTGCACACAGTTTCCTTAGTGGACATGATACAAGGGTACTTCTGTTGTCGGCTACACCATATAAATTGTATTCTACCCTTGAAGAGATAGATGAAAATCAGCTTGATGAGCATTATGCAGAGTTTTTTCAGGTTATGAACTTTCTTTTTGATGATGAAGTCAAAGACATTAAATTTAAGGAAGTGTGGAAGAATTATTCCCATGCTCTAAGTGAGTTGAAGGCAGGGGACAGTGCAATTATCCGTATGAAGGAGCTGGCAGAAAATGCCATGTATCAGGGAGTCAGCAGGACAGAGCGTATATCTGTCATGGATTCCGGTGATTATACGGATGACAGCAGCGTGAAGCATCATTTGCAGATAGATGAAAATGACATAAACTCCTATATACAGATGTCACGATTGTTGTCAAAAACGGATTCAAATCATTCTTTACCGGTAGATTATGCAAAGAGCTGTCCGTATCTTATGTCCTTTATGAAGAAATATAAGATTAAAGAGCAGATTGAAAAATATTATATAAAACATCCAGATGAATTTGGAAGTGAAAGAGAACAATGTCTCTTGTGGCTGAATCGCAATAAAATCAATAAATATGATGAACTGCCGAAAACCAATGCAAGGCTTGAGGCACTGAAAGAAAAAGCATTTACCGGCGGTGCAGAAAAATATCTGTGGAT
>OGOL01001572.1_pt1 | contig 20748 bp, 23 predicted proteins | sample 1552641 | NCBI WGS metagenome assembly OGOL01 (sample SAMEA2580140, study PRJEB22360) | human gut metagenome | biome: human gut; feature: human-associated habitat; material: faeces | place: Denmark | collected 2008/2010 | reverse complement strand
CCGCCGTAACAGGCGGTCAGCGTTTCCACCTGCGTTTTGTCCAGCCCGTCCAGAAAGGCTTGTACGGTGGAGGGATCGATGGTTTCCCAGCCATCCCCCGTCCAGGAAAACGCCGCTGCGGTGTTTTGGGCGTCATTATACAGCGATAACGTGGGAACGCCGTCCAGCATCTGTAGCTTGGCGGGAGCGAAGCCGCTGTCCACCGCGGGGGTGACCTCCGTCTGGGTGTATTTTCCCGTGGCGTACTTCGTTTGGGAGGCCGTTCCCGGCTCCTCGGTTGAAGGAGCGGCGGAACACCCTGCCAGCGCCAGCAGCAAAGCCATAAGGGCGGCCAGCGGCGCAAGCCGTGATCGAATTCGGTTCATACAAATTCCTCCTGACGGGGCGGCGGCGCAGGCGGCCGCTGCCCTGGCAATTTTGGTAATACCACTGTACCACACAAAACCTGAAAAAATCCTGAATGCGCCTGCGGCTCTTTCCGGCCTTGGTTGCGCTCCGGGAGAATTTGTGCTATAAATTAAATAATCTGCCGCTTTTGATACGGCCTGCGAGATATGCCCCGGGAGGTAGAATACATGAACTTGCTAGTGATCGAAGATGACCGGAAACTGAACCGGATGCTGTGCGAAATCCTTGAAAAAGAGGGCTACACGGTGAAAGCCTGCACCGACGGGGAGGAAGGCGCTTACTATCTGCAGCAGAACGCCTACGACCTGGCGCTGGTGGACTGGATGCTCCCCGGCGAAAGCGGGCCGGACATCCTGCGGGAAAGCCGCCGCAAGGGGATCATGACGCCGGTGGTGATGCTGACGGCGCTGACCGCCGTGGAAAACAAGGTGACCTGCCTGGATGCCGGCGCCGACGACTATCTGGGTAAACCCTTTGACAGCCGGGAGCTGTTGGCCCGTGTCCGGGCCAACCTGCGGCGGCAGGCCCCCATCGAGGAGCTGGTGGTGCTGCGGTACGGGGATCTGGTGTACGACACCAAGGCGCTGCTGCTGGCCTGTGGCCGGGAGGAGATCGCGGTCTCCAAAAAGCTGGGCCTTATGATTGAACTGTTTATGAAAAGCAAGGGTCAGGCGCTGGCACGAGCCACCCTGTTTGCCCGCGTATGGGGCGCGGACGCCGACGTGGAGGAGGCCATTCTGGACAATTACATCGGCTTTTTCCGCCGGCGGCTGGCCCAGATCCACTCCAAGATGAGCCTGCGGACCGTTCGAGGTGTTGGGTATGCCCTTGTGGAAGAAAAAGAAGGCCGCTGAACCGGCCGCGCCGTTGGACGTTCTGCGGTGGAAGATCGTAGCGGTGAACATCCTGTTTGCCGCCATGGTGGTGGCTACCCTCTGTTTCGTGGCCGCCCGGCAGGGAAAGAACGCCCTGGAGGAGAAGCATAGGCTGGCCTTCGCCTCCCTCTGTTCCGCCCTGGAACAGCCGATCCTGGAGACACAGACCATCGACCATAAGGCGATCTACAGCAGCGCGGTGGAAAACCGCCTGGTGCCCGCCTTATTCGAGAAGGGAGCCCCCATCGAGAATCCCTACCTGCAGGGCGATGATGCCGCACCGCTGCTCACTCTCAGCGAACCAATGCTGGAAGAGGCGCGGCAAAGCGTGGATGGGCAGAACGGCCTGTGGGCCAAAACGGTTGTCCGGCAGGCATACACCCTGCGGGACGGGAGTGCCCTCTGGTTTGCGGAATACTGTGCAATCCCCACGGCCAGTGGGAATTGGATCGAGATGTACCTGTTTCAGGATGCCGCGACCTTCCGGCAGGAATGGGGCAGGATGCAACTGTTGTACGTAGCGGTGGCGGCGGGCGGCGTGCTGGCTTTGGGGGCGCTGGCCTTTGCGCTGACCGGCTGGGCCATGCAGCCCGCCCGGCGGGCCGAGCGGATGGAGCAGCCACGAGTTGAAAAGCCCGCTGGCAGTGATCATCACCAGCGCCGAACTGCTGCCTTCCGGCGGCGAGGAGGCAAAATACCGCGCCAACATTCTGTCAGAAGCGCACCGGATGGCGCAGCTGGTGCAGGAGCTTCTATCCCTTTCCCGTCTGGAGACCGCTGCCCGTCAGATCATGCCGGCAAAGCTGGACACCGAGGCCTTTCTCTGGGAAGTTTACGAGACATGGCAGCCGGTGGCGGCAAAGGCCGGTGACCGGCTGACCCTCCGCCTGCCGGACGGCGCGCTGCCGCCCATTCGGGCAGACGAGGACGCACTGAAGCAGGTGATGGCCATTCTGTTGTCCAACGCCGTTCAGCACACCCCCAGCGGTACGCAGATCGAACTTTCCGCCGTGGCGGCGGGGCGAACGGTCTGCCTGTCGGTGGCCGATACGGGGCCGGGCATTGCGGATAAGGAACGGGCTTTCCAAAAGTTTTATCGCGCAGACCCGCAAACCGGCGATGCCAGCCTGGGTCTGGGCCTGAGCATCGCGCAGAAGCTTGTGGCGCTGCATCACGGCAGCATCACGATCCGGGATACGCCGGGCGGCGGCGCTACGCTGCAGGTCACAATCCCACAGGCGTGATATTGGCAGAATCCACAACCGTTTGTCGCATCATTGTAAAAAGTGCTGTGAGAGCCTTTTGGTTTTCTCACAGCACTTTTTGTGTACATACCGAACAAGAAATCACTCGTCGGCATCGTCGATTTTCGATGAAAGAAACGCGCGTTTTCGCTCGAATGAGCACTTTGATATGAAATCCGTGCTATAACAAGGGCAATTTACGGAATAGGATGTGAATCGCCAATATGCAGATAGTAGAATTAGAAATGGTTCCTCTTTCTCTTCGACCGGTATTGCAGCGACTTTATGATATGAAAACTACGCAGTCTGCTCTGCGTGAAGGAGTACTGTTTTCCACCAAGAGAAACAACTACTACTATGATACAGGCACCGGAAAGGTAATTGTGTTGGACGATGATACCAGCTACATTTTCCGCGTATTGTTTGACCCCACGTTGAGCGCCGAAACATTTTTGATATCACTGACAAAAGTCGATCCTAATGCAGTGAAAAACCTCCTACAGACAATTGACGCAGAGCGCTTGTTCCAGAGACCGCCGCTTTTGAGCATGGGAAAAGAAATTGCGGCGGGTGTAACCGATACGGAGCAGAAAGTTGAACAAATCATTCTTGAAGTGACGGAGCAATGTAATTTCCGCTGCAAATACTGCGTCTACTCAGAGGATTTCTCAGGGAACCGTGATTTTGGGAATCGGCGGATGCCGACAGAAATTGCCTTTAAGGCAATTGATTGGGCGTTGGAAAACAGCGGCGCTAAACTGGCAATTACTTTCTACGGCGGCGAGCCGTTGCTCAACTTTAAGCTGATGAAAGCTGTGATTGAGAGGTCTCAGGCCAAGAGAGGGAACAAAGAGATTGTTTATAGCTTTACTTCCAATATGTCGCTCATGACACGCGAAATCGCCACCTATCTGGCTCAAGTTCCGAACTTATATATTATGGCCAGTATCGACGGCCCACGCACTGTCCACGACGCATATCGTGTGTACGCAAATGATGCCCCCACGTTTGAAGACAGCATTGGCGGTCTTCGAATTTTGGCGGATGCCTACGCAGGTTCCCACATGCCGGTTAATATAAACGCTGTGTTGACACCTCCATTTGGATTTGAAAAGTTGGAGCAGGTAAATGCATACTTCGAATCGCTGGACTGGCTTCCGGCAACCTGCCATGTAAATATTACTTATCCATCGTATGGAACTTGTCCTGGCTTGGATGAGTATTACGACAAAATCACCGGCAATCCCAAGTATGCTCTTCATGGTATGTGCAACCCCCTTATGATATGGCAACAGCGCAAGGCAGAAACCGACGGGCTTGACGCCTACAAAGCCAGAAACATATATTACCATTCGATCTTTGACGACTTGGTTAAAATCAACAATCGCATTATCGTTGATGAACCTACACTGCGCCGGGGATTAAATGGATGCTGCGTGCCAGGAAAGAAAAGACTGTATGTCACGGCAACCGGAGAATATAAAGCCTGCGAACGGATCGGCTCCAGCCCTTCGATTGGTAATGTGGACGAAGGTGTTGATCGAGAACTGATCGTGAAAAAGTATGTTGAGGAATTTGCGGCGCAGTCAAAAGACATCTGCGATAAGTGTTGGGCTTACAATCTGTGCAGGGTATGCTATGCAGGCGTTTGCAATGAAAACGGGTTGGATATGGGGCTGAAAAACGAGGCATGCCGCGCTTCAAGGTCAGTTGCACTAAATAATCTGGCTCTCTACCATGAACTGATGGAAGAAAATCCAGAAGCGCTCAACTGCTTAAAAGATGCAGTGATTGAGTAACTGCGGTACAATAGGCATTTTGCCTGTTTGTATAGATTCTAAGAGAGAGGAGGAGCTATTATGAGCGTCGTAGATCCCATCTTTGGTCGTACTGCAGTTAATGCGGCGAGCAGCTGCGGCTGCACTTGCACGCAAACTACCCCGACTGCGCCCAGCTTCAATAGCGTTTGGACTGGCCAGCGCGATTCTGGCGGTGGTTGCGCTTGCACCTGCAACACCACGATCGAGTACAACCTGTCCATCAACTACGATGGCGCCCACAACGCGGTTTCGTAATTCATCATTACATCGCGTCCAATCAACGGAAGGAGGGAAAGCTATCCGGCTTTCCCTCCTTCTGGTGTCAGAAAAATGATCGAGGAATGTATCCATGGAAAAAAGTACGTTATCTATTAAAGAGACGCTTTCCATCACATTTAGAACTCTAAAAATACTTTTTCATGCAGCTCCAGGGGGGATTGCTTTTTTAGGGATCATTAGCACAATAGCGGGCGTATGCCCTTTTCTAACCCTGATACTGTCCAGAGCTTTTCTGGATAGCCTGGCAAGAGCGTGTGGCCAGCAGGCGTTTGAAATGGAAATCATCTGGCTTTTGTTTTTCCTTTTCTTAACAAACATGATGCTGTCTGTTGTGAATAACCTCAGTATCTTACTAAAAAGTGATGTGAGTGGTCGGATATCTTTATTGGTGAACGCACAGGTGTTAGAAAAATGTGTTCACTTGCCGATGAGTCAGTATGATAATGAAACAACTTATAATCGAATCCGCTTCACTTCAGAACAAACGTCGATCCGTTGTACAAACTTAATCAACACCTTTTTCTCGATCGTGCAATGCTTAATTTCTTTTGCGAGCGTGGTATGCGTACTTGTTTCATTTAATGGCATTATTGTAATTGCCAGTGTGGTGGCCAGCATTCCTCTTTTTTTCGTCAATAAGTATGTGAGCAGTTTTTGGTATAAGATATCGGTCGGACGGGTAGAAAAACAACGCTATTCCGATGTTCTCCGCGATCTCATGCTGCGCAATGACAATATAAAAGAATTAAAACTTTTTGGCTCTCTATCGTATTTGAAAAGCCGCATTTTGAATCAGCAAACAGATTTTTTTCGTGAAGATCAGATGAACCGCAAAAAATTTTGCAAAATTGATACGGCCCAAAAAGCCGCCAATGATTTCGTGATTTTGCTGCTTAAGCTTTGGATCATTATTTTGGGGATTAAGCAACGGGCTACGCTTGGTACGATCAACTTGTACACAAGCTCCTTGGATCAAATACAAAGCGCCATTTTCTCGTTTTGCACCCAATTGAATACTTTCTATGAGCAGGCACTTTATTTGGAATCACTGTTTGATTTATTTGATATGCAGACGGAAGACGAAAACTGCGGAACGCCATTGACGGAACCAATTCGCACGATAGAATTTCGGCACGTTTACTTTTCCTACCCTGCTACCAATGTATATGCCTTGAAGAATGTAAGCTTCGTCCTGGATGACCGGCACACTTATGCCCTTATCGGCCTAAACGGCAGTGGAAAGACAACCCTGCTAAAACTGTTAATGAAGTTATATAAGCCAACACTAGGAACCATATTGATCAACGGACAAGATATCGAAGAGATTGATACAGCCGGTTTGCGAAAAAGGATATCAGCAATATTTCAAGATTTTATTAAGTATCCGTTTACTGCGGAAGAAAATATAACGATCAGTGATTTGGAAAATGCCAACGATCTTCACCGTCTTTCAAAAGTGATTGATGATGCCGGGGCAGCAGAAGTGATCGATGGGTTACCACACCGCTTACAAACCCAACTCCAAAAGGGGTGGAATGGGGGAACAGAACTCTCACAAGGACAATGGCAAAAAATTGCAATTGCCCGGTGCCTTTTTAAGCAAAGTGATGTGTACCTGTTTGATGAACCTTTTTCGGCGTTAGATGCTATTTCAGAGCAGCACATTATTAAGCGGCTTAACTTGAAAACAAAAATGTCTATTACCATTTTTATAACACATCGATACTCCAGCCTTCGATTGGCGGATTTCATTCTGGTATTAAAAGATGGCGAATTAGTCGAATCCGGTTCCCATCAGGAACTGCAGAAAGCTGGGAAGTATTATTCAGAATTAATCAAAGCGCAGATCGAACCAATCGACCATTTGGCGCAATTGGATGAGACCTAAAAGCTGTTTTGGCAGAAAGGTATTCAGGTTTTTTTCAGGTTCCCTGTGCTACAGTGTAGGCAAGGAGGTGAAGGCGATGAAACGGCCAAAGGTCACTGGCCTGCGCCGGAGGGAGAGCTGGCAGGCACTGCCTTTTCTGCTGCCCAGCCTGTTGGGGCTGTGCCTGTTCTATCTGTTCCCACTGGCCGAAACGGTTCGGGCCAGCTTTATGGACCCGCTGCGCAGCCGGGCCGTCGGGTGGGGGAACTACCGGGCGCTCTTTCAAAATACTGCGTTCCGTCTGGCTGTCCGCAACACCTGCCGCTTTCTCTGCATCTGCATCCCGGCGCTGCTGGCCGTCAGCCTGCTCTGTGCAGTGCTGCTTGGCGCGGCAAAACGGCGGGCGGGCTTTTTCAAAAGCGTCCTCCTGCTCCCCTATGCGATCCCTGTTGCCAGCATCGTTGTGTTATGGAGGGCGCTTTTCTCCGGCAAGGGGCTGGTCAACGGCTTGCTGGTGGGGCTGGGGTGCCGGCCCGTGGACTTTATGGGCAGCAGCGCGGCCTTTTGGGTGCTGATTTTCACCTACCTTTGGCGAAACAACGGGTACGATATGCTGCTGTGGCTGGCGGGTCTGGAGACCATCCCCCGGCCCTTGTATGAAGCGGCAGCGGTGGATGGAGCCACCCCTTTTCAGACCTTTGTCTTTATCACGCTGCCCAATCTGCTGCCAACGGTGGTGCTGACCACCATACTGAGCCTGGTCAACTCCTTTAAGGTCTTTCGGGAGGCCTACTTGGTGGCAGGCAACTACCCGCAGGAAAGCATATATCTGCTGCAGCACCTCTTCAACAACTGGTTCCTGTCGCTGGACATCGGCAAGCTGTCTGCCGCCGCCGTGCTGCTGGCGCTGGGGCTTGGCTGCGTCGTGTATCTACTGTATCACTTTTGGGGTGGTGGGCAGGAATGAGAAAAAAGGAGCCTCTTTTGCCGGTGCTGATCCTTGGCCTGCTGGCCTTCACCGTCCTTTGGCCGCTGTGGTTTACCGTCGGCGGTGCGCTGATGGCGTCGGACGAATTGACAGCCGCCCTGGGGCCGGCCCTGTTGGACACAGCAGACGGCGGGTATGCGGTGTGGACGATCCTGCCTTCCTGGCCGACGCTCCAACCGCTGGCGGAGCTGCTGCTGGACACCCCGCAGTTTTTTTCGGTCTTCTGGAACACCTGCCTGCTGGCCTTTGCACAGATCGCCGGTCAGCTGGTGGTCGCCGCCCCCGCATCGTGGGCGTTTGCCAAGCTGCGCTTTGCGGGCAGGCGTTTCCTGCTGCTCGGGTACATTGCGCTGATGGTGCTGCCCTTTCAGGTACTGATGGTACCCAACTACCTGATCGCCACACGCCTTGGAATCTACGATACGCCGCTGTCCGTCATCCTGCCAGGGGTGTTTTCGGCGTTCCCGGTTTTTATCATGACCCGCAGCTTTCAGGATGTTCCCAATGAACTCCTCGAGGCGGCCAAGCTGGACGGCGCAACGGCCTGGCAGATCTTTTGGAAGATCGGCGTTCCGCTGGGATATGCCGGAATCTTTGCCGCCTTGGTGCTGAATTTTATCGAAGGGTGGAACGCGGTGGAGCAGCCGCTGCTCTTTCTGAAATCCCAATCCAACTGGCCGCTTTCCATGTATATGAACGATATTGTGACAGACAACCTGGGGATCGCCATGGCGGCCAGCCTGCTCTCGCTGATTCCGGCGATGCTGGTGTTCCTGTATGGGCAAACCTATCTGGAACTGGGCATCCAGGCCGGAGGCATCAAGGCATAAGGAAGGAGACATTTTCTGTGAAAATCGTCAGGGATTCTGCCGTTCGTCAGGAACCGGCGCAGCCGCAGGCCGTATCGCCGGAGGAAAACAGGTTTTCGATTCGCCCCCGGCAGATCGCGCTTTTCTTTTTGTGGATGCTGGCTTTTACGCTGCTTGCCCGCGGAACATCCGGCGCGCTGCTGCCAGAGGTGCAGCTCTCCACGCCGGCGCCCAATACCATCACCCAGAGCCTAACGGCGACAGGAACCATTCAGTGGGCGGCGGGCAGCCTGTTCTATCTGCCCGAAGGGCTGCTGGTGGAGGCGGTTTTTGTCTCGGAGGGGGAGGCTGTACAGGAAGGAGACAAAATAGCGGCCCTCCGCTGGGAGGATGTGGAACAGAAGCTGCGGAGCCTTCAGGCAGAACTTGCGCAGAAACAGACGGAATATGCCCGGCTTACCAAACCGGTGGCGGCGGACAGCTATGATCTGGAAAAAGCCCAGCAGGCCCTGCAGGCCGCCTACCAGGCAGCGGAGAACAGCGCGGCAGCCTGGGCGGAGAAAGAAGCGAACGCCGGCAGCGAGCGGGATGCCCTGCAGCGCGAACTGAACGAACGGCAGGAAAAGGCCGCCCAATATGCCCGCGAGATCGCAGAGAAGCAGGCACAGCGGGAGTTGCTGCAGCAGGAAGAATCGCCGGACGAGGAAATCATCAGCCGGATCGAAGCGGAGCTGACGCAGCTTACGGCAGAGGAAACGCAAAACCGGGAGGCACTGGCCGAAGCGGAAGCCCGGCTCAACGAGGCGGACGCAGCGCTGGAAAGCGTCCAAAGCCAACGGGAAGAAGCGGCTCGCACGGCTGGGCCGGGCGGCGGCAGCCCACCTGGCTGCGCAGGCCGCCGAACAGGCGGAGCAGGCCCGAAACGACGCCCGGCACGCCTACGAGAAAAGCGTGGAAGCCGCCAGTGAAACAGCCGCCGCCAATGCGGCCAGTGCCACGGTTCTGGCGGAACAGATCCGGGAAATGGAAAGTAGCGTGGAGACGCTGAAAAAATTGGACGAGCAGGAGGGCGTCTTCTGTGCGCCGCAGACGGGTACCGTGGAATCTCTGCAGCTTATGCAGGGGCAGACCAGCGGCCAGGTGGGCGGGAGCATTTCCGACCCCGAAAGAGGGTATCAGATCCGATTTGCGCTGGAGGCCGAGGACGCGGTGCAGGATACCGCCGGCGTTACGGTGACGGTCATGCAGGGAGCAAAGTCCGAAAGCGTGAAAATCAATTCGTCCGTTTCTCAGCAGGATGGAGGCGTGGTGCTTTCCGCTGCGCTGACCGGGTCGGATTGGCAGGTGGGAAAAGCGGAACTCACAATCCGGCTTTCCGAGACGGAATATGACTGCTGCCTGCCGGTCAGCGCCCTTCACAGTGATAACGGCGGGGATTTCGTCTATTCGGTGGAGGAGCGCAACACTATTTTGGGGCTGCAAAACATCGTGCGCAAGGTTTATGTGGAGGTCGTGGAGCGCAACAACGAGCTGGCGGCCCTGCGGAATTATACGACCGGTGCGCCGGTGGTGGCCGCCACAACGAAGAGCTTGCAGGAGGGCGCACGTGTGCGTACAGCGGGATGAAGATTCGAAAGGCGGTGCTGCTTTTGGCATGCGCGGTTTCCTGGGGGATCGCTGTTTGGTTTGCGGGGAGGCTGTGGGCAGCCTATCCGCTGGTTTCGGTGCGCTCCGACGTGCCGGTCACGGGGCGGCAGCTGGAAGCGCTGCGGTCTGCTTTGCGGCAGGAGGATGGGGCGAGCGCGCTTGTTCCCGCTTTTTGGAGCCAGGCAGAGGGATCGGCGGAAAGCCGCTGGGAAACCTGCGGGATCACTGCCATTCTATATTGCGGCGAGTATGACGCGGTGTATCCTGCCGTGCTTCTGGAGGGGCGGTTCCCCGCTGCGCAGGAGAATGGCAAATGCGCGGTCTCAACCGCTGCCGCGTGGCAGCTCTGGGGCAGCGAGGACGTGCTGGGGCAGGAATTGGAGATAGAAGGAGACATCTACCGCGTGTGCGGGCTCTTTCGCAGCAGCGCCAGCCTGGCCCTGTGCGGGGAAAGCCTTGACCATGGCTTTTCCAACATCGAGTTTGGGGGCGGCTACGCTGCGCCGCCGGTGGAGACGGTGCAGCAGCTTTTGCGTGCGGCGGGGATCGCACAGCAGGTGACCCTCTATTTCCCTTTCCCCTGGATGGCCGCCCTGACGGCCTATGCCCTCTGCCCGGCGGGGCTGGTGCTGCTGGCCGCCGCCCGCACCCTGGGCGGCCGGGTGCGCAGGGGGTGCCCAAAGGAAACGTGCTGGTTTGTTTTGGGCGGCGCTTTTCTGCTTGCGCTCGTCCTGCCCGCCCTGCTACGGTTGCTCCCGCCCTGGATCACCCCCGCCCGGTGGAGCGACTTTTCCTACTGGGGCGGCTTGCTGCCCGCAGTGGGCAAAGCCATAGAAACCGGCTTTTCCCTGAACCCCTGTGCCAAGGATGTCCTCGCCAAATGGAACACGCTGGGGCTTCTCATTGCCGCAACGCTCGCCAATGCTGCGGCCGGAAAGCTGATGCTCAGCAGGCAGCAAAAAAACTCCACAAATTTATGAAACCAATCCACCTTATCTTACGGATAATATTTGTAAGATAAGGTGGATCTTTATGATAATCGCAGTTTGTGACCCGAAAGGGATTGCTATCGAAGCGATAAAGACGATATTGTACCATGATAAAGGACTTTCAGACCGTATCAGTCGTATTTATGAGTTTTGGAATATGGAACAGTTGCTGGATGCCAGCAGAGATAGTTCTTTCGACTGCATTGTTTTTCCCAATTACTGCAATTCCCACAATAGTGTAGTGTGCAGTTTATCCTGCGGATATAATCGGTTCCCGCTTGTTGAACATGATCCGAGGTACACTCTCATTGTACGGGATATTCTCTATTGGGAAACGGCACGTTCCCTTTGGACGCAGTACTTGAAGGCAATTCCTGGCAAGGAGGAAAAAGTAAAGAGAGCCATCAGAGGGATACTGGCGGACTACGAAAAGGAAGAACGTGACATCATCTATTTGGAAAGCAAAAACCATTGTGTCCTTGTCCATTTGGATGGCATACGCCAAACGCCGGAAGGCTCTCCGTCGTTCTATGCTACATTGGACGAAGCGGAACATGAATTTGCTTCATCTGCATTCTTACGAATCCATAAAAGTTACCTTATAAACGGCGATCATATTCTACAAATGTCTAATTACAAGGTCCTTCTGGATACAGGAATGACATTGAAAGGATCAAGGAAATATTTCAGCAAGGCAAAATTGGAATTTTACCGAGGCCGTTAACTATATGGCAAAGCATAAGTATTCGAACTTCAAGAGGCTATAAAACCACGAACTAGAAAAATAAAGTACATTGTATAGAAAGCCATAAAACGCACAAATGCCCATCGGTTCAAAAGCCGATGGGCATTTGCGCGTTTTATGAGAAAAAATGAGCACCTAGAGCGAGGGAGTATTCTTATCATCGTTACTGTCACGCATCTTTTCAAGAATATTTTTAAGTAGTGGCGGAATAGGAGCACCCATCTTTTCGGCATTTTCGAGGATACTGCCTAATTCGGATACAATATACCAAAACAGAACGATTGGCGTAAGCAGCATATCATAACTAAAAGGAAGCGTAAGTCCGGAAATATGATTTAATGTCAATCCAAGCAGGATATCTGTCAACACACTGACAAAAATCATTATAATGCTTCCACCTTTATGCCACAATCCCTGCCTTGCTTTGTGGGAATTCCAAACACCATTTTTTATAGCAAGAACGGTACCTGTTACCCAATCCAGCATCATGCAGACGGCATAGAGAACAACAAGCCAACCAAGCCATCCATGCAATGCGGCCCATAGGCCGATTGCGCCGATGCCAGCGGCCTTTTCAACGGAATCTGTTTGCATATCCTTCGGATTCTCCTTTTATAAGATTTATTATCAAAAGAGAGCAAATTCCGCAAAATGTAAACTCAATTTACATTTTGCAGGATTTGCTCTCTTTACTTTTTGAGCGGCCGCTCAAAAAGCAAAAAAGGAGAATCACAAATGGCATACGAATTTAACCACTACTATGAACTGCAGAATGTGGCAACAGGTAAGTATGTGAATGTTCTGGGCAACCACGAAGATGGTACTGTAAAAAATGGTGAAGCAGTCAACCTGTTTAACCGCACCAACAATCCCGATCAGCGCTGGGCGCTGGAAAATTACGGCGGTAATGGCAATGTCCGAATCGTTTTGCAGCGTGGTGAAGGCTGGTACGCGTTGAATTACAACACGCGCAATGCCAACTGCATTGTTTGGCACTTGAACACGGCAGACGATATCGACACGGTTATAACTGCGGTACAGGTAGAGGGTCTGACTGATACCTACTATCTTAAACTGCGGGATCGGGATACCTATTTGACAGCGGACGGTACAGCGCTGAAATGGACGGCCTACACGGGCGAGAAAGAACAGATGTTTACAATTCTTGAACCCGGAACCGGCAGCGATGGTAGCGATAGTGACGCTGGCTCTGACACGTCTGACTCAAAGTTGGTTACCAAATTTATCCCGGCCTACAAGGATAACTATACTAAAAATCGCAAAGCGCAGGGCGGCACTATTTCCGAAATCACGATTCACCATTGTGCCAGTATTCTGACGATTGAGGCGTTGGGCGCACTTTGGCAGCGCGAAGGTCGAAAAGGATCGTCCCACTACGGTGTTTCTGAAACGAATATCGGACAGTATGTCCATGAAAGTGATGTGGCATGGACGAACGGCAACTGGGAAGCAAACTGCCGCGCAGTAACAATTGAGACATCTAATAGTGGTGGCGCACCGGAGTGGCCTGTTTCGGATACGACGTTCCAGACGCTGGTTACACTGGTTGCGGATATTGCCCGCCGCAATGACCTCGGAAAATTGGTTAAGGGTAAAAATCTGACCTGGCACAGTATGTACGCTGCTACAGCATGCCCCGGCCCCTATCTTTCCGGAAAGCTGCAGGAACTGGTAGATAAAGCGAACACGATAAATGGTTTCTGATTTTTTTGATTTTAGGGTTTACAAAATTGGTGCAGTAATCTCTTTACTTAGTGAACGTTCACAAAAGCACCTGACGAGGTGCAAGGACAAAATTCAATGAAGGAGTGAAAAAATCATGGCTTACACTTTTGAGCAATCTTACTATTTTCGTCCGTATCGCGGCAACAGCAGTTTTTGGCTGAACCGCTATGGCAATGGCAGCATCGCATCTCACCAGAAGGCTACGCTGTATACGGCAGCAGGTTCTGCTGATCAGCGCCTTAAAGTTCACAAGGTCAGCGGTGGTTGCCAGCTGCTTTCTGACCTCAACAATGCGTATGGTCTGAACATTTACGGAACCAAAGCAGGGAGTGTTTGTGACTTCTATCCGGTCTCTGGCAACTTTAACGATGCTTTGATTGACCTTTTGACCGTTGACGCAGCTAATAATCTGTACCGCATCAAGATGATCAACCACAACCTGTACCTGACTCCGGCATCCAATTCGAGCGGTGCTGCTCTGACGTGGGAAAATGCATCCAATGCAGACAATCAGATTTGGCAGCTTTGCGCGTCCCAGTCCAGCGGTGGCGGCAGTACGGGTGGCAGTACCACCATTACGATGCCCGTAAATGCAAACCAGAATTATTCCGGAAATAGTTCTTGGATTATCAATTATGGCTGTGCGGTTTGCTGTGGTGTGGACTTGGCATCGTGGAAGAAAAATAAGAGTTACACCATTTCTGATTTTGCGAACTACTATGATGAGACCAATGGCTACTACTGGACTGGTCCGGATAACTTCTCTTGCAGCGATGCCATTTCTCTGGCAAGCCTGAATGAGGCACAAACGATTGAGAAGATTCGCTCTTATGTCAAGAATCATATTCCGGTTGCCTGTCATGCAGTTGGCTCCGGTAGTCGTCAGCACTGGTTCGTTGCATATGAACTGACTGGTGAAAGTGGCGGCACTTGGGCAACTGCAGGCATTAAGGTCCTTGATCCGTACAATAGCAATTCTGGCTCTACGGAGGGCCGTCGGGTCACTATTCTTGAAGCTATGCAGACTAGCCATGTGACGCTGGGCGTAGATCGTATCCGTATTCCTAACTAAAGCCTAAATACAAATAGGTAGAAAACTCCCCGCTTGTAGGTGGAACACCTAACAAGCGGGGAGTTTTTGCGTAGAAATATTTAGAGAAGCGTCATTAAATCGGCGCTTTGAACGATATTTAGTGTATAAAAGAATAGTAGGGCATATTATATGCACATTTTCTATCTCTTGCAAGTGCCATCTTGACACCAAGGCATAGTACTTAATTTGTATTGATAACCATCATCGGTGTAGAGTGTCTCGCCATCGGCTCCGGTAAAAAGCTTGTTCATTGTCTCGTCAGGCAAAAAATGAGAATCTTCATCATCAAAGTGATTAAAGTTTACACAGAACCATCGGAAATCGGTAGACAAGGTATCGTTATACGACAAGAAGCATTGGATATAAAGATTGCGCCCATCGCTAAAGCAAATATCTCCAAATTGATCTGTGCCAGGGGTACCCACCCAAGGAATTCCATCTTTTGTTAAAGTGTAATGACCACTATCTCCATCTTCCTCAACATAACTTTTATAATCTAATTTTGCATAAGGAACGTCATAAATAGAATCATAGCGTGTAAGAGTATAAGTGTCGGGGGAAACCTGCGTGTCGGAAGGAGATTCGTTTGAGTCAGACGAAGATGTAGACGATGAAATTACATCAGGAGTTGCACTCGGAGAATCCGCTGTAGAGTCGCTGATAGAAATGTCCGAACGGTTGGAAATTTCTGGAGTTGATGGAGCTTCAGAAGAATTACCCTCACTGGAAGAACTGCTCGTAGTTGCAGAAGATGATTCCTGATGCTTGCCGTCAGTGAAAATTTGAATGGAGCATGAACAAAGAGAAAGAACAAATAATGTACCAGCTAACAAATAAATCTTTTTTTTCATAGCAAGCCTCCATATAGTCGTATGAGTTGAAAAAAATTAATAGAAGATACCAAGGTGCTCTTTCAAAACTATTTATGAAAAAGCGGAAAGAAACTTTAAAGAGAATTGTTGACAGCTATGACGTGACGCCAAAATAGCGTCTCAATTTTATGATTGCGGTCTTTTTACATTTGTTTATGGCCTGTCGAGACTTATTGTCTCTTGTGGCGATTTCTTGGATGCTATATTGACGGAAGTAATGGTCATAAATGACATGATACTCTTCGGTACTTAGCGCACGTTTAAGATCAAGCAGCAAGAGATTATTATATGTATCGGATTCGCTGAATGCGGTATCAAACTGCAAAGGATCGTAGTCAGTTTGGCTTTCAATCGAAACAGTGGGAAGTTGATGGCGCTTCGCCTTAGAAAGTGCGATATAATGATGATATATTGCTTTATTGATATAGCTAATGATAGCACCGTCTGTGCTTATAGTCAACTCATTGAGTTGTAAATTTTTGGCGAACGCTAGTAAGAAACATTGGAAATCCGGCAACGCATCCTCTGATTGCAGAAAGAATGCATATTTCTTGAGCAGTGGAGAAAACTTCTCCAAAAGAGCGAGTGCCTGCTCACGGTCACCATTTTGAATATCCTGAATACAAGCGTAAAGAGATGATTTCATTTTCTTCTTCCCCTCCTGAAAGGGAAAAGAGAAAAATCATCTGCAAATGTAAACCGAAATCAAAAATATTTTTGTGTTAGGTGTCGAACGATTTAAGTAAAATAGCGCGCGCCCGATGTATACGGGTTTTAACGTTTGATTCACTCGAATTTGTGATTTGCGCGATCTCACGAATAGAGTAACCCTTCACGCGCAGGACTAAGGTTCGACGGTAAATTGAAGGCATATCGGAAAGAATGCTGACTGCGTTGTTTAGCTGTAGATTTGTCAATGCAATTTCTTCCGGCTCCTTAAAATTGTCAAAGCTGGAGGAGCGATTTTCATAGTCCGTCAGAACACCTCGTCGTCGCTCCCATTTTCGAAGAAAGTCAATCGTTCGCTCACGAGTTAGGATATATAAATAGGATTGGAGAGACTTTTCATTGTCGATTCTTAGTGAATCAATTTCCTTGAGAAGCTGGACAAAGGTCTCGTGTACTGCATCCTCCGCAAGAGAGGAATCCCGAATGATTGATGATGCGGTTCGCAGCATAAACCGATAATATTTGTGGTATATGTATTCGAATTTGTTTTTGCTTTCATCGTTATCGATTGCGGCAAGATAGAAAACCAGCACGAATTTTCCTCCCGTGAAATAATCATTTTGCTTGAAGTACACTGTAATCCGCTTGCAATCGACATTTGGTTACAGAATAAACAAAAAAATCCTCGGCTGCAGAAGCCGAGGATTCTAAGAGGTTCTTATTTTGATATTATGATGGGGAAATTAGCACTTCTTTTCAAAAGTAGTGCTGACAGTTTCATCTGAACCATTACATGTAACGGTTGCGATAGTTTCTAGCTTGTATGTTGTGCCAGATTTAATGTTGGCTGTACCAGAAAATGTGCCTTTTTGCCCATAACGGGTGGAAGAACAACGGGAGATTTCGGAATATGTTCCAGATTGATTCTTTTCGTAAAGAATAAGCGTACAGTCGATTTTTGTTGTGCCTTCCAAACCATTGATGACACTAGAATAAGTATTAGTGCTGGCTAAGATGATGGGGGTTATTTTCGTAACATTACGCCAACGTGCTTCGGCGGCAAATACAGATGTGGCGAAAACCATAAGCGCTAAAAGTGTGAGGAATGTAGCACAAAGTTTCTTTTTCATGTATTTTACTCCTTTACGTGAACCTCTTGTAGATGTATTCGGTATAGAAGAGCAAAAGGTTACAAGAAAAATTATTCAACCCTATTTTCTCAGATATTTTAATGAGTTCTGTCAAATCGAGATTTCCGCAGACTTGAAAAGAAAGTGTACCACGCTCCCAAAGCAAGGTGTTAGATCCATCGCTCATAATGCCCCAGATGGCTTGGATGCCATTACAATTTATGGAGTAATACGTTGAAAACTCATTATCTAAAAATGTCTCTTGCGTATTCTCGATAGGAATAACTAGTATATCAAACCAGTTATTATGCGAATCACTAAACTGAGCGTAATAGAAACCACTGTTTTCATCGGGAGTTTCTACTGGTGAAAAGCCGTTAGGAATATATAACGGCGTTATATGAAATGTAGTGACAGAAGATTCATCATTAACATATAAGACTGATACAAACTTATCGTGCCACTCAATAAGTGTTGTAATAACAGCCTCACGCACGGCTTTTACAGGGAGCATGGTACACGAAAAGATGGAAATAGCAGCAGTAAGTGTAATGAAGAATCATTTGATGTTCGAAAGAAACTTCTCTCGCTCCGCCTTTCGTTTTGTTTCACGGACAAGGGATTCTATCTTCCGCTGAAACCTTTCTGATGGATGAAAGTCTTCATTCATCTCTTCCAGGCTCGGCATCTGTTCAAGTTCTCGATCCAGTGCTTCGGTTACGATCATTGCGATAAGAGCGTCTGGGGAAATACGGATTTTGTCATCATTCATTACCATTTTCCTCCAATCCGGTCAGAATGATTTTACGCGCTCTGTGCAGACGAACTTTTACATTTCCGGGAGAAATGTTGAGAAAATCGGCAATCTCGCTGACCTTGTAGCCCTGAACTTTTAGAAGAAGCGGTGTCTTGCATTTCTCGTCCATGGACTGAACAAGCAAAAGCATATTTTCATAGTCGATTTTATCGAGTACAATGGTTTCCACATTTACATCTGACTTTGAAAGATCGAGATCTTCGATTTCGGTATCAGATTTCTTTTGGCGGGTACACTTGCGAACCATATCAACAGCTTTGTGATGGGTCAGAACTCTTAAAAATTGCGATAGTTCCTTTTCATTGTTGGCGCGTATACTATCTATAATCCGTATTCTATCCAAAAAGGTTTCATGGACAGCATCTTCTGCCAAATAAGAATCTTGCAGGACACCTTTGGCAGTATAGAACATGATACCACGATATTTTTTGTAGATATGTTCGAATTTGCTTATCTGCTCTTCAGTATCCAGCAGAGAAATATATAGTGCAAGCATCAATATTCCTTCTATAAGATTGGTTTATTCACTAAATGGAGTTGACTGTTGGAAAAACCAAGAAATAAAGCTCATCAAAAACTGTTGCTGTTGCGGAGTACAACTGTTGAGTTGACTGGCAAGCTCCTGAGAAAAGAAACTGGTAGAAGCGCTGGGTACAGTGGATGGCAGTAAAGAATAAATAGGGCATTCCAGTGCGGCAGATAGTCTATATAAAAATTCGAGAGATGGACAAACTTGCCCGCGCTCAATACGGCTGATATATTGTGCAGATGTTTCGACATTTGCGGCTAGGGACTCCTGAGTCAAGTGTTTTTCTTTACGCCGACGGCGGATGTTTTGGCCGATGGAAATATAAATATCTTGCATAATAATCACCTCAAAATAAGGGTATCAGTTTCGAACGCAATATTTGAGGGCTAAATAGTGCTATAAATAGACCCATGAGTGTTTATTATGGGCTTTTTTTATACAAAATAGGTCGTGAAAGAAACTTCATAGGGATAGAAATACAAGAAAAGAACTTGTAACCATTTCAAAACAGAAACCGTACATCTAGTAAAGAAAACAGGTCATGCGTTTATAGCAAACGCATGACCTGTTTTCTTTGGATATGAGCAGAGCAGAAAAATTTCAGAAAATTTTAGGATTGTGCGGGGGTTTTTAGCACAATCGGTAGTAGGCTGAATATAGAGCCAGCAGGAAGGAGGTGACTGAGTGATAGATACTCCGGCACGCCGCCGTGAAATCATTGGAATTTTATATTTCGCAGATGATTATGTCAAAATACGACCCTTGGCAGTGCGGTTTGGAGTATCTTACGCGACAATCCGAAATGATGTCGATGTATTATCACTGAGTTACCGCATATCGTCACAAACTGGGCCGAATGGTGGAATTAAGTTGGAAACTAAAAGAAAAAACCTTAGATTCCTTGACCCGGATGAAACGGCGGCGTTATTGAGAATTATGTATATAGTTCCAGAAGAAGAACGCGTTTACATACGGTCAATCCTTCGAGACTTGGCTCTGATCGATGATAAATAATCATCGTCTTGCACCTTGACAACCGAATACCCAGCATAACAGGTACGTTCCTTTCCCGGCAAGCCCCAGTGGGCGGTCTGGCAAACCAGAATTGTGACGGGAAAGACCATAATGATACGCCAGCGGCCTCCAGCGTCAGAGGGGGTGACCGAGCCGGAGTTGTAAGCAGTAAGACTCCGGCGGAGTCAGTGAACGGGTGTGCCAACACCCTGCCTGTTGTGTTCCCGGTGTCAGGGGTGCGGGCGGCAAATGTGGCACAGTTTCTTAACTATCTACTTTTGCCGTTTAGGGCAAATCGTGGGCAGCAGGACCCCAAGCGCCTGCTGCCCATCATTTTGCTTTAAACGGGATGGAAAACAGAGGTGTAAAACCTATGCAAACCTATCCGACAGGCTATGCGGAATCCCACCGCATAGCCGAACAGATTTTCCGGGAGATTTTACCCCGGCACGGCATGGCGGTGCGCGAGGAACAAATCGCGCTTTGCCATGAAGTTTTAGATACCCTATATAATAAAGAAATTTCCCTGTGCGAAGCAGGCGTGGGTACCGGCAAGACGCTGGCCTACCTCGTGGGCTGTATTCTTTGGCAGATGAACCGTCCCGAACGGATGAAACTGCCTATCGTTATCTCCACTTCCAGCGTTGCCTTGCAGGACGCTATCCTTACTGAGTATTTGCCCAATCTGTCCGCTGTCTTGCTGGACGAGGGTATCATCACCGCACCCATCACAGCTGTTGTCCGCAAGGGCAAAGAGCGTTTTGTCTGCGATGCCCGCCTTGCCGAAAGAGCATCGCTGGTGCAGCCAAGCAGAAAACGGCAGACCAACAGCCTGAACATTGCTGCGCACATTTTGGACATGGATCATATTCCGGAGCTTTCCCGGTATGACCGCTGCCGAATCTCTGTGCCGCGGTCCTGCCCGCGAGATTGTTTCATGCGTTTGGATTGCCGCTACCAGCAATATCTGCGGGATTCCATGAAACCCGACATCCAAATTTGCAATCACAATTATCTTCTTGCCGACGCATCGCATCGGCAAGAAGATAGACCACTGCTCCTGCGCAGCTATCAGGCACTGGTAGTGGACGAGGCGCACAAGCTGCCCGATGCCGCCCGCCAGATGTACACAGAAACCTTATCCCCGCACAACATGGATGAATTGTGCCTTTTATTACAACAGGCGCACTACAAGGATTTTGCCAGA
>OGOL01001568.1_pt1 | contig 20778 bp, 14 predicted proteins | sample 1552641 | NCBI WGS metagenome assembly OGOL01 (sample SAMEA2580140, study PRJEB22360) | human gut metagenome | biome: human gut; feature: human-associated habitat; material: faeces | place: Denmark | collected 2008/2010 | reverse complement strand
TAACATATCCCCGTGCCGCCGTCAACCGTCTTTTCGCCGTTCCGGCGAAATAATACATAACGTAATCTCCCCATCGAAGCCTGCCGCTTTTTCTCACGCCGCGAAAATCCGCTCCCTTCCCCGTTTCCGTCACACCCTGGGAAAAAGCTTCGCTTTTCCCTATTCCCCCGCTTTTCCCTGACAATTTCGCTATTCCGCTGCAAGACGTTCCCTTTACATACATTTTACATAATCCTGCATTACATAATTTTTACAAAGAGTTATCCACACTTTCCACAAAGTTTTCCACAGCTATGTGTTCCCTGTATTTTCAATACTTTTCCGCCTTTTTCGCCAGATTCACCGACACTCATAATTCGGTTTCCACTTTTCCAATTTCCCCGTTTTACTTTACATAACATCACAAATCGACGCGCACAGCCATCTTGTTTACCATAACGACCCCTTCTGCCAGCCATCGGAGCAGGAAAACGCCCCGCTCCCGAAAGAGCGGGGCTGCACGTTATGTCACTGTACCCAGATCCATGGTGGCGTAGGCATTGAGATCCAGTCCGGCACGGCGGCCCGCCAGATACTCGTAGTAGCCCTGGGCGCCGATCATAGCGCCGTTATCTCCGCACCATCGCAGCGGCGGCAGGAACAGCCGCGTCCCCGTCTTGCGGCAGGCGTGCTCCAGATCCCCGCGGATGACGGAGTTAGCCGCCACGCCCCCGGCGGCCACCAGCGTGTCATACCCTGTCAGCTCCAGCGCCCGCATGGCGCGGGGCACCAGCTCGCCCGACACGGCGCAGGCGAAGTCCCGTGCCAGCGCGGGGGCGTCCAGTTCCTCCCCCTTCTGCTGGGCGTTGTGGGCCAGGTTCACCACCGCCGTTTTCAGACCGGAAAAGCTCATGTCCAGCGGCGCCCCCTCCACATGGGAATGGGGCAGGGTGTAGACGCCGCCCTTGGACTGCTGGGCCAGCTTGTCCATGGGTGCGCCGCCGGGATAGGGCAGTCCCAGCACCCGGGCCGCCTTGTCGAAGCACTCCCCCGCCGCATCGTCCCGGGTCGCACCCAAAATTTCCAGATCCGTATAATCCCGGACGTCCACGATTAGGGTGTTGCCCCCGGAGATGGCCAGCGCCAGAAACGGCGGCTCCAGCTCCGGAAAGGCCAGGTAATTGGCGGCGATGTGGCCCCGGACATGGTGCACCGGGATCAAGGGCACCCCCAGGCCGTAGGCCATGGACTTGGCGAAGCTGAGTCCCACCAGCACGGCCCCGATGAGCCCCGGGGCATAGGTGACGGCCACGGCGTCAATGTCCTGCCGGGTGCAGTGGGCGTCCGCCAGGGCCTTTTCCGTCAGGGCCGCAATCACTTCAACATGCTTGCGGGAGGCCAGCTCCGGTACCACGCCGCCGTACAGGGCGTGGAGGTCTGCCTGAGAGGCAATGGCATCGGACAACACCCGCCGTCCGTCCTCTACTACCGCCACGGCGGTCTCGTCGCAGGAGGATTCAAAGGCTAAAATCTTCATAGCAATGCTTCTTTCTTCAAAAGATCGGCGTTCTCCGCCTTACTGCTGCCAGGGCACCTTCGGACCCGGCGCCGCCTTGGAATCAAATGGGATGCGGACATACTTGTGGTACTTGTCCGCGGAGAAGGTGTTTTCATAGACGAAGCGGTGTTCTTCCATCAGCGCAACGTCATCCACCGGGCCGCCGGCGAGATACAGGGTCTTGTAGTGGACGCCGAACATCTCCGTATCATACCCGGCGGTCCGCAGACCGCACCGGGCATAGAACCCCAACCGCCGCCGGGCCATCTCCGGGTCCGGCGCGTCCTCCGGAGCTTCCGACTCTCCGAAGATCACCGTGTCCGCCTCCCGCTCCCGCAGCTTCTCCAGGATGGATGCACCGACGCCGCCGTTGCGGCGGATACTGGAAACACACAGGTAATCCAGCAGTGCCCAGCCGGGATGTCCCAGCCAGAGGAATGCCTCGCCTACGATATTGTCTCCGTCAAACAGGCAGTAGGGCTTGTACCAGCCCTCCGCCCAACTCTTCTCAATATTCCGCAGGGGTTTTAATTCCGCTGTGGGAAACGCTTCCTTCAGGTCCCGGTCATAAATCGTCCTCAGTTGTTCAACTGACGGGATTCTCAGTTCCATGCTGTTCAAACTCCCTCGTCATAATGATGGCATCCTCCCGGGGATGCTCATAGTAATTCTTGCGCCGGCCCACGCCCCGGAAGCCCCGGCTGCCGTACAGGGCGATGGCGGGGTAGTTGGAGGCCCGGACTTCCAGCGTCAGAAATGCCAGATGGTTGGCCTGAGCAAAGTCAAGAAACACTTGCAGCAGCTTTCCGGCAACGCCCTGCTTCCGGCAGTCCGGCCGGACAGCCACATTGGTGATATAGCCCTCGTCCAACACCGCCTGCAAACCGGCGTAGCCCGCCACCTTGCCGTTATCATCCAGGGCCACCAGAAAGGCGGAAAGGTAGTTGTCCAGTTCCTCTGCCAGCATATTCCGGCTCCAGGGCGTGGTGAAGCAGATCCGTTCCAGCTCCGCCACCTCGTCCAGATGGTCCGCCGTCATGGGCACGATGCGGACATGCAGATTTTTCTCTTCCATCGTATGTTACTCCTTATCCCTTGGCTTCCAGCCAGTTGCGGCCCCAGTAGGCCTCCGCCGTCAGGGGGACGGACAGATGGGCCACCTGCCCCATTTCCTCCTCCAGCAGCTTTGCCGCGGCCGCCGCCTGCGGCTCCGGGCACTCCACGATCAGCTCATCGTGAACCTGCAAGACCAGCTTGGCCTCCGGCAGTTCCCGTTTCAGCCGTTTCTCCACGGCCACCATAGCCAGCTTCATAATGTCCGCCGCCGTGCCCTGAATGGGCATATTCAGCGCCACCCGCTCCCCAAAGGAGCGCATATTGAAATTGGAGGAGCGGATCTCCGGCAGCTCCCGCCGCCGGTGGAACAGGGTTTCCACATAGCCCCGCTCTTTCGCCTGGGCCACCACATCATCCATATACCTCCGCACACCGGGGAAGGTGGCGAAATAGGCCTCCATATAGGCCTTGGCCTCCGCCACCGTCACGCCGATGTCCTGACTGAGGGAAAAGGCGGAGATGCCGTAGACGATACCGAAGTTCACGGCCTTCGCCCGGCGGCGCATCTCGTGGGTCACATCGCCGGGGGCCACATGGAACACCTGGGCCGCCGTAGCGGTGTGGATGTCCGCTCCGGTGGTGAACGCCGCCCGCATAGCCTCGTCCCCGGAGATGTGGGCCAGCAGCCGCAGCTCGATCTGCGAGTAGTCCGCGTCCACTAAGACGCAGCCCTCCGCCGGAATAAACATCCGGCGAATTTCGCTGCCAAGATCCGTTCGGGTGGGGATGTTCTGCAAATTCGGCTCCGTGGAGCTGAGCCGCCCGGTGGCGGTAACGGTCATCTGGAACCGGGTACGGATGCGCCCATCCGGGTCCATGGCCTTCAAAAGGCCCTCGGCGTAAGTGGATTTCAATTTTGCATATTGCCGGTATTCCAGCACCGCCCCCACGATGGGGGCCTCGTAGCGCAGCTTTTCCAGCACGTCGGCATTGGTGGACCAGCCGGTTTTCGTTTTCTTGCCGTGGGGCAGGCCCAGCCTGCCAAATAAAATTTCACCCAGCTGCTTGGGGGAGTTGATGTTGAATTCCTCCCCGGCCATGTTGTAAATGTTCTGTTCCAGAGCGGCGGCCTTTTCGGAGAGCATCTCACCGAAGGACACCAGCGCCCCCTTGTCCACCCGGCAGCCAGCCAGTTCCATTTCCGCCAGCACCCGGCACAGTGGCAGCTCCGCCGTGGCGTACAGATCCCAGAGGTCCAGCTCCTTCAACTTGGGGGCCAGCACTCCGTACAGGGCGTCCACGGCGCTGGTGTAGCTGTGGAAGGCAGCCTCCGCCGCCGTCACATCCCCCAGCAAGGAGAAGGCATCCGGTTCCAGATGGACCGGCTTCACCAGCTCCGTGTGGAAATACCCGGCGAACAGCTGACCGATTTCATATTTGCCGCTGGTGGCGTCCACCAGATAGGCGGCCAGAGCGGTGTCGAACATGAAGCCCTCTGCGTTCAGGCCGTTTTCCAGCAGCGTCCGCATGAGGTCCTTGACGTTATGGCTCACTTTTTTAATGTCGGCGGCGAACAGGGCGTTCAGCAGCGCGTTCCAGTCACCGGTGTAGCGCTCGAAGAGAAATTCCGCCGACAGGGCGGTATCCGCCCCGGTATCGTAGTCCGCAATGACCCCGGAGAGGTCCGGCAGGGCCAGCACCGTCACATGATCCGCCTTGCGGAACAGTTCCAGCACCTCCCGGGCACGGGATTCCTCCGTGATCCGCTCCGCCGTCACGGTGACGTCCGGCGCGGCATCCGCCGGAGCCGTTTCCTCTGGACGCAGGCCCATTTTTTCAATCAGCTTGGAAAATTCCAGCTTCAAAAACAGGGGATACGCCGCCGGTGTCGGCTCCTGCACCCGGTTTTCCGCCGGGTCGAAGGACAGCGGCGCATCAGTGACAATGGTGGCCAGCCAGTAGGAATGGCGCCATCCTCTCCCGCCGTCAGCTTTTTGATGGCGGCAGGCTTGGCGTCGATATCCGGAAGCTTTTCATAAATGGCGTCCACGCTGCCATATTTTTGAATAAGATCCATAGCGGTCTTTTCACCCACCCCCGGTACGCCGGGGATATTGTCGGAGGTGTCTCCCATGAGGGCCTTCAGGTCGATCATGTGGATGGGTTCAAAGCCGTACTGCTCCCGGAAGGTCTCCGGGGTCATGTCCTTGGTGGTGGTCTGGCCCATACGGGTGGACACCAGTTTCACCTTCGTATGGTCGGTGATAAGCTGGAGGGAATCCTTATCTCCCGTCACCACTACGCAGTCCCAGCCCGCCGCCTCGCATTTCCGGGAAATGGTGCCGATCAGGTCATCGGCCTCCCACCCCTCCATTTCATAGCGGGGGATGTTCAGGGTATCCAGCACCTCTTTCAGCACCGGCACCTGCATCCGCAATTCCTCCGGCATGGGCTTCCGGGTGGCCTTGTACGCCTCGTCCGCCTTGTGACGGAAGGTCGGGGCGTGGAGGTCGAAGGTGACGCACAGGGCATCCGGCCGTTCTTCCTCTTTCAGGCGCAGCAACGTGGTGAGAAAGCCGAACACGGCGTGGGTGTACAGCCCTTCCCGGTTAGTCAGGGGGCGGATGCCGTAATAGGCCCGGTTGATGATGGAGTTGCCGTCAATGACCATGCACTTCATGGAAAAACCTCCGGATTTTTTTGACATAGTTAAGTTTATTATAGCCTCTTTTCCGCTGTTTCGCAATGGATTTTCCGCGAAAAACCGGTTGAGACGCCCGGTTTCCCCCGCCTGTCAAATTCTGCCGAAAATCCCGTTGAAATTTCGGCGGGAAACCGCCGTCTCTTCTATGGACAAATCAGTTTTTTTCAAGTATACTGCTCCCAAGAACAACAGATATTACATTTCGTTATGTCTGCTATAAGCAATTCCGATTTCTGTTAAATTTATAGAAGGAGTGGTACTATGCCGGAAAGCTATGCTGGAAAGATCAACCGAAAGCTGCTGAAAAAGCAGCGGATCATCGCGGCCGCCGCCGGGCGGGAGCCTGCGGATCTGGTGCTGAAAAACGCCACCTTTGTCAACGTGTTCTCCAATGAACTGTCCACCATGGACATTGCCGTGGCGGAAGGTCTGATCGTGGGCATGGGAAGCTATCAAGGCCGGTCTGAGGTGGACTGCACCGGCAAGATCGTTCTCCCCGGTTTCCTGGATGCCCACATTCATCTGGAAAGCTCCTTGGTCAGTCCCACGGAGTTCGTGAAGGCCGTCCTGCCTCACGGAACCACCACGGTGGTAACGGATCCCCACGAGATCGCCAACGTTATGGGCACCGACGGCATCGAGTATATGCTGCAAGCCACGGAGGATCTGCCGGTGGACGTGCGGTTCATGCTGCCCTCCTGCGTTCCCGCCACACCGCTGGACGAATCCGGTGCCATTCTGGACTATCGGGCCATCGACAGCTTCTATGACCATCCCAGGGTACAAGGCCTCGCGGAGATGATGAATTTCGTGGGCGCCATCAACGGCGACGAGCAGACCGTGGAGAAGATCGTGGCGGCCCAGGCCCACCACAAGAAGATCGACGGCCACGCCCCGGATCTTCAGGGCAATGACCTCAACGCCTACATCGCCGCCGGCGTCTACTCCGACCACGAGTGCCATGATGTGAAGGACGCCATCGCCAAGCTGGAGCGGGGCCAGTTCATCATGATCCGGGAGGGCACCGCCGCCCGGAACTTAGAGTCTCTGATGCCCCTGCTCACCGGCAAGTACGCCGACCGCTGCATGTTCTGCACAGACGATAAGCATCCCAATGACCTGCTGGAAAAGGGCCACATCGACTATATCGTGAAGAAGGCCATCTCTCTGGGGGCCGACCCCATCACCGCGGTCAAGGTGGCCTGCCACAACGCCGCCCGGTACTTCCTGCTGAACAACCGGGGCGGCATTTCCCCCGGCTATCTGGCAGACTTCGTCATCATCGACAATTTCCAGGACTTCAACATCGAGCAGGTCTACAAGAAGGGCGTTCTCATGGTGGATCACGGTGAGATCCAGGATTTCCCGTCCCCGGAGATCGAGCCGTATCTGGTGGAGCGGGCCCACAAGACCTTCCATGTAGCGGCCCTCACCGCTGAGGACTTTGCCGAGAAGCGTCCCCGGGGCATCATCGGCATGGTGGACGGCGAGATCACCACGGTGGACGCCGGGTACTCCGACCGCATCGATGTGGAATATGATGTGCTGAAGATCGCCGTGGTAGAGCGGCATAAGAACACCCACCACATCGGCATCGGCTACATTCAGGGCTACGGCCTGAAATCCGGCGCGGTAGCCACCTCCATCTCCCACGATTCCCACAACATCATCGTGGTGGGCACCAACGAGACGGATATGGCCGCCGCCGTCAACCGGGTGGTAGAGCTGAACGGCGGCATCGTGGTGTGGGACGGCGGGCAGAGCGTGGCGGAGGTGCCTCTGGCCATTGCCGGCATCATGAGCGACGAGCCGCTGGTCACGGTGAACGAAAAGCTGGAAACCGCCAAGAGTGCCGCCCACAAGCTGGGCGTGAACCCCGGCATCGATCCCTTCATGACCCTGAGCTTCATGGCCCTGCCAGTGATCCCCTCTCTCCGCATCACCACTCGGGGCGTGTTCGATGTGACCACCCAGAGCTACGTGTAAATAGTCATATAAAAACCGGCTTCCGTAAAACGGAAGCCGGTTTTTATGTATATGAAACACCATTCTGTCCCGTATCACCGGTAGAACCGGTGGCAGCCGATGGTCTGCTGATAGGGCCGGTTGGCGTTGATCCACGTCCCCTGCGATAGGGCAGGGGCGTAGAAATACAGGGCGGAGCCGACAACATTTTCTCCGTCCAGTACCCGTTTAGCAGCCTCCACCGACTGCGAGGTAGGCGGCAGGTAGATCCGCCCGTTGCTCACCGGCTCGAACTGCACCGCGTCCTTCCGGTCAAAAATGACGCCCTCCACGGTATTGGGAAAGCTGCCGCTCCTGACCCGGTTCAGGATCACGTTGCCCACGGCGATCTGCCCGGTCATGGATTCCGCACCACTTTCGGCGTAGATGATCCGAGACAGCCAGTACAATTCCCCGGCATCGTAAGCCGCACCGGAAGAGGTCACAGCCGCCCCCCTCAGATACGGGTCCCACTCTACCTGGCAGCCAAGGGCCTCCCCCACCAGCCGCAGAGGGACATAGGTAACGCCGTTTTCCACCGTGACCCGGCCCCGGACAGTTTTTTCGTCGATGGTGACGGTATCCGCCGCCGGGTCCGCCCAAAGGTGGGTGTCATCGGAGGCAGCTGCGGCCCGGCCCGTGGTTTTGTCCCACCAGACGTCCCACGCCCCTATCGTATTCAGCAAGGCCCGGAGGGGCACATAGGTCACGCCCCGCTCCACATAGGCGGACACGGCGATAGGTTTTCCGTCGATCTGCACCGGCACGCTCCGCCGGACAGCTCTGGCAGGGACCGTCAGGACTGCGCAGAGGACCGCAGCGGTCAGCAGGCGCTTACAGGCTCGTCGTTTCATGGTTATTCCGTCCTTTCCTTTTTGTAACCGTTTTGTAACTTTATTGTAGCGGAACCCGCCAACAGGAAACAACCCTCAATATCTGGAAACCACGGCAGAAAATTCCAACCGGGCGCGCAGGACCGCGTTTCCTCCGCCGTCGGACGTTGACTTTTCTCCCCGCCAAGGCTACAATAAGGACCATCAAATAGTTCATGCAAAGGAGCTGTTTTTATGTTGTTTTCCGACCGTCCCCGCACTCATTATGAAAAAACACTGGCCCACGAGGTCATCTGCCAGCTGCGCTTTCCCACCATTCTCTCCATCAACAATGTGGAGCCTGCCGATTTTCAGGAGCGTATTCGGGAGGATTTTCCTCAGTACGCCCGGAAGCAGGACGTTCTGCCTCCCCAGATCATCAACGGTAAGCCGGAGCCTCAGCCTCCCGTCACCAACTACCACTTCCTCTCTCAGGACGGTAGATGGAAGTTGAATCTCACCAAGGATTTCATCGCTCTGTCCACGCTGTCCTACCCCGGCTGGGAGGAATTTGCCCGGATGCTGGATAAGCCTCTGGCGGCGTTCATCCAGCTCTACAAGCCCGCCTATTTTCAGCGGGTAGGCCTGCGATATCTCAACATCGTCTCCCGCACCACCCTCGATCTGGAGGATGTCTCCTGGCGGGAGCTGTTCACGCCGGCCTATCTGGGCCCCATGGCGGAAGCTGATCTGGCGGAGGACCGGGTCGTCAACTGCGCCTGCGACACGCAGTTCAAGCTGGATTCCAGCTGCACCGCCAAGATCCACGCCGGTATCGGCCGCTTGAAGACCAACATTCCCAACGCGCCTCAGGACCCGGAGGTGAAGTTCATTTTCGACATGGACCTCTCCATGGGCGGCAACACCGCCTGCGGTCTGGCCGCCGCCGCACTGGAGACCCTCCACGGCCACTCCTCCCGGGTATTCGAGGGGGCCATCACCGACCGTCTGCGAGATGCCATGGGCCGGTAAGCCGCTTCTGTGTTTTTGACAGAAAAACGATTTGATTCTCTGCTGTTCTTCCCGGAACGGCAGAGGATCTTCTCTCGTCATTTTTTGCAGGAACAGTCCGTAAAACTTTCATATTTGTTCAAAAATACACTGGACGGCTGAACTGTGATTTGATAAGATAAAGCATAAAATTTCCTCCGGCACAGAGAATTTGAAAGGAGCCTATCCCATGCTGAACAATGAATACTGCAAGCGCGTCTATGAGCAGATCCTGGCCCGTGACCCGGATCAGAAGGAGTTTCATCAGGCGGTCTATGAAGTTCTGGAGGGTCTGGAACCCATGGTGGAACGCCGCCCCGAGTTGGAGAAGAACGGCATTCTGGAACGGTTCGTGGAGCCGGAGCGTGTTGTCACCTTCCGGGTGCCCTGGACTGATGATGCCGGTCAGGTCCATGTGAACCGTGGCTACCGGGTACAGTTCAATTCCGCCATCGGTCCCTACAAGGGCGGTCTGCGGTTCCACCCCACGGTGAACCTGTCCATCCTGAAATTTCTGGGCTTTGAGCAGATCCTGAAGAACAGCCTCACCGGCCTGCCCATCGGCGGCGGCAAGGGCGGCAGTGACTTTGACCCCAAGGGCAAGTCTGACGCCGAGGTCATGCGCTTCTGCCAGAGCTTTATGTCGGAGCTGTACCGCCACATTGGCCAGTTTACCGATGTGCCCGCCGGTGATATCGGCGTGGGTGCACGGGAGGTCGGCTATCTCTTCGGCCAGTACAAGCGGCTGAAAAACGCCAGCGAGGCCGCTGTGCTCACCGGCAAGGGCCTGACCTTCGGCGGTTCTCTCACCCGGACCGAGGCCACCGGCTACGGCCTGTGCTACCTCACCGCCGAAATGCTCAAGACCCTGAAAAATGACAGCTTTTCCGGGAAAACCGTGGTGATCTCCGGCAGCGGCAACGTGGCTATCTTCGCTTGTGAGAAGGCCACCGCCCTTGGCGCCAAGGTGGTGGCCATGAGCGACTCCAACGGCTATATCCACGATCCCGACGGCATCAAGCTGGATATCATCAAGGACATCAAGCTGGTGAAGCGGGGCCGCATCAAAGAATACGCCGCTCAGGTCCCCGGCAGCACCTATACCGAGGGCTTCCGCGGCATCTGGACCATCCCCTGCGACATCGCCTTGCCCTGCGCCACTCAGAATGAGATCACCGCCGCTGAGGCGGAGGAGATCGTCAAGGGCGGCGCCATGGCGGTAGCCGAGGGCGCCAATATGCCCTCTACTCCCGAGGCCATTGCCATCTTCCAGAAGGCCGGCCTGCTGTTCGCTCCAGCCAAGGCAGCCAACGCCGGCGGCGTGGCAGTCAGCGCGCTGGAGATGAGCCAGAACTCCATGCGCTACTCCTGGATCTTCGAGGAAGTGGACGCCAAGCTTCAGGGCATCATGGTGAACATCTTCCACAATATCAACAACGCCGCCAAGGAATACGGCATGGAAGGCAATCTGGTGGCCGGCGCCAACCTGGCGGGCTTCAAGAAGGTCTCCGAGGCCATGATCGCACAGGGCGTGGTGTGAGCCTACGCACCCCTTTAAAAATTTTATCGAAAAAGCCAACCGGGAGAGGACAACAGTCCTCTCCCGGTTCAGCGTGTCGAAAAGGTCTTTTCGCCCCGCTGAGCAAGTTTTCAGAACTTTATAAAAGTTCTGAAAACTTAGAATTTTAATGACGCAGGACACCCCTCTTGGGTTTCCCGCGCACACCCTTCCTTACCGTCACGGAGAATTTACTACTTTATCGACAATCTCAACCGGGAGTGGCAGCGCCGCTCCCGGTTGGTTTACGATATTCAGTTTCGCCGTTCCCAGCGCCGCAGACGGTTCCCCCGCCAGGTGGAGGGCACGAACAGCAGCAGCATGGGGAAGATCTCCAACCGGCCCGCCAGCATATCAAAGCTCAGCAGCAGCTTGGCCCAAGGCGCAAAGGCGGAGAAGTTCCCCGTGGGGCCTACCATGCCTAAGCCGGGACCGATGTTGTTGATACAGGCGCTCAGCGCCGTGAAGGTGGACAACAGATCAAAACCGTTCAGGCTCAGCAGCAGCCAAGACACCGCGTACAGCAGCATATATACAGAGAAATAGGCCTGTACGCCCCGAACCTGCTTCTCCGGCATGGCCCGGCCCTCCATCCGCACATTGACAACGGCGTTGGGGTGCAGCATTTTCCGCATATCCATAAAGGCAGCCTTCACCAATGTCACCACACGGGTGACCTTCAGACCGCCGCCGGTGGAACCGGCACAGCCGCCCACGAACATCAGCAGCACCAGCACCGTCTTGGCATAGCCCGGCCATTGGTCAAAATCCACCGTAGCATAGCCTGTGGTGGTGATGATGGAGGACACCTGGAAAAAGGCGTGGCGCAGAGAAGTCCCCACCGCGCCGTACAGATGGCGGATATTGGCCGCGATGGTAACGGTGGAAAAGGCCACGATGCCCAGATATGCCCACAGCTCCTCGGACTTGGCCACGTCCCGGAAGCGGCGTATCAGCAGAAAATAGTACAGATTGAAGTTGACGCCGAAGGCCAGCATCCCGATACCGGTGACGATGTCGATATACGCGCTGTTGTAGGCCCCCACGCTGGCGTTCCGGCTGGAAAAGCCGCCGGTACCGGCGGTGCCGAAGGCGTGAACACTGGCGTCAAAGAGGTCCATACCGCCCAAAAGCAGCAGTACGATCATCACGATCGTCATGACAAAATACATACCATAGAGGATCTTGGCGGTATCGCTCATGCGGCTGACCAGCTTGCCCGCCGTAGGCCCCGGCATCTCTGCCCGGAGGATATGCATGGTGTGGCCGTCGCTCATAGGCAGGATCGCCATGACGAACACCAGCACGCCCATGCCGCCGACCCAATGGGTAAAGCTGCGCCACAACAGGCCGCCCCGGCTGAGGGGCTCCACCGCCGTCAGGATCGAGGCGCCTGTGGTGGTAAAGCCGGAGACCGTTTCAAAAAAAGCGTCTATATAGTTGGGAATGTCCCCGGAGAGCACAAAGGGCAATGCACCAAAAGCGGACATCAGCAGCCACACCAGCGCCACGGCGGCAAAGCCGTCCTTGGCATAGAGTGCAGTGCGTTCCGGCTTCCGCAGGCTCAGCCCCCAGCCGATGGCCGCCAAAACCAGCATGGTAGCCAGCCACGGCATCAGGGGTTCCCCGTACAGCAGTGCCGTCAGCAGCGGCAGGGCCAGCAGTCCCGCCTCCACCATCAGGATCCGCCCCAGCAAAAAGCCGATCATTCGTGTGTTCATAGTCTACCCTCTTATCCCTGCCGCAGAATATCCCGCAGCTCCTGCAAGGCCGTGTCCTGGGTGACCACGATCACATCGTCCCCGGCCCGAATGGTATCGTTACCGCCGGGAATGACGATCTCGCCGTCCCGCCGGACGATGCCCGCGATCAGGACACCGCTCCGCAGCTTCAGCTCCCGCAGCGGCACGTTCACCAGATCGGGGTCCCGGTCCACATGGAATTCCAAGGCCTCCACCGCGCCATCCACCAATCGGTGGAGGGTCTTGATCTGAGAACCGGCGGCGCCCTCCATGGCCCGGACATACTGCACGATCAGCTCCGTGGTCACGTCCCGGGCAGAAACCACGCTGTCAATGATCCCTTCACTGCTGACCAGATCCATCAGGGACCGGCGGTTGATCTTCGCCACCACCTTGCACTGCTCCGTCTGCCGGGAGGCACACATGGCCATGAGAATATTGGCTTCGTCAAGCCCCGTCAGGGCTACAAAGGCGTCTGTATGGTCGATGCCCTCTTCCGCCAGCAGCTCGCTGTCGGTGCCGTCTCCCATAATGACCAGCGCCCGGGGCAGCTGCTCGCTCATCTGGGCGCAGCGGGTCTCGTTCTGATCGACGATCTTCACGCTCATGCCCATGTGCAGCAGCTCGTCCGCCAGATAGTAGCACATTTTGCTGGCACCCACGATCATTACCGTAGACGCCTTCTTTCTGAAAACGCCCAGATACTGGAAGAATGCGGACAGGTGCTCCGGCGCGGCGGTGACATAGATCTTGTCTCCGGTCTTCAGCTCAAAATCACCGGAGGGAATGGTGGTCTGTCCCTTCCGGGACACGGCGCAGATCAGAACTCTGGCCCGGGCGTTCCGGTAAATGTCCAGCAGCCGCACGCCGTCCAGGGCGGACCCCTCCGGCAGTCGGTATTCCACCAGCTCTAAGCGGCCCTTTGAAAAGGATTCCAGCTTCATGGCCGCCGGGAACCGCAGCACACGGGCGATCTCGTGGGCCGCTGCCTTCTCTGGATTGATGGACATGGTGAGGCCCAGCTCGCCCCGCATGAAGCGGAGCTGCGTCTCGTACTCCGGGTTGCGGATGCGGGCGATGGTGTGGGCCACGCCCAGCTTTTTCGCCACCAGGCAGGCCAGAATATTGATCTCGTCGCTGGAGGTGGTAGCGATCAGCAGGTCCGCCTTGCCTACCTCCGCCTCCTTCTGGACCTCATAGCTGGCTCCGTTGCCGCAGACGCCCATAACGTCATAGACATTGATGATATTTTCTATGAGCTTTGGTTCCTGGTCGATGACCGTAACCCGGTGCTCCCGGATAAGCTGGGCGGTCAGGCTGGTGCCTACCTTACCCGCGCCCACAACAATGATCCGCATAGTGCTCCTTTCCGGCGCATTGCGCCGTCCCACTGGTTCCATATGATCCTATCGCGGCTCCGCCGCCAAAACAAGCCGTTTTGAAAAACCTTAACAGAAAAGTCCTGCCGGGATCCGGATATCCTGACGCGGTACCTTCTCCCACGCGAAGTCCGCCAGCAGCTCCGCCGCCGTTTTCGGCGCGGCAGAGGGATTGAACCCTGCTAAAAACGCCAACCGTCCCAAAATTTCCTCCGGGGACAGCCTGTCCTGCAAGCTGTCCAGTCCCACGGCGCCGTCCCGCTTGGAAAGGCGGCGGCCCTCCGCCGTCAGCAGCAGAGGGAAATGGTAAAAAACCGGCGGCGTCAGGCCCAACAGATAATAGAGGTACAGCTGGCGGGGGGTAGAGTCCAGCAGGTCAGCGCCCCGCACCACCTCCGTCACGCCCATGGCGGCGTCATCCACCACCACAGCCAACTGGTAGGCGAACATCCCATCGGACCGCCGCAGCAGAAAATCGCCGCAGTCTGCCGCCAGATTTTCCTCGTATCGGCCCATGTGGCCGTCTGTAAAGCCCCAACGCTCCTCCGGCGTTATCAGCCGGAGGGCCGGGGCGCGATTCCTGCTTTTTTCCGCGATCTCCGCCGCCGTCAGACGGCGGCAGGTCCCGGCGTAGACCACCTGGCCGTCCTCCCGGTGGGGGGCCGATGCGGCGTGAAGCTCCGCCCGGGTGCAGAAGCAGGGATAAACAAGGCCCTTTTCCCGCAGCGTTTCCAGTGCCGCTTGGTAGATCTCCGTCCGCTGGCTCTGGTAATAGGGGCCGGTGCCGTTGTCCCTTCCGGGGCCGATGTCCCAATCCAGCCCCAGCCATTGGAGATCCCGCTCCATCTGCTCACTGTACCTCCGGGGACAGCGGGCGGTATCCAGATCCTCCACCCGAAGCAGGACCCGGCCGTCCTTTTGTCTGGCGGAGAGCCACACCAGCAGGGCGCACAGAAGATTTCCCAGATGCAGCCGCCCGCTGGGGGACGGCGCGAAGCGCCCGACGGTCTCCATGGCCCCTCCTTTCGGGTAAACATTCCCAGTTTAAAATTATGGTGCCATTATACTCCATTCCTTCTGTCAAGGCAAGTATTCCCCGGAAACACCGACACAACTGCCGGTAAAAACGAAATTTCCAGTTGATAATTCAGAAAAAATATCGTATAATAGATTCCGCAATTCATCCTCCGCTTGCAGACGCGGAGCCGGTCTCGCGCAATGGAGCCCCGTGAACCATGTCAGGCGGGGAACCGAGCAGCATTAAGCGGGATGTTCCATGTGCCGCGAGGACGCCGGTTCCGTGTCTGCAAACGGAGGATGTTTTCATATGCGCAGGGCACCCTTTGGAGCTACCCGCGTGCCCTTCCTTCCCGCGGCTTCGATTTTTCAGGAGGTGTGTTCCATGTATCAGGCGCTGTACCGCAAATGGCGGCCCAAGGTGTTTTCCGACGTCATCGGTCAGGAGCACATCACCGAGACCTTGAAAAAGCAGGTGGCAGAGGGCCGTACCTCCCACGCCTATCTGTTCACCGGCACAAGAGGTACCGGCAAGACCACCTGCGCCAAAATTCTGGCCAAGGCCGTCAACTGTGAGCACCCTGTAAACGGCGACCCCTGCTGTCAGTGTCCCAGCTGTCTGGGGCTGGAAAGCGGCAGCTTTCTGGACGTTCTGGAGCTGGACGCCGCCTCCAACAACGGCGTGGATCAGGTCCGTGCATTGCGGGACGAGGCCATCTACGCCCCGGCCAACGTAAAAAAGCGGGTCTATATCGTGGACGAGGTCCACATGCTGTCCACGGCGGCCTTCAACGCACTGCTGAAAATTTTAGAGGAGCCGCCGGCCCACCTCATGTTCATTCTGGCCACCACGGAGCTGCACAAGGTGCCCGCCACCATTCTCTCCCGGTGCCAGCGCTACTCTTTTAAACGCATTCTCCCCAGAGACATCGCCCAGCGGCTGACCTATGTGGCCGGTCAGGAGCACATCGACCTGACGGCGGACGGTGCCGAGCTGCTGAGCCGTCTGGCGGACGGCGCTCTGCGAGACGGTCTGAGCCTTCTGGATCAGTGCGCCGCCGCAGGCGGCACAGTGGACAGCCGGGCGGTGCTGGAGGTGTTGGGTCTGGCAGGCAATCTGCAAACTGCCCAGCTCATGCGGCACATTCTGGACCGGAATGCCCAGGCGGCGCTGCTGCTGCTGAACGAGCTGTACGCCGGGGGCAAGGATGTAGGCGCTGTATTGGGTGAGCTTTCTACCCTGACCCGGGATCTGCTGCTGCGAAAAACCGCCCCGGAGGGCGGTGCAGCGCTGCTATCCGGCGGATTTGACAGCGCCACGCTGGACCAGCTGGGCAAGGATGTTCCCTCCAACCGTTTTCTCTATCTGGCCTCCACCTTGCAAAAGGCTGCGGCTGATCTTTATTACAGCGCCGACCGCCGCACCGATGCGGAGCTTTGTCTCCTGCGGCTGTGCGACGAAAGTCTCTGCGGCGATCTCACCGCCTTGGAAAACCGGATCACCCGGTTAGAGGACGCAGCGGCCCGCGGCGCTGCGATCTCCGCCGCCGTGAACCAACGCGTCTCCGCCGCAAAGGCGATCGGGGCAGCACCGGTGTCTCAGGCCCCTGCAAAGCCCGCGTCCAAATCTGTGGAACCACCGCCTGCGGAGGCCCCGCCCCCTTGGGACGAGCCGCCGCTGCCGGAGGAGCCGCCCATGCGGGAGGAACCCGGTGAACGGGTCTTTGACATTCCCGAGGACGCCATTTCTGTCCGGCCCGCACAGCCCAAGGCCGTCCCGGCCAAGCCGACAGCCTCCATTTCTTCAGCACCGAAGCCCCAGACGGCCGTTCACAGCGCTGCGCCCGTCAGCGGTGACTGGTGGAAGGCTCTGTCCGAAAACTGCAAGGGTCAGATCCCTCCCATGTACCGGGCGTTTCTGGACCTGTGCGGCGGCGTTTTGGAGGGCGATCAGCTGACGGTGTTTGCACCCGATGAGATCACCCTGAACCGTTTGGACAATGACCGGGTACGAGGCGTTTTGTCCGCCGAGGCGGAAAAGGTCTCCGGCCAGCCGGTGCGGTTACTGCTCCGGGAGGGAGAGCCGCCAAAGCCGTCCCCGGAGGAAAATCTGAAGCAGCTGCTGCAATTCGGCAGTCAGTTTGACAATATTGAAATCAAATAAAAGGAGAAATTTACTATGGGTTACAGTGCACGCCGCGGCTTCACCAACGGCAAAATTTCCGGAGCCGCCCGTCAGGCGGAGCTTCAGCAGAAGATCGCCGCTATGCAGGAGAAAATGACTGAAGCACAGGACGCCGTTGAGGCGCAGGAGTTCACCGCCAGCGTAGGCGGCGGTGTTGTGGAGGCCAAGGTCAACGGCAAGAAGGAGGTCCTCTCCGTCACCATCAAGCCGGAGGCCGTGGACCCCGAGGATGTGGAGATGCTGCAGGATCTGGTGGTCTCCGCCGTTAACGAGGCGCTGCGTCAGGCCAATGACGCCATGGAGAATAGCATGAACGGCGTCACCGGCGGTCTGGACCTCAGCAGCTTCGGCCTGTAAGGGAGATCACAAAAGAGCGGAGCGAATGCTCCGCTCTTTTTGGAATACGCCCATTTAAAACCCCAAAAGGAGGACCCATGAAAAAACGAATCTTGGCAGCAGCCTTATGTCTGGCTCTTCTGTCCGGCTGCGGTGCCCGCCCTCCGCTGGATCTGCCGGATGCGGAGTCAGACCGGGCCGTGATCGCTTACGTTCCGCTGGATGACCGGCCTGACAACGTGGGCCGGGTGGAATATCTGGCGGAAAGTCTGGGGTATGTCCTGAATATGCCGGAGGAATGGATGTTCAAAACACTGCTGGATGGGCAGATGGAGGACTATTACGCCGAAAACGGTCTGGAAACACAATCCTGGACCGGGCAAAGCGGCTATCCCGGCCTCCTGTACGATTGGGTGCTGGAACAGGAGGCATCAGGCTGTGACCGCTACCTTCTTTCCGTGGACCAGCTGCTCTATGGTGGACTGGTGGCCTCCCGTCTGGCGGAAACCACCACAGAGCGTGACGGTGAGCCGTGGCCTCTGACAGATTTGCTGGAAAGCCTGCTGTCCGCTTTGGCGGAGGACCCCAACAACGAGGTCTGGCTGCTGGACAGCGTTATGCGGCTGGCCCCCACCGTGGGCTACGCCGGCGGCACGCTGGAATACTACAACGCCATGCGGACCATCGGCGCGGCACCCCGGAAAACCCTCACCGGGGACGAATTGACGCTGGAAAATATTCGCGCCACCTACGATACGGACGCCGACGGTCACGATCTGCTGCGCTTTGAGGACAGCGCGATGTACGATGCCGCCCTCCGCTACACGGAGCACCGGATCAACAAGCTGACCCTCAGCGGAGAACTGTTGGAAACCGTCAGCCGGATCGGCGGCGACCGGTTCCATGTGCTCATTGGCATTGACGATTCCTCCTCCGAGGACTGCATCCAGAAAAATGAGATCGCCTATTTGCAGGCTCGTCTGCGGGCAGGCGATGTCATCCTTTCCGGTGTAGATGATCTGGCTTTCAAGGCCGTGGCCAAGCTGTATCTCAGCGAGATTGGCTGGAACGGCGCACAGGTCAATGTGCAATATTTCGGCGGTACAGAGGATCGGCCCGCCTGCGACTATGATTACAAGCCCCTGACGGAGATCGTGGCAGAGCATCTGGACTACTTCGGCCTGACAGTGGAGGACACCCCCGCCTTTGCGGATCTCTATGTGCTGGTGTTGACCCAGCCGGAGGACGCAGTCCAGAAGCAGCAGTACATCCAGGAGCTGACCGCTACACTGAATGAACGCCTGAAGGCCGCTCTGCCGGTGATCCTCATCGATGCAAGCAACGGTCAGTACGGCACTGCCTTCCATGACACCCTGACGAAAAAAGCGGAGCTGGGCAAGCTGTTGAGCTACGCCGGTTTTTTGGATATGGCCATCGTCACCGGCACGGCCCTGAGTCACGGTGTAGCCCGCTATGCCCATCTCATTCAGGGCCGGACCTCGCAGGCGGAGGAGGTTGCCTTCTGCAAGGCCCTTGCTGACAGCATTTTGAAGGATTTCTGCTATAAAAACGTGGTACGGGAGGATATTTTGGCCTATGTGCGGAATGATCTTGGCGGTGACGCCAACAACTTCTGCCTGCCGGAGCTGGACCGTCCCGCCATTGTTGACCGTCTGACAGCGGAGATGGACAAGGCCACCGCCCCGGTGCTGAAAAATTTAGAGCGCAGCAGCTTGCTCATCGGCCTGAAGCCCCATGTGGATACCGTCACAGCCCATTGGGGAAAGATCGGTCTTTCCAATTACCACTTCCCGTGGAACCGGGCCTTTGAGATCGACATGGATATTTCCGTGGACCCGCTGACCCGGTAAACCGCACCGCCAACCACAGATAGAAAAAAGCCAGCCCGTCCGGAACATTCCGGGCGGGCTGGTTGTATTCGATCGATCAATAAAATTCCTTCATGTAGGCCAGAACGTCCTCCCGGGTGCCCTTGAAGGGACCGGGGGTCTCCATTTTCAGGGAGACGAGAGCGGTGCAGAAGTTCAGCGCTTCCTCCACGCTGCCCCGCTGACGCTCGGCGATATATCCGGCGAAAGTGGTATCGCCCCGACCGGTACGGCCGGAGAGGTTCCGGGCCTTGATGGGGCAGGTGTAGACCTTGTTGCCGTCATAAGCCAACACCTCGGTGTTGTGGGTGATGACCACTTCCTTGGCGCCCCAGTCATGGAGCATTTTCGCAGCCTCTACGCGGTCCGTCAGGCCGGTGAGGACCTCCGCCTCGGCGGCGTCGGTCTTGAAGTAATCCATCAGGGGCAGCAGTTCCTTCTTCTCCGCCCAGTCATGGAAGGCCATGGACTTATCCGGCTCCACATGGCGCAGCATGCACTGCACGTCCAGACCCACCTTGCCGTGCTTGGCGGCCTCCGCCAGCAGAGCGCCGTCAAAATCGCCGTAGACCAGACCGGCAAAGTGATAGACCTTGGTTTTCACCTGAGGCAGCTCCTCAAACCGGAAGGGGTCGCACACGCCCATAGAGGTGCAGGCCCGCTTTTCCTTGTCGGCGGTGAAGTACTGGTTGCGGATGGAGCAAGTGGCCTTGGACGCAGCCCAGTAGAGGTCTGCGTTGACTCCGGCGAAGCGCTCCTTCACATCGGCGTCCGCCGCGTTGGACTTGCAGAAGATGGCAGTCTTTGCGCCGCTGCCGGCGGCAGCAAAGCCGGAAGCCACAACAGCGCCGCCCACCTCTTTGCGCTCGTTGCCCAAATAATCGATGTTGTGGTCCAGAGAGACAGGACCCACTACCATGATATCGTATTCTTTCATATTCCGCTCCTCATCAGTTAAAGTAACAAAAACAGGCTATTCAGCGGCAAGCTCCGCCGCAGAATCAGTATAGCACGGTTCCAAAGGGATCACAATTCCTGAACGGTGATAACGCCTTCGATCTGAGATACATGGGTCAGCAGCTCATCTACGGAAACGCCCTTGCTGAAACGCAGGGAGAAGATCGCGCAGGCGTTGTGGCTCTCGCTGTCGGAGTTGCGGGTGATCTCCATATCCTGAAGGGAGACCTTATTTTCCCGCAGGAAACGCAGGACTTCCTCCAAGCAAGGCTTTCCGGTGTACTCCATGTAGAGATTGATCTCCGGCACATGGTCCAGGATCCGGTATTCCAGTCGGGAGAGGAAGGATTCTGCCACTAACACAAGAACCGTTGTCAGCAGAGCGCCTTCATAGAAGCCGCCGCCCAGTGCCAGGCCGATAATGGCGGAGGCCCAGAGACCCGCCGCAGTGGTAAGGCCCTTGACCCGATGCTGCCGGGTGACAACGATGGTACCGGCGCCGATGAAGCCGATACCTGCCACCACCTGCGCAACCAGACCGGTGGAAGAATT
>OGOL01001564.1_pt1 | contig 20804 bp, 13 predicted proteins | sample 1552641 | NCBI WGS metagenome assembly OGOL01 (sample SAMEA2580140, study PRJEB22360) | human gut metagenome | biome: human gut; feature: human-associated habitat; material: faeces | place: Denmark | collected 2008/2010 | reverse complement strand
GCTCGGTAAATGAGAGCCTTAAAAATGAAAAACTAAAGGCAGACTTAATAACAAACGTATCACACGATATAAAGACACCTCTGACTTCAATAGTCAACTATGTTGACCTGCTTAAGAGGGAAAATCTGGAAAATGAAAATGCCAAATACTATATACATGTGCTGGAGGAAAAGTCACAGCGCTTAAAGCAGCTTACAGAGGATTTGGTAGAGACATCAAAGATTACCTCGGGAAATGTGAAGCTCAATATGCAAAAGCTTGATCTGGTTGAGCTTTTATACCAGACCGGAGGTGAATTCAATGAGCGCTTTGAGTCGAGAAATCTGACAATAGTTACAAAAATTCCATCAGAACAGATATTTATCTATGCGGATGGACGTCAGCTTTACCGCTCTATTGAAAATCTGTATACTAATGCCGCAAAATATGCACTGGAAAATACCAGAGTATATGTAGAGCTTGAAAAGGCAGATACAAAGGGGCTGGAAGCAACAGATGGTGTGATTACAGTAGTCCAGGCGTTGAGTGAATATATGGTAGTTATCGGGCAGCATGTAGGGGAAGTATACAAAGAAGTATGCATCCAGGCGGGGCTGGATACTGCAAAAGAGAATACTTGTGAAAAGCCGGAGAAAAAAAGCGGGTTGGAAACAGCACTTCTGACCGTGATGGCGGGAATTGGCCCTACGCTGTATCTGCTCGGAGCAAGTGGAATGATCAAAGGAATACTTGCTGTATGTGTTATGCTGGGATTATCAGCAGATACAACTGTTTATACGGTAATGTATGCATTGGGAGATGGCCTTTTATATTTTCTGCCTTTGGTGTTGGGGTATAATCTGGCAAAATATTGTAAAATCGAACCTTTTGTTGGTGTGTGGCTGGCAGCGGCCATGTGTTATCCCAAAATACAGGGACTTGAGATCAGTATATTGGGAATGAACAATACAGTCCACTATACATCGACTTTTTTACCAATTATATTTTCGGTATTAATTGCGTCACTGATTTATCGTTTCCTGGAAAAACGGATGTCGGAAACAAGGAAAAATCTTGTGATTCCGCTTTTGACGCTTTTGGTGGCATTTCCATTCGGCATTCTGGTGGCAGGTCCGTTTGGAAACTGGATGGCAGAATGGCTTCACAGAGGAATTATGGCATTGTGTGGATTCTCGCCTGTTTTGATGGGAGTTTTGATAGGTGGATTGTGGCAGGTTCTGGTATCTGTCGGGATACATGGAATTATTACCGTATTGGCATTTGCCGATGTTCTTGCAGGAAACAGCAGTCCATTGTTAGCACTTTCTTATAGTGCATCCTTTGCTGTCAGCGGAGTTGCATTTGCGGTATTTATGAGATCCAGAAATAGTGGAGAAAAACAGACAGCCAAAGCGGGTGCAGTTTCTGCGATCATGGGAGCAACAGAACCGGCGATGTATGCACTGATCAAACCTGATAAAAAGCGGTTTGCACTGTGTTGTGCCGGAGGCGCGCTTGGGGGTGCGACAGCAGGATTTTTTGGAATTTCAATGCATGCATATGCAGGAATGGGAATAACGGGTCTTTTTGGATTTTTTCAAACAGGAGATGTAAAGCTGGTGGGAGTATTGCTGATGGCAGTATTGCCGTTTGGATTTACATGGTTGATAGAGATGCTGTTATACAGACAAGAAAAAGCCGTGGAAAGTGAAGAAATAATTGTGATGCCGGTCAATGGGTCTGTGGAACAATTGGAGAATGCTGAGGATACAGTGTTTGCAAGCAAGGCATTAGGAGATGGTGTACTGTTACATTCTGATGATGGAAAAGTCTATGCACCGTGTGATGGGATTATACAAACCGTGTTTCCGACGAAACATGCAATTGGGATAGAAAGCACAGACGGAAGCGAGATTTTGATCCATATGGGAAATAATACGGTGGCTCTGAATGGAAAATATTTTACTGTGCATGTGAAAGAGAAGGATGAAGTGAAAGCAGGCCAGATTTTAGCTGAGTTCGATAAAAAAGAGATAGAAGCGCAAGGCTATAACTGTGAGATACCGATGGTTGTGACTAATATGGAGATGTATGAAATGTCAGGAGAGCCGACATACAGAAATTATAAGAAAGGAGAAGAAATTTTCAGGCTGAAAAAGAAAACCAATGTTTAAATACGATTAGGAGGAAGATGAAAATGAACAAAGTCAACAGACAAAGACCGTTTGGAGCGAAGGATAAATGGTCATATGCAATGGGAGATTTAGGGTGCAATATGAGTTTTGCGCTGAACAGCTATTTGATGCTGTTTTATACACAGTATATTGGGCTGGATTTAGGAACATGGGGAATCATTATTTTGCTTTTGAAAATCTGGGATGCGATTAATGATCCGATTGTCGGAGGGTTGACGGATAAGACAAAAACAAGATGGGGACGTTACCGTCCATGGCTGCTTGTTGCAGCACCCATTACGGCAGTGCTTTTAATGTTGACATTCTGGGCACATCCGGACTGGCCAGATACGGCAAAGGTTATCTATATGATTATTACATATTGCCTGCTTGTGCTGGGATACACATGTGTAAATATTCCGTATGGAACACTTTGCGGTGCGATGACACAGGACATTGATGAACGGGCAAAAATTAATACTTCGCGCTCGGTTGCGGCTATGATTGCAATCGGGATTATCAACATTATTACAGTACCTTTGATTGGAAAGCTGGGAAGCCAGAGTGCGAAGAACGGATATTTATTTGTAGCAATTATCTATGGATGTATATTTGCGGCATGCCATTTCTTCTGCTTTGCGAAGACGAAGGAGCAGGTGACAATTCCGGAAAAGGAAAAAATATCAATTAAAGTACAGTTAAAAGCCGTGATGCAGAACAGACCGTATATACTTGCATTAATCGGACAGGTTTTATTTGGATTTACATTATATGGAAGAAATGCTGACATTTTATATTATTTTACATATGTAGAAGGAAATGCATCTTATTATACTACTTATTCTATGTGCATTATTATTCCATCCATTATCGGTGCCGCATGTTTTCAACCGGTATTCCGAAAACTTAACAATAAAGGAAGGACAGCTTCGATATTTGCCTTTTTAACAGGTATTTCAATGCTGGCAATGTATTTCTTTAATGTAAAAGATTCAGCAGTTGTATTCTATATTTTGGCAGGTGTTACACAGTTCTTTTTTTCAGGATTTAATACAGCAATCTATGCGATCATTCCGGACTGTGTGGAATACGGAGAATGGAAAACCGGACTTCGGAATGATGGATTTCAATATGCATTCGTTTCTCTTGGAAATAAGATTGGAATGGCGATCGGTACAGCGATGCTTGCGGCATTACTTGGAAAATATGGATACGTGGCAAATCAGGCACAAAATGATACGGTTATCAGTATTATGAAATATGCATTTACAACCATTCCGGGGATTCTGTGGATTGTAACAGCTGTTGTATTATTTTTCTACCGGTTAAATAAAAAACGGTATAATGAAATCGTGGAGGATCTGAAGAATGGGAAAAGAGGTTGATATTGTTGCGTTAGGCGAACTTCTGATTGATTTTACAGAAGCTGGGGATAGAACGTGGCCGTGAAGAAGGAAGAATCGAAGGTATTAGAGCAATTATACATTTGGCAGAACTTGTTGTTTAATGAGTAGAGCATGCGAAAACGTAACTGAATAAAAATATAGAAGCACTTTCTGTGCATATGAGTTACTTCATGATTGAATCAGCACAGAAAGCGCTTCTATATTTTTATTCAGGAGCGGGAAAGTCAGTTCCTATTGCGTTAAACCGCTTCCCATCTCCCAGAAGCCCCGCAAGGCAGCACCAGTCCGGAATGCGTAACAGGAAGTCCGATCTCCTGTGAATCCACATGTCCGTTCCATTTCTTGAGCTCCGTTCCAAGCATATAAGTCAGAACGGCCGGTGCAAGTCCTGTTGTATAGGAGTTGACCAGAAAGAATAATGGGTCATCCGACAGAATCTGTGTACATAACTTGATCAGCGGATGAATTGCATCCTCGATCTTCCAGATCTCACCTTTAGGTCCACGTCCGTATGACGGAGGGTCCATGATGATGGCATCATACTGATTGCCACGGCGGATCTCACGCTCTACGAATTTTACACAGTCATCGACCAGCCAGCGGATCGGTCTGTCAGATAATCCGGAAGAGGCTGCATTTTCCTTTGCCCATGCAACCATTCCTTTAGAAGCATCTACATGTGTAACACTTGCTCCGGCAGCAGCGGCTGCGAGAGTAGCACCACCTGTGTAAGCAAAGAGATTCAGTACTTTGATCGGTCTTCCTGCATTTCTGATCTTCTCAGAGAACCAGTCCCAGTTCGTTGCCTGTTCCGGGAAAAGACCGGTGTGCTTGAAGCTGAAAGGCTTCAGATTAAATGTCAGTTCTTTATAATGAATCTGCCACTGTTCCGGGAGACTGAAGAATTCCCATTCCCCTCCGCCTTTCTTGCTGCGGTGATAGTGGCCGTTCATATGTTTCCATCCACGCTCGGTTTTCGGGGTATCCCAGATAACCTGCGGGTCCGGACGGACCAGCGTGTACTGTCCCCAGCGCTCTAATTTCTCACCTTTACTACAATCTATTACTTCATAATCTTTCCATTGATCTGCAATCCACATAGAATTATATCCTCTTTCTTCTCAAATAATAAGTTTTCATATGTTTGTATTCATTGTGTTCGAATCTGTAGAACATATTACTGTCAGCTTTTTGTATAAAGGTTAATATCGAATATAATTTTTGAAAAAGCTGATCAGGAAAAGTCCTGCAGAGGAATTATAGCATGAAAAATTAAGAAATTCAATTTGAAAGCATTCATATAAAGATATCACTGTATCCGAAATCAAAATTCGACATTTTTATCATAGTTATTCGGTCCAAAATTCAATTTTACATTTCCTACATATACTTTACACACATTTAACAATTCGCAGATTTTGGATTTAACATACGTCTTATAAGATAGCTATTGTCGAAAGCGACAAAGAAAAAAATCAGAATAAAAAAAGATGAGAATCTAAGGAGAGTATGATTATGAAAATGAAAAAGTTTATTGCAGTTTTATCCGTAGCAACAATGGCAGCAGGACTTGCAGTTGGATGTGGAAGTGCAGATAGTGGTTCTTCTGATGATAAGAGCAGCAAAGGTGACTGGGATTCTTCCAATGATATAACAATCGTTTCCAGAGAAGATGGCTCAGGAACAAGAGGAGCGTTCATCGAACTTTTCGGGATTGAAGAAAAGAAAGACGGTGAAAAAGTTGATATGACAACAGATGATGCACAGATTACAAACAGCACATCCGTAATGCTTACAACAGTAGCCGGAGATGATTATGCAATCGGTTATGTATCACTCGGATCATTAAATGATACAGTAAAAGCTTTAAAGATTGACGGAGAAGAAGCTACAGAGCAGAACATCAAAGATGGAAAATATAAAATCTGCAGACCATTTAACATTGCAACAAAGAAAGGTGCAGATAACGAAGTGGTAAAAGACTTCATTGCTTATATCATGAGTAAAGAAGGACAGCAGGTAATTTCAGACAACGGATATATCGGAGACGATTCAGCAGAAGCTTATGCGGGAAGCAAGCCATCCGGAAAAGCAGTTGTCGGCGGATCCTCTTCCGTATCACCGGTTATGGAAAAATTGATCGAGGCGTATAAGAAAGTCAATACAGGAGCAGAGATTGAGCTTCAGACTACAGACTCTACAACAGGTATGACATCAGCAATCGATGGAAGTTATGATATCGGAATGGCATCACGTGAATTACAGGATGAAGAAAAAGATAAACTGGACAGCCAGGTAATTGCTACAGACGGTATTGCAGTTATTGTAAATAAAAACAATACAACAGATGAACTCAGTAGTGATCAGGTAAAGACAATTTACACTGGTGATGCAACCACATGGGATGAGGTAGTGAAATAATATGAAATCAAAAGCATGGACAGAGAAATTCATGCAGGGAGTGTTTGCAGTTGCCGCCTGTGCTTCAGTACTGGCGGTTGCACTCATTTGTATTTTCTTGTTTGCAAATGGAATTCCTGCAATGAGTAAAATCGGATTCGGGGAATTCCTGACCGGTGAATTATGGAAACCAAAGAATGACATATACGGAATCTTTCCGATGATCATTGGAAGTCTGTATGTAACGGCCGGCGCAATTATCATCGGTGTACCGATTGGAATCCTGACAGCAGTATTCATGGCATTCTACTGTCCGAAAGTAATCTATAAACCACTGAAGATGGCAACAGAACTTCTGGCAGGAATCCCATCCGTTGTCTATGGATTTTTCGGTCTTGTAGTTCTCGTACCGTGGGTAAGAGAAATCGGAAGAACACTTCATCAGGGTGGAAACGGAAGCAGTATGATCACAGCATCCATTCTTCTGGGAATGATGATCTTACCAACGATCATCGGACTTACGGAATCTGCGCTTAGAGCAGTTCCTACACAGTACTATGAAGGTGCGGTAGCACTTGGCGGAACACATGAAAAAGCAATCTTTACTGTTGTTTTACCGGCAGCCAAATCCGGAGTAGTGGCAGCTATTGTTCTTGGAATCGGGCGTGCGATCGGAGAGACGATGGCAGTGATCATGGTGGCTGGTAATCAGCCGAGAATGCCGGAAGGAATCTTCAGAGGAGTCAGAACACTGACAGCAAATATCGTAATTGAGATGGGATATGCATCCGGACTTCACAGAGAAGCACTGATTGCAACCGGCGTAGTTCTCTTCGTATTTATCCTTCTTCTGAACTTCTGTGTAGCACTTTTGAAGAGGGGGAAGAATTATGAGTAGTAATGAAGTAACATGGAAAGATAAGTTAAAAGCATATACCAGAACTCCTGGATCACTGATCGTAATGCTTCTTGTCATGCTTTCTGCAATTATGACATTTGCAGTACTTATATTTCTGATCGTATATGTGCTGGCGCATGGTGTTCCGTATTTGAAACCATCCATTTTCTCACTTCATTATACATCGGAAAATGCTTCGCTGATGCCGGCATTGATCAACACAGTGATCATGACCTTGTTATCACTTCTGATCGCAGTTCCATTTGGGATCTTTGCAGCGATCTTCCTTGTGGAATATGCAAAACGTGGTAATAAATTTGTAGAAGTGATTAGACTTACAACAGAGACGCTTCAGGGAATTCCATCTATCGTATATGGACTGTTTGGTATGCTGTTCTTTGTAAATACCTGTAAATGGGGATTTTCGATTCTGGCAGGAGCGTTTACTCTTGCGATCATGGTATTACCGCTGATCATGAGAAGTACAGAAGAAGCATTGAAATCCGTACCGGATTCTTACAGAGAAGGAAGTTTCGGGCTGGGAGCAGGAAAATTACGTACAGTATTTCGGATCGTACTTCCATCGGCGATACCTGGAATCCTTGCAGGTGTGATCCTGGCGATCGGACGAATCGTCGGAGAGACAGCAGCACTGATCTATACAGCAGGTACTGTTGCAAAGGTGCCGAAGAATGTATTGAGTTCAGGAAGAACCCTGGCAGTGCACATGTATAATCTGTCAAGTGAAGGCCTTTATATGAATCAGGCTTATGCGACGGCTGTAGTACTGCTGGTTCTGGTAGTTGTGATCAATACCCTGTCGGGCATGATCGCCAAATGGATTACAAAAGCATAGCAGCTGTACAGAGATAAATCAGAAAAAAACAGGAAGGAATCATACATGAGTAAAATAAGTATCAAGAACATGGAACTTCATTACGGTGATTTCCATGCTCTGAAAAATGTGAATCTTGAGATAGAAGCGAATAAGATCACAGCATTCATCGGTCCATCCGGATGTGGAAAGTCTACATTATTAAAATCAATCAACCGTATGAATGATCTGGTAGAGGGATGTAAGATTGACGGAGAGATTCTTCTGGATGGCAAGGATATTTTCCGTGATATCGATGTGAATTTATTAAGAAAGAGAGTTGGAATGGTGTTCCAGAAACCGAATCCGTTTCCAATGAGTATCTATGATAATATTGCTTATGGACCAAGAACCCATGGAATACGTTCAAAAGCAAAATTGGATGACCTGGTAGAAAAATCTTTAAGAGATGCGGCAATCTGGAATGAATGCAAGGACAGATTAAAGACCAGCGCACTTGGAATGTCAGGCGGCCAGCAGCAGAGACTTTGTATTGCAAGAGCACTGGCGGTGCAGCCGGAAGTGCTCCTTATGGATGAACCGACATCGGCACTGGATCCTATCTCGACATCTAAGATAGAAGACCTTGCGATGGAATTGAAAAAAGATTATACTATCGTTATGGTAACACATAATATGCAGCAGGCGGTACGTGTGTCTGATAATACGGCATTCTTCCTGTTGGGAGAAGTCATTGAATATAATGAAACAGAAAAATTATTTTCGATTCCGGCAGATAAGAGAACGGAAGATTATATCACAGGGAGGTTTGGCTAGGATATGCGTAATCGGTTTGATCAGCAGCTGGAGTTACTTAATGAGCAGCTTATACGTATGGGTGAATTATGTGAAGTTGCAATCGGAAAAGCAACAACAGCATTAAAAGAAGGAAGTATGGAACAGGCACAGAAGGTGATCGAGGCAGATGAAGAGATCGATCAAACAGAGACAGATATTGAAAGACTTTGTTTGAAACTGCTTCTCCAGCAGCAGCCTGTGGCAAGAGATTTAAGACAGATTTCAGCGGCATTGAAAATGATCACAGATATGGAACGTATCGGCGATCAGGCTTCGGATATTGCAGAGATCATCATTACAGAGGAGAAGTCGGAAGCACAGGACATTCCAAAGATCATCAAAATGTCAGAAGCGGCCGGAAAGATGGTGCGTGACAGCGTCAATGCATATGTGGAAAAAGACCTTGAACTTTCCAGAAAAGTTATAAAAGATGATGATATCGTGAATGAACTTTTTGAAGAAGTGAAGACAACACTGATCGACTTTATTGCGGAAAATAAAGGAGAACAGGGGGGAGAGGCGATTGATCTGATCATGGTTGCAAAATATCTGGAACGTATCGCAGACCATGCAACAAATATCGCAGAGTGGGTGGAATTCTCTATCACAGGAATCCACAAGGCTTCTGTAGTATAAAGAAGGAGAAAGAGGAATGATTTTTTGTGTAGAAGATGACAGTAACATACGGGAACTGGTGGTGTATACCCTGGAGAGCACAGGGTTTCAGGCGCGCGGATTCGAAGATGGAAGTTCATTCCTTGAAGCTCTGGCATTAGAGACGCCAGAGCTTGTTTTGCTTGATATTATGCTGCCGGGAGAAGACGGAATGGAGCTTTTGAGTAAGTTAAAAGCATCTAAGAAAACGAGAGAGATTCCGGTCATCATGGTTACAGCCAAGGGAGCAGAATACGATAAGGTAAAAGGATTGGATGCCGGTGCGGATGATTATGTTACAAAACCATTTGGCATGATGGAGTTGATCTCACGTATCAAGGCTGTATTAAGACGCAGCGCAAATGGAAGCATATCCAGTGAGGATGCATTTGAGATCGGAGAGATCCGGCTGAATCCGAAGAAGCATGAAGTGACCGTTCACGGAGATGTGGTGAACCTGACACTGAAAGAGTATGAATTACTGAAACGCCTGATGAAGAATTCGAATATTGTCCTTACCAGAGACCAGCTTCTGGAAGATATCTGGGGATATGATTTCGACGGGGAGACGAGAACCGTGGATGTGCATGTCAGAACTTTAAGACAGAAGCTTGGAGATGCAGGCGAACAGATTGAGACGGTCCGCGGAGTCGGATACCGTATGAGCAGGTAATAATATGAAACAAAGTATGAGAAAAAAGATCCAAAGCAGCATGATTCTTGTCATTACCCTGACGATGCTCATAGCTTATGCGATCACCACGCTGGTTGTATACCGCCAGACGATCCATATCATGGAAGGAGAGGTAAGACAGGAAGCGGACTATATTAACGTAGCACTCGACACTTCTGGGGAGTCTTATCTGAAGACGATGGATAACGTGCATGTGGACACAAGAATTACCCTGATCGATCCGGATGGTAAGGTGAAATATGACTCAAAAGAAGATGATGTAACCCTTCAGAATCACAAGAACCGGCCGGAAGTAAAAGCTGCGCTGAAAAACGGAAGTGGTCAGGATATCCGTGAATCGAATACATTGAATAAAGAGATGTTCTATTATGCAGTAAAATTAGAAAATGGAGATATCCTGCGAGTATCAAAGACGGTAGATACTGCATTCCGGACAGCAATGAAGGTATTCCCGGCGATGGGGCTGATCGCATTGATCATGCTGGCATTTGCGGGAATCCTTGTAAAATGGCAGGTAACGAGACTGATCCGCCCGATCAACAGACTGGATCTTGAGAATCCATTGGAGAATGACGTGTACGAAGAATTAACACCTCTTTTACAGAGTATCGACAAGCAGAATAAAGAAAAAGATGCGGTTGCCAATATGAGAAAAGAATTCTCGGCAAATGTATCTCACGAGCTGAAGACACCGCTTACGTCAATTTCAGGTTATGCAGAAATCATGAAAAGCGGACTGGTAAAGCCGGAAGATATGAAAGGTTTTGCGGAAAGAATTTATAATGAAGCAAGGCGTCTGATCACTTTGGTAGAAGATATCATCAAGTTATCAAAACTGGATGAGGGCAATGTGCAGCTGGAAAAAGAAGAAGTAGATCTCTATAAGCTGACGAGGGAGATTCTGACCAGACTTTCACCACAGGCAGCGAAGCGGAAAGTGCATGTAGAGGTGACGGGAGAACCGGTAGAGTATGTGGGTATCCGTCAGATCCTGGATGAGATGATTTACAATATCTGTGAAAATGCGATCAAGTATAACAAAGAAGGCGGAAAATTAACCGTCTGGGTAGGGAATACCCTGCAGGGAAAGAAGGTCTGCGTTACGGATACCGGAATCGGAATCCCGGAGAATGAGACGGACCGTATCTTTGAACGTTTTTATCGTGTAGACAAAAGCCATTCTAAAGAAACAGGTGGAACAGGTCTTGGACTGTCTATCGTAAAGCATGGAGCAATGCTTCATGGGGCGAAGATCCATGTGGACAGTAAACTGGGTGAAGGTACGAAGATAGAACTTATATTTTAAAAAATAACAGAAGTTTTTAAGAAATCTTAAGAATTATTTGCGTATGTCTTTAAGAAACGAAGCCTACAATAGCATCAAGAAAAAGATGAGGAGGCTTATTGTTATGGACAAGATCAGTATTATCATCCCGTGCTTCAATGAAGAAGAAGCATTGCCAATTTATTATGCAGAAATGAAAAAAGTCATGGACAGCATGAAAAAACAGACCAGTTTTGAACTGCTATTTGTAGATGACGGGTCATCCGATAGAACATATGAGATTATGAAAGACTTACACAGAAAGGACGGAAGATGTCAGTACCTATCCTTTTCCAGAAACTTTGGAAAAGAAGCTGCGATCTATGCAGGACTTCAAAACGCAAGCGGTGATTATGCTGCAATCATGGATGTAGATCTGCAGGATCCGCCGTCGCTGCTGCCTGATATGTATAGAATTTTAAAAGAAGAATCATATGACAGCGTGGCAACCAGACGTTCAACAAGAATGGGTGAACCAAAGATCCGTTCATTCTTATCTAAAGAGTTTTACAATGTGATCAATAAGATATCAAAGACAGAGATTGTAAGCGGTGCCAGAGATTACCGCCTGATGAACCGTAAGATGATAGATGCAGTGCTGGAAATGAGTGAATATAACCGCTTTTCCAAAGGAATCTTCGGGTGGGTAGGATTCCGCACCAAATGGCTGGAATATGAGAATATCGAAAGATCTGCCGGAGAAACAAAATGGAATGTAAAGAAATTATTCATTTACTCGTTGGAGGGAATCACGGGATTTTCTGTAGTTCCGCTGTCGATTGCAGCGTATATGGGAGTTTTGTTCTGCGGATTATCATTCCTGATGATTGTTGCAATCGTAGTCCGTACATTAATCTGGGGAGATCCGGTGGCCGGATGGCCATCGATGGTTTGTATCTTGTTTGGCGTGGGTGGTGTACAGCTTCTGTGTACCGGAATTCTGGGACAGTATCTTGCCAAGACATACCTGGAAGTAAAGAATCGGCCTGTATACCTGTTAAAGGATTCCAGTAAAGAAGAACAGCGGATTATGATGATGCCATTATCACAAAATCTGCGGAGGAAGAGTTATGGACAAGGTTAAGAGATACATTCCTTACCTGTTGCTTACAGGCTTAACACTCTTTTTTTGCCGGATGTTTGTGGGCAGATATGGAATCTTTGGAGCAAAGGTAGACTGGCTCAGTCAGCATAGTGTGCTGCCGGATTATTTCCGGCAGCAGTTTTATGCAACCGGAAAGTTATTTCCCGAATTTGCGGCGAATCTGGGTGGCGGCCAGAATATTTATCATTTTGCTTATTACGGACTATATAGTCCGTTGATTCTGCCGTCATATCTGCTTCCGTTTGTGAAAATGTCGGATTACATCATGGCGGTCAGCATAACAGGTCTGACTGCTTCGGTACTGCTGTTTTATTACTGGCTGAAAAGCAGAAAGACGGATGCAGGCACTGCTTTTATCCTGTCACTGATGTTCCTGCTGGCAGGACCGATGATCGGTCAGTACAGCGGGCAGATCATGTTTGTGAATTATATGCCGTTCTTATGTCTGGCACTCATAGGTGTGGACCGGTATTTTGAGCAAGAAAAAAGTGGTCTTTTTACAGTTAGTGTATTTCTGATGATCATGACCAGTTTTTATTTCAGTATTGGCGGAATGCTGTCATTGGTTCTTTATGGACTGCACCGCTATTTTGAACAAAGAGAAGGAAACAGGGTCGCAGTTCGCAGCTTTTTGCGGGACGGATTGTGTTTCGTGCGTTCGATGATTCTGGCAGTACTCATGAGTGGTTTCTTTCTGGTACCGACGGCACTCGCATTGACGGGTGGGAGAAGTAAAGAGCAGAACACATCGTTTGCTTCCTTTTTTATTCCGCAGATCACAGTAGAACGATTTGCTTACAGCATCTATGGAATCGGACTTACGACGCTGGTGATCACAGTTCTGCTCACGGGATTGTTGTATCGGAAAGTATATGAAAAGGTACTCACATATGGATGTGTGATCGTACTTGTGATTCCGGTATTTGCTTACTTATTGAATGGCGGACTATATATCAGGGATAAAGTCTTTATTCCGTTTCTGCCATTGCTTTGTTATCTGATTGGCATTTATCTGGAAAAGTGCAGAAAAAGAGAACTGTCTTTTATTGCAGGAATCGTTCCATATATCATAACAACGATATTCGTTTATATAGCAAGGAATCAGTTTGTTTCGAAAGGCATAGGGAAAAGTATATGGAAAGTCCTGCTTGCAGAAAGTATTCTGTTTCTGATCTGTTACGTGCTGTATTGTGCGATGAAGAGATACCACAAAGAGACGAAAGAGATTCTGATGCTGGCTCTGCCGTCGGTGATATGTCTGGCAGTCACGATGAACACCTTTTATCAGATGAAGCCGGACAGATATGTCAACCGCAAACTGTACCGGGATGTTACAGGAGAACAGAACAGACAGGCCGTAAAAGAAGCATTAAAAGATGATGGATATTACCGTACAGAACAGATGGGAAGTGATGATGAAAATGCAGCAGATTTAAACCGGATCTGGGATGTGGAGCAGAATATTACTTCCATCTATTCATCGGCATACAATCCGGACTATCAGACATTCCGTCAGAAGACATTCGGACTGGAAGAACCGTTCCGCAATGGGATGATGCAGTCTGTTTCGAAAAATCCGGTATTTCAACGGATGATGGGAGTGCGGTATATCGTATCAGATTCGGATGTGCCAGGATATACTCTGGTTAAGAAATGCGGCACAACCGGTATATATCAGAATAAAGACGCAGCACCGGTCATGTATGCAACAGATCGTGTGATGACGGAAGAGGAATATAAGAAACTTGCATTTCCATATAATCAGACGGCATTTCTGGAATATGCGGTTGTTGGAGAACATACGGAATCTTCAGATCAGAACATAATGACAGCCTATGAGCCGGTTAGTCTGAAAATGGCTAATAATAGAACTACAGGTGGAGCGGAGCAGAAAACAATACAGCAAGAGGGGCAGAAACAGATTCTTTTTTTTAGATTCCGGGTGGACAACGCACATCCGAATAAGGACGTGGCAGTCTGGATCAACGGAATCCGTAACAAACTAAGCGCGAAAGATCATGTATATTATAATGAAAATAAGACATTTACCTATGCAGTGCCGTTAAAGGATGGAGAGGATAATATTTCTGTGACATTTGGCAAAGGGAAATATCGATTAAGGCATGTACAGGCATATCTCGGCAGTCTGCCGGAACGGTCAGAATTGTTGTATCAGTCAGAAATCCAGGTGGACAAAAAGCAGACAGAAGATAACGTGATCCAGGGGACAATTTGTGTAAAAAAAGATGGATGGTTTATTACGTCCATCCCTTATGATAAACATTTTAAGATTTATATTGATGGAAAAGAAACAGAGATACAAAAAGTAAATACGGCATTTCTGGGGTGTAAGATTGAAAGTGGTAACCATGAATTGAAGATCATCTATCATGCACCGGGAACAACAACAGGAAAAGTATTGTCACTGATTGGAATAGCCGGATTCTTGTTAGTTCTTGTACGGGAAAAAAGAAAACAAAAAAATACAAGGTAGTATACGTTGATATCTATATACAGCAGCAGATTTGCGGAAAATTGCTGCTGTATATTTGCATTTTATAAAAAAGAAGAGTATGATGTTAAATGTTTTTTATACTTGAATAAGGAAGAAAAATGGAAACAGACAACAGGGTAAGACGAGGATGAGAACATGAAGATCATAGAAACATATGGAAATTATATAGAAAAATGGAGTAATGAGGATCCGGACAGAGCCAGATGGCTTTTAAAGACCGGATGGAAGGCACAGAATCTGAAATTCCGATTTGCCCCGGACAAAAGACTGATGCCGGCAGACCGGTATCTGGCAAGACTTATGATGGATACGATGCTTATGCCTTTGGAAAAACCACAGGAAAGTGCAATAGTCAGCATCTTTACTCCTTGCGAACTGTTGCAGGAGGCAGGAATCCATCCGTATAATGTGGAAGGATTTTCCTGTTATCTTTCTGCATCAAAGGCAGAAAGAGCATTTTTACAGCAGGCAGAAAATACAGGAATTTCTGAGACACTTTGCAGTTATCATAAGACGTTTATCGGGGCGGCACAGAAGAAAGTGCTTCCGAAACCAAAATGCATTGTGTACACGAACCTGACTTGTGATGCAAACCTTTTGACGTTTAAAAAGTTGGCGAAAATGTATGAAGTGCCAATCTTTGCAATTGATGTCCCGATGCAGCAGAATGAGGACAATGTACAGTATGTGGCAGAGCAGCTTCGGAAGCTGAAAGAGTTTATAGAAAAATGTACGGGTAAAAAGGTTACAGACGAGGCATTAACAGAACGGCTGAGAAGAAGCAAACGGACACTGGAGAAGTTTGCACAGTATGAGAAAGAAAGTGCGGATAAATATGTTCCGGCAGATTTGGTTACACCTCTTTATGTAGGAATGACCAACAATCTTTTGCTTGGCACAAAAGAAGAAGAGGATTATGTGGACCGCCTTTTGAAAGATGTAAAGAATGCTTCTGCAAAAAAAGGAAAGAAAATCTACTGGATGCATACGATCCCATTCTGGTCTGATGCGGTGAAGAACGAACTATGCTTTCAGGAAAAAGCACAGATTGTCGGCTGTGAACTGAGTCGCGTCTGTGAGCCGGATTTTGATCCGGAGAAGCCTTATGAGGCAATGGCGAGACGTATGGTATATCATGCATTAAATGGAAGCGCGACCAGAAGAATCGAAGCAGGAATCCGTCATGCAAAGGAGACCGGAGCAGACGGTGCTGTTTGGTTCGGACACTGGGGATGTAAGCATACCCTGGGATCAGCACAGCTTGCCAAGCGCAAATTCGAAGAACAGGGAATCCCGCTTCTGATCCTGGACGGCGATGGATGCGACAGAAGTCATGGCGGAGAAGGGCAGACATCTACCAGACTCGGGGCATTCTTAGAGATGCTGAATACAGAAACGGATGAAAATACGGACAGACAGGAGGAATCGCACGATGAATAAAACATATTATGTCTGTAAATATACCCCAATCGAACTCTTAGAAGCGTTCGGCGGGGAATGTCAGAACCTGAATGAGATGCCGCAGGGCTTTGACCATGCGGATCAGATAGCGCATCCGAATATCTGTGGATTCGGCAAGGCCCTGCTGGAAGCTGTTATGAGTGGAAAAGTAAAGGAACTGGTGTTGGTCAACTGCTGTGACACGATTCGGAGTGTGTATGATATTCTGGAAGACAGCGGGAAACTGGATTTCTTATATATGATTGATGTACTTCACTGTGATGCAGAATGCAGCAGGGAACGTACAGCAGTGTAGTTAAAAGGTCTTGCGAAAGCATATGGAGAATATAAAGGTACCAGATTTGATGAGGAGAAGTTCCGGCAGGCATTCAAGAAGCCGGAACGCATCGTAAAGCCGCATATCAGTGTGCTGGGTGCACGTATGGGAAATGAACTTTTTGATATGGTACAGAAAAGTATGCCATATCCGGTGGAAAATGATACCTGTGTCAATAACCGTTCGGTGGGCGAGGCAGAGCCGCCAAAAGATCTGGAATTCGATGAGCTGATGGCATGGTATGCGAAAGAACTTCTCGGACAGATTCCATGTATGCGAATGATGGATCACAGCGGAAGAAAGAGATTATATAACGATCCCGGATTAAAAGGAATCATTTATCATACTGTGAAATTCTGCGATTTTTACAGTTTTGAATACGCACAGATCAAGCAGAATGTGACCGTGCCGCTTCTGAAGATCGAATCGGATTATACGGTGCAGAGCAGCGGGCAGCTTCTGACAAGATTAGAAGCATTTGCAGAGAGCATGAATATGGAACAACTGGAAGGGAAGGAACTGAAGATGGGAAAAGGATATTTTGCCGGAATAGACAGCGGATCAACAAGTACAGATGTAGTAATTCTTGATAAAGACCAAAATATCGTGACAGGTATCATCCTGCCGACAGGTGCGGGAGCAGCAATCGGAGCAGAGCGTGCACTGGAAGAAGCACTGAAGGATGCGGGACTTCAGAGAGAAGACATCGATGCAATGGTTACAACCGGATACGGAAGAACGGCCATTTCTGATGGAGATAAGAGTATTACAGAGATTACCTGTCATGCAAGAGGGGCACATTTCCTGAACCCGGAAGTCCGTACTGTTATAGATATCGGAGGTCAGGACAGCAAGGTCATCCGCCTGGATGAGAACGGGGCTGTAGCCAATTTCGTTATGAATGATAAATGTGCAGCCGGAACCGGAAGATTCCTGGAAATGATGGCAAGAACGATGGAAATGAGCCTGGATGATATGGGAAAGGCAGGTCTGTCATATAAGGAAGACATTACGATCTCCAGTATGTGTACCGTATTTGCAGAATCCGAAGTCGTATCACTGATTGCACAGAATAAGGCTACTGATGATATCGTACACGGACTGAATAAAGCAGCTGCATCCAAGACAGCAGCACTGGCAAAACGTGTCGGCGGCGAGGAACGTTATATGATGACCGGAGGCGTGTCCAAGAACCAGGGATTGGTGAAGACACTGGAAGAGAAACTTGGTACAACATTGGTGATCAGTGATAAGGCACAGCTTTGCGGAGCACTGGGGGCAGCATTGTTTGCAAAGGATATGGTTATAGAATAAAGAATCTTAGCAAGATCTTAGCGAAAGAAAAATAGATAGGATTAGAATTTTGTGATAATATAATGAATATATTGAATAGTCAGAAAACTGTAGAAAAATTAACACAGAAAGGCATGAATATTTATTGAAATTATATTGGACAAAATTAATGGAGAAATTAAAAGAGTCATTGGAAGCGGTGGTGCCGATCATTGTGATCGTATTGATTTTAAGCTTTACGATCGCACCGGTGCCGCCGGGCATTCTGATGGCTTTTATTATTGGAGCAATCCTTCTGATAGTAGGAATGATGTTCTTTACACTGGGGGCAGAGATGTCGATGACACCGATGGGAGAGAGGATCGGAACCCGGATCGCACAGTCAAAAAGGCTGCCGGTGATCATCGGGTTGTGTTTTGTACTTGGATTTATCATCACAATATCGGAACCAGATCTGCAGGTGCTGGCAGGGCAGGTACCGTCGGTGTCGAATATGACGCTGATCCTGGCAGTTGCCGTGGGAGTCGGAATCTTTCTGGTGGCTGCTGTACTGCGTATGTTATTTTCCAAACCGCTGTCCTATATGCTGTTGATCTTTTATCCGGTGGTGTTTATCCTGACATTTTTTGTATCGAAGGACTTTCTGGCGATTGCATTTGATTCGGGCGGCGTGACGACCGGACCGATGACGGTGCCGTTTATCATGGCACTGGGAATCGGATTCTCTGCGGTACGTAGTGATAAATACGCAGAGACGGACAGCTTCGGTCTGGTATCGTTGTGTTCGATCGGCCCGGTGCTGGCGGTACTGCTTCTTGGTATTATCTATCATCCACAGGGTGGCAGCTATTCCGAGACTGTAATACCGGATGCAGAGACATCTGTAGCATTGTGGAAATTATTCGAGTCGGGAATCCCACATTATATGAAGGAAATCGGTGGCTCACTGCTTCCGATCATTCTGTTCTTCACATTCTTTCAGGTGGTATCCCTGAAATTAAAAAAGAAAACGCTGATCAAAATTTTGGTCGGTATCCTGTATACATATATCGGACTGGTATTATTCCTGACAGGGGTAAATGTAGGATTTATGCCGGTAGGTAATTATCTGGGACAGGTGATCGCAGGGCTTCCTTACCGCTGGGTGATCATCCCAATCGGTATGCTGATCGGTTACTTTATCGTAAAGGCAGAGCCGGCGGTATATGTGCTGATGGAGCAGGTAGAAGAGCTGACCTCCGGAGCGATACCGGGAAAAGCAATGGGATATAGCCTGTCGCTTGGCGTTGCATTTTCCCTTGGATTGGCGATGATACGTGTGCTGACAGGTATCTCGATCCTGTGTTTTCTGGTACCGGGGTATGCACTGGCACTAATCTTGACGTTATTCGTGCCGAAGATATTTACGGCGATCGCATTTGACTCCGGCGGTGTTGCATCCGGACCGATGACGGCAACCTTCTTACTTCCGTTTGCACAGGGAGCCTGTGAAGCGGTTGGCGGAAATGTGGTAACGGATGCATTTGGAGTGGTAGCAATGGTAGCAATGACACCGCTTATCACGATACAGATCCTGGGTGTTGTGTATCGGTATCAGGAGCGTAAGAAGGATAAAGACGAGATGCTCGCAGAGCCGGTCAAAGTACTGCCATTGGAGGCATATGGGGATGCGGATATCATAGAGTTGTAAGGGGGAATTCATGAGCAAGGTATATATGATGGTGACCATCACGAACAGAAACAAACGAAAAGATTTCCAGACATTTTTTAAAGAGTACGGACTTCCTGTATTTCTGGAAACGATCGGAAGGGGGACGGCACAGAGTGAAGTGCTGGATTATTTCGGCCTGGAAGAATCGGAAAAGTTGTTATTTCTTGCAATCGTTACAGGAGAGACGTGGAAAAAGCTGCGCCGGGGACTGATCACGAAGATGCTGATCGATGTACCGGGGACAGGGGTATCGTTCATTGTGCCGCTTAGCAGCGTGGGCGGAAGAAAGACACTGCAGTTTCTTGTAAATGAACAGGAATTTGAAAAAGAGGAGGAGACTTCGATGAAAGATACAGATTATGAACTTCTGGTAGCAATCGCAAATCAGGGATATATCGACACGGTCATGGATGCGGCAAGGTCAGCAAAGGCCGGAGGCGGAACTGTGATCCATGCAAAAGGAACCGGGATGGAATTTGCAAAAAAGTATCTCGGGGTGTCACTGGTGGAAGAAAAAGAAGTCATTCTGATTGTAACGAAGAGCAGAGAGAAGAACCAGATCATGAAAGCAATCATGGAGCAGGCCGGTCTCGACAGCAAAGAACGTACGATAGTGTTCTCGCTGCCGGTGACCAGTGTTGCGGGGATACGGATGCTGGAGGAAGATATTCAGGATGATTTGTTATAGATTTAAGCATTAAATTTTGCTGAAAAAGAAACGACGAACGCCACAAACCTTCCGGCCCGTGGCGTTTGTTGTCGTTATAGTTATCTAAAGGAATGAGAGTAAAGTGTTGCACCGGATTCCCGGTGTGCTACTTTATGAGGGGGAGATAGTTGAATTTGTCTCTCTCAACTATCTAAATTTATTATAAAAAACAAATATGTCTAAAGTATGTTAAATTCCTTAAAGAAATCGGAAAAATCTTAAGAAGAACTTAAGAGGTTATAAATAATCTGAAAACGCTACAGGACTAGATGTAACTATACTAATAGAATTAATATAGTTGATTATTTAATGACGCTGTGATATGATACGGACAGGGAAACCAAAAGCAGGCGGCTACCCTCCAACTTTGGAGGGATAAAAACACCCTCCAGACGAAAGAAAGGAGGGCGATGCGATGGTTACATATTCTGACATGATTCAGTTTTGTATATTCATTGTTGCCCTTGTAGGTCTTTGCTATGAGATTTTCAAG